>Ga0209445_1000742_pt1 | contig 18075 bp, 18 predicted proteins | sample MarorgKNORR_S2LV_4_FD_188223 | JGI IMG/M metagenome (GOLD analysis project Ga0209445, IMG submission 188223) | Marine microbial communities from the Southern Atlantic Ocean, analyzing organic carbon cycling - NADW_A/KNORR_S2/LV (SPAdes) (version 2) | ecosystem: Environmental > Aquatic > Marine >...
GATATGTCTAAACCTCAGTAAAGCTAACATTTTTCTAGTGTAAGGAGATCCTGGAACACCTATTAAATGAATTTTATGGTTATTAGTCATTACTGTCTTAATGAGTCAAAAGGCCCTGTTATCATTTTTTGAAATCTACTTGTAGACTTTACCGTCCTTAATAACCAAAGCGATGTCTTTGAGCACTGAAATATCTTCTATAGGATCTCCTTTAACTGCAATAATATCAGCTATTTTCCCTGTTTCTATCGACCCTAACCTATCATCAATTCTTAGTAGTTTTGCAGTTTCCATCGTGGCAGATTGAATGGCTTCCATTTCAGGCATTCCATTTTTTACCATGAAAACAAATTCTTCCCAGTTGGTTCCATGAGGTTGGACACCGGCATCAGTGCCAAAAGCTATTTTTACGCCTTTTTTATAAGCTTTAGAAAATGTGTTGCCTATTTGAGGACCAACACTAGCTGCCTTAGGCCTAACTATTTCTGGAAAATAATTATCTATTTTAGATTTTGCTGCGACAAACTCCCCAGCAGAAATTGTTGGAACATAATAAGTTCCATTTTCAATCATGAGTTCCATGGCTTCTTCATCCATGAAGGTCCCGTGTTCTATAGAATCAACGCCAGCTCGAATAGCACGTTTCATTCCTTCTGCACCGTGTGCATGAACCGCCACCCACATTCCATAGTCTTTAGCAGCCGTTACAACGGCATTGACTTCTTCTTGGGTAAACTGAGGGTTATCACCTGATTTAGCTTCACTCAACACGCCACCTGTAACTGTTATTTTTATACCATCAGCTCCGTCTTTATATCTTTGTCTCACAGCTGTATAGACTTCATAAGGGCCATTAACAACGCCATCCTCTGGCAATGGATAGCGATAATCATCGGCAGCTCTGCCGTTGGTGGGATCAGCGTGACCGCCTGTGGTGGCTATACTTTTTCCAGAGGTGTGTATTCTTGGACCAACAACTTTACCTTGATTGATAGCATCTCTGAGACTGATGGCAACCATACCGCTATCCCCGACTTGCCTTACAGTTGTGAAACCAGCATGGAAAGTAACTCTAGCATCTTGAGTCGCAAGAATAGCCTCCATCTCATTCTCAACTTTAGAAGGTCGTTCTGCTTTTGATTGGTATTCACCCCCAAAATGAACATGCATATCCATCAGTCCTGGAAGAACAGTGTGGTCCTTTAGATCCAGGTAAGTGTCATCGTCTTTAGGATTTTTATAGCCCCTTATTACGTCGGTAATGAGATTATCGTTAATCACAATCGTCATTTTTGACTGAACAGTATTTGCTTTACCATCAATCAGTTTTCCAGCATGGATGATTGTGCTTGCATAATTAGAGTTTGGAATTAGAAAGGCAATAGACAAAACACCTACTAAAACTGGCTTTTTAATTGAAAACATTAAGATCTCCCCCAAGTAAAAAATATCAATACAATTAATAAAACATAAATTTTTCAACTTATCTATATTTTAAATAAAGGGGTTATAAGCCCATTGTAAAAGAGCTTGCCTTTGCTTAGGTCGACACCAAATATCGTGCAGCTCACAATTGTTTTTTATGCCACCAATGTGTCTAGGTCCAAAGGCTTTCCATCGCTTCATTTGAAACTCATCCACCTCTGAGATTCTACGTCCCAAAGAATATCGACAATACCATTGAAACCAACCCAAAGGGTCTTCAGGGGTAATTCAACCCTTCTCTTTCCATACAAACATAGCTTGCCAAGAAGCTACTTTAAAATAATTCAGTGTTGAATCAAATCCAGTGCGACTAATTTTAGCACTGACAAACCATTCCTTCGGATATTCAGAAATATCACCTTTAAAATACCATCCTCCAAAAATGCCCAACTCGAGCATTTCTTGAGGACTTAATTGAGGTTTAAAGTCCTTTTCTATCAATTAAGTTAGTTACTTTAAGGGTTGGGTTACCTCTAGAGGTACCATAACATGAACAAAATCACTACCTTCAAACATCACATAGGGACCACCTGCGTATGGATCTCTAGGGAGATCTTTCATTAAACTTTCTGGTAGAAGCAGCATAAGATGAGGCCCTTCTGCTACCCAGACGCCTTTGCTTTGGTCTTGATTAAATGGTGCATTATTATCCACAGGAATATCACCTACTAACATATAAGACACTCCGAATGAGGCTGATTCAGAATCATAGTCATCTTGATTCACCCAAGCTTGTAGCCAGTTTTGCCAGGCTGGATCAACACACATTGGATTGACATTTTCATTAGGTGGGGTTCCAGGCATACACACCCATCCATTGCTTCCTTCTTTTAAAATAGCTCCGTCTGATGCCATAATGGTTGCCTTGTCGCTGATATTTTTTGGAGCCGCTGACATCGCTATTTCCATTATCTCTTGATTACTATAATGCTTATGATCTGAGTCATCGTGCGAGTGTGAATGAGAGCTTGCATAAACACTTGGACACAACATAAAAGTTATAGTTAATAAACAGTATAATTTTTTCATTTAATTTTTCTCCTAATAAAATATTTTGTATCGCTAATCAATCTTATTGTTCAGCAGTATAAATTTGCTGGCATGATTCGTAAGTGTCTCTCACAACCTCATCGATGAGTGAGCTAGCCTTAAGGTAGTGCTGCCCCCATTCTGCTCCTGCAAAATACTCGTCAATGAGTCTGCCGGCTTCGGTAGAATTCGGTGATATGCCTCGCAATAAGAAAGTTCCTGTTTCATGAACACCTCCGCCAAGAGGTTGGAAAATACCCATATTAAAATCATGGCCGGCATTTCTAATTGCTGCTTCGAGCTTTGTTGCTGCAGCGATATAAGCGGGAACGTTTTCAGGTTTAATTTTTACACGCGTCACTCTTTCAAAACCAGGACTTAAAACAAATGATTTTAACGGCTTCCATGCCACTCTATACTTAGGGGTTCTGAGTTTTGCTAATTCTCTTGGTGCTTTATCAGGATCATAAGCTGTGGTTTCTGCCATGGCCCCTGTTACATCAGAATAAGCACTCCAAACGAACATTTCTCCATGATAATCTTGGCCTGTTATAGTTACACAAACACCAGCGGCGGCAGCGTTAAATCCACTAAAAAGCTCTGGATTATTTTTTAAATATTTAATATAGGCTGAGACATCTGGTGCTTGAACCATAAATGTTGTAAAACTTCCTTCACCAGGTCCTGGAGTTGCATGATGATCAGCTTGGGCTATTAATGGAGTCATGAGAAACACCATCAGAGATATGATAATTTTTTGCATAATTTGCTCCTGTAGAATTATTTACTCGAACAGTTGAAATTAAAGAGTAAAAAGAAAAAAATCAAATGTATTTTAAAGCTAAATCTTAGAGGTTAATTTCACCACTCATATATATAGCTGTTTTACCACCAATCAGGACTCGTTCTTCTTTATGTTCACAATATAAGATTCCCCCTCTCTTAGATAATTGCTGCGCAATCATCTCATCTCTACCCAAGATTTTGCTCCAATAAGGGATCATTAATGTGTGAGCAGATCCGGTAACAGGGTCCTCATTAATACCAAACTGTGGATAAAAACATCGTGAAGTAAAATCAACTTGATCACCTGGTGCACTGGCTATCAAACCTCGAGAATTGATTTGAGAGATCTTTGAAAAGTTGGGCTTCAAATTTTTAATAATGTCCTCGCTAGTAAAAACAGCAAGATAATCGTCGCTGCCTTTGAACAGATGATTGGGCTCAAAACCTAAAAGATCTTTTACAAAAGCTTTGTCTAAGACTTCTGCAGATGAGTCGGAAGGAAAATCAAGAAAAATCAGATTATCTTTTTTGAACACTCGTAATGCACCAGATTTTGATTGAAAATTTATTTCATCGATTGACTGGTCAAGAACTTCATCAAACAATACCTTTGCTGATGCCAATGTTGCATGGCCGCATAAATCTACTTCTGTGGTTGGTGTAAACCAACGAATATCATAAGGTTGCTTGGACAAATCAATGAAAGCTGTCTCAGAGAGATTATTTTCTAGTGCAATAGACTGCATCAACTCTTCTGATAAAGAACCTGACATCGGAATAACTGCAGCGGGATTGCCTGAAAACAGCCTATCGGTAAAGGCGTCCACTTGGAATATAGGTAATCTCATGGTTTAGATAATTGGTTTAAGCTCATTTTGCTCAAGATCGTAAACAAAACCTCTGACTTGAATATCATCTGGTAATAACTCATGACTCTTAATTAATTTGATGTCATCAATCACGCTCTGCTCCAGATCTAAGAAAGCACTTTTTCTTAAACTATCAGGCAGCTCAGACATCAAATCATCTGTTAGGTTGTCCATAAGGCATTGGGTATGATGAACTACCCAAAACTCCTTAGTGCCTAGAATTTTTTGAGACACTATCATAGAGTTCAGTGCATCGTCAGTTGCTCTTCCGCCTGCATTGCGGATGATATGAGCCTCACCTTGTGTAATACCAAAGATATTTATTGGATCCAGCCTCGAATCCATGCAGGTTAAAATTGTTAGCTTTTTATTTGTCATCATTAGCTTTTTTTATTCAGTGCCATGTTAATGGCTTTAGATATAGTCGATCTAGTATCTACTGGGTCAATAACAGCATCTATTTCAAGATGTGCTGCTGCTTCTATTGCTTTCCCTTGTTCGTATGCCTGTGCCACCAGTTCATTATACAGAGCTTCTCTTTTATCGTTATCGATCTCTGCCTCTAGTTCTTTTTTAAAACCTAATTTAACTGCTCCTTCTAAGCCCATACCACCGAATTCAGCTGTGGGCCAAGCCGCCGTATAGACAGGATCATGGAGGCTGCCACCAACTAATGCTTGTGCTCCTAATCCATAGCCTTTTCTAAGGAAAACTGCTACGACCGGTGTCTGTAAACTGGCACCAACTTTGAACAACTTGGCCATTCTCCTCACTGCGCCTTGTTCTTCGCTATCAGGGCCGACCATAAAGCCAGGGGTATCAGCAAGAACAACCACCGGTAGAGAATGTGCATTACATGTTGTTAAAAATTCAGCTGCTTTTTCTGCCGCCTCTGAATCAATTGCTCCACCTAATTGTTGGCAATCACTGGCTAGAAGGGCCATCGGTTGTCCTTCGACTCTGATAAATCCAGTGATGATGCTTCTTCCGTAATTCTTCCTTAGCTCTAAAAAGGAGTCTGTGTCAGCCAGTAACTCAATAATATCTCTTATTGGGTATGCCCAGCGTCGGTCTTCAGGAATGATGTCTCTTAATTTAGCTTGATCATTGCATGCGTAGTCTTCAACTGGACCTTGAAAATAAGATAATAGTTTTTTAGCAATCAAAGTGGCTTCTTGTTCATCTTCAGCAACAATATCAATAACACCGTTTTGCTCTTGAACATCAGCTGGTCCAATTTCTTTTGGATCAAATACACCCAAGCCTCCACCTTCGATCATGGCCGGACCGGCCATACCAATCCAAGAACTCTTTGTTGCAATCCGAAAATCAGAGCACCCAAAAAGAGCAGCATTTCCAGCAAAACAATAACCATTATTAACAGCAATCTTAAGGCAATGACCAGACAACCTTGCCCAGGTAGAAAAAGTCGGGATATGAAGTCCAGCAATTTGAGTAGTAACATCCACATCTCCGGGACGACCGCCACCGCCTTCAGTAAAGATAACTATGGGTAAATTAAACTTCTCAGCTTGCTCAGTAATACGATCTAATTTTTGATGATGAAAGAACCCCTGAGTACCTGCCAAAACAGAGTAATCATAAACTATGGCAACGACATCTGCTCTGTTCTCATTAACCTGTCCAGCATTGATTGTGCAAAACCCAGTCAGAATTCCATCAGCAGCTGTTTCTGCTTGCAATTCATCATAGTCTCGTCGACTTCTTTGAGCAGCCACAGCGAACTCACCAAATTCTAGGAAACTGTCAGGGTCGGCTAAATCGTTTAAATTTTCTCTAGCTGTTCGATACCCAGTATGATGTCTCTTTTCAGTCGCATTGGTTCTGAAAGAGTCTTTGCTTTTTTCTAAACGATTGATAAAGTTTTTAAATTCTTTATTCATTAGCTAAATAATTTCCGTATCTAAATAATAGAAGAACAATTATAGACATCTGAGATCAATGAAAAAAGGAGATTAAACCCCATTGTTATAAAATTAATCCAACAGCAATAATAATAAGCACTATTCCAATGCCCTTTTCAAAGAATGGAATGAATTGTTTATATCTATCTCTCAGCCCTTGATTTGAAAAGATGTAAGAGATACCAGTAAACCAAATGAAGGTTGTGATCGACATGTATAACCCGTAAAGACCAAGTAATAATTGAGTGGTTGATACATCCACAACTGCGGTAAAGACTGTGATAAAAAATAAAATAGCCTTAGGATTTAAAATATTTGTAATTAAACCTAGCGTAAATGAGCCAACATAATTCTCATTATCTTTTTTATCTTCGTCGCTAACTGATGTCGATGATTTAAATATTGATAGATAACCTAAATAAGCAATATAGATTGATGCCAAAACCTTTAACCATTTAAAGACCTCAGGGTTGGAGGATATGATCAAAGTAACTCCGGTAATTGCTATAAAAGAATGAAATAGAATTCCAGTTGCAATTCCAGCACTCGCCCAAATTGCAACTGTCCGATCAAATCTCAAACATTGTCTGGTAACCAATAAGAAATCAGGCCCTGGACTGGCTACAGCAAATAAATGAAGAATGGCAATAGTTAAAAATTCGAGCACTTAGTGGCACCAGTTATTTTCTGAAATGTTAATTTAACACTTTTTTGTTCCACCATATAATCACGGGAGTAATTAAGAGTGTCGGTAGAATCCAGAAAATCCATCAGGGCTCAGTATCGATATTAACCACAAGCACAGCGGTGATCACAGCAATGGTTCCAGTACAGATGTGTATCTTTAATAAAATGTCCATCAAGTTTTAAGAAATATTATGGCTATAGTTGCCAAGTGTTAAAAAGGCTCAAGGTGCATTTGCTATTTTTTCCTTAAACAGTGCTTTGATTATGATTTATTCTATAACCATCTCCTCACTCTTTTTAAATAATCTGTATAGTCGCCTGCAAATATTTCTTCCATGGCTTCTTCTTCAGGTTTTATTTGGAATTCTGTTATGTAGAGAATAAAACACGGTAGGATAATTATCCCAATGTAAACGCCATTATAAACAGTGGCCCCTAACAAAATAATTACCATTCCTAGATACATAGGGTTTCTTGTATAACTGAATACACCGTTAGTCACTAAATATGATGCTTCCCTTGGGTTGAGAGGATTTATTGTGGTGTCGCTCTTGTTGAATGTTTTAACTCCTATAACAATGATGATTAATCCAATTAAGATCATTAGCAGGGATAACAACCCCTGATAATTAAATGCTAGTTTAGGAAGATAATTAGTTAACCAAAAACTGAGAAGGATAAAGGTAAGAGTAATGATAGGTGGTGGAATTCTATTCCGTAATCTCATTTTTATTTTGAGTACTTATGCAGATGATAATCAGCATTGCCAAATAAAGCATCTATAGCTACTAACTTCTTAAGATAATGACCTATCAGCATCTCATCACTGACACCCATTGCACCATGAAGTTGAACCGCTTCTTGAGAGACTAATTTCCCAGAAGTACCAATGTGATATTTTAGAGCCGAAACTGACTGGGTCTTAGTGTCTTCATTAGAATCACATTCAAGCATAGCTTTAAATAAAAGCGACTTACACACTTCTGTCTCTATAAACATATCCACCATTCTATGTTGAAGCACTTGGAATTTGCTGATGGGTTGGCCAAACTGTTGTCTGCTCTTGGTGTATTCAACGGTCTTGAGATAACACGATGTCATACAACCGATGCTCTCTGCACTGACGCAAAGCGTTGCAAGATTAATGGCCTCATTAAGAAGTTCTTCAGCTTCATAGCTCTTTGCAAGAATGGCTTCATTAGAAACATTAACATCCTTAAAGCTTATTTCTGCACACGTCTGCCCATCAATAGTCGGGTACTTATTGGACGATACTCCGGACTGTTGCTTATCAATTAAGATCAACGCCTGTTCATCTTGATAGCTGGCCAAGACAATTATATGATCTGCATTACTACCGTTTAGAACCAATGATTTCTTACCGTTAACAATAATATTATCTCCTTCATCAACAGCTAAGGTTTGAGGGTCAAAGTGATCAAAGTTTTGGTTTGATTCGATATAGGCCAGTGATACATGTTTTTTGCCTGATGTAATAGCCTCAACAAGCTCAATACGACGACTAAAAGAAGAATTATCAATAATGTAACCTGACAGAACCACTGTGCTTAGATAAGGTTCGACAACAAGAACCTTTCCAAATTCTTCGAATAAAATTGAAAGTTCAACTGGACCGTACCCAAATCCGCCTGAGTCTTCATTGAAAGGTAGAGATAACCAACCGAGTTCTGAAAACAGATTCCAAAAATCTCTATCGAAACCTTCTCCCGATTTAATAATTTCTTCTCTTTTTTCAAAAGAATAATCTGACTCACAGAATTTCTGTATCTGTTCTCTAAGCATTTTTTGTTCGTCTGAAAAATTTAAATTCATAGCTATAGACCCAATATCATCTTAGAAATTATATTTTTCTGAATTTCATTACTGCCACCATAAATCGAGGTCTTACGATAATTAAGATACTTAGAAAGTGATTTTGCAACATGGTCAGGGCCGCTTGGCTTTGAGCTATCAAGATGACCATGAGGTCCTGGATAAATAAGAGCGTACTCTCCAGAAGCTTCGATAAATAATTCAGTCAATCGTTGTTGAATCTCTGTGCCGCGAATTTTCAATATGGAGGACTCAGGACCTGGATGCCCTTTAGTTTCTATATCCGACAACATCCTTAAGCCAAGCATTTCCAGGGCAGAAAGATCAATCTCTACCTCTTTAACTTTCCTAGACAAAGCTGGGTTATCCAATTCTGAAACTGTCTGCTTTAATTTATTCAACTGTCGAATTTCAGCGCCAACAACTGCAATACCAAAACGTTCATTGGCTAATAAAAATTTAGCATAAGTCCAACCTTTACCTTCCTCACCAATCAAATTCTCAACAGGTACTTTCACATCAGTAAAAAAGACACTATTCACTTCATGCGCACCATCAATTGTAATAATTGGTTCCACTTCAACACCCGGAGTATTCATATCAATTAGAATAAAGGAAATACCTTCCTGTCTTTTTTCTGTTGTTTCAGTTCTAACTAGATTGAATATCCAATCAGCATGTTGAGCTAAAGTCGTCCATGTTTTGGATCCATTGACAATGTAATAATCACCTTCTCTGACAGCTTTGGTTTTTAGGGAAGCCAAATCAGACCCTGATCCTGCTTCTGAATAACCTTGGCACCACCAGGTATCAAAATTTAATATGTCCGGTAAGAATCTCTTCTTTTGCTCTTCATTTCCAAAAGTGTAGATAACAGGCCCCACCATAGCGACCCCAAAAGGTAATATATTCGGACAACCTGCTAGACCAAATTCTTTTTGAAAAATATATATTTGCGAGGATGTCCAGCCTGTCCCTCCATATTCGGTGGGCCAGTTATAGCCCATCCAACCTTTAGCAGTTAGAGCTTTATGAAATTCTGTAACTTCCTCTTTGGTTAAAGATTCACCTTTCTCTTGTTTTTCTTTTATGTGCTTCGGGTATTCGTTTTCTATCCAGGATCTTATTTCATCTCTGAATTCTAGGTCTTTCTCTGTAAAACTTATTTCCATACTATGCTTCTAAACTAAGAAAATTATCCTAAGGGGTAATATATAAAATAAAATATTACCTACATATTAATTGATTAACTACTTTTTTATTCGTTGGCCGAATCAATCTAGATTGGAGATGGCCATGCCATTTTGCTCACTGTGATCTAACCTCTTTTTCTGATTCATAAAGTTGTGGAAGTAAATCTGCTAAATACTTCATCTCTTCCTTTGCATGGCGCTTTAAGTCTTCAGCACTCTGTTTTTCTACAACCAACAGACGCGCTAACGCCGTATTTCCAATAAAGCCCTGTATTGAGCTAATGGTTTTGTTTCCTTCACGCTTAGCAACATGTCCCAACCAAAAACGAGTTCTCATTTCTGCGCCATTCAATGTATTTCTTACAACGTGACACATTTTTGCTACGTTGATATCTTCTTCTAGCAAGCCTACCTTCGCACAAATTACAAATGTATTTTCATCATTTACTTCATGGCCAAAGAACTCTGCACTATTAACAAATTGTATTCTAAGCTTTGATAACTCGCCGCCGATGTATTCATGTACTAAATGGCTAGAGCCTGTATTTTCTCCTGGCTTTTTATTTTCCCAGTCCATCCATACATGATCTTTGGGATGCCACCAATTGTAATGTTCTGTAGTCTGAAGAAAATCAGAGAACCACCAACGAACCATGTCTGCCTTTACCTCAGGCATAGGAGTTCTGACAGCAACTAAATAAGTTGCATCAGGCAATCTTCGAACTTCGGTAACATAAACTCCAGTGTCTTCAACCAACGTTTTTTCAGCGTCTATGGTTTGACGGAATGGTTGTAAACCAAAGATTGAAATAATGATTAGCAATACCAAAAAAACGTTTACATAATATTTCATAACTAAACTCTAATATAGATTACTGATTTGATGCATTTTATCGTAGTATCAAATTGTATACTTTTTAAAAATGGAGCACTCTTTGAACAATCCAGCTTACATCTATCTTTTTAGAATATTTTCCAAAATTACTATCATCATCGTTTTGAGCGGTCTGTTAATTCCGTCTGTTAGCATGTCAGGAGTCCCCATCCTGCAGCCAGGTGCGCCTGGCAACCCCACGCGTGAACTGGATGCCGAAACTGCAGTGAACATTGCCAACTCCTCATACACGGTTGCCGATGTCGAATTCATGAAGGACATGATTATCCATCATCACCAAGCTCTATTGATGTCTAGGCTGGCAATACCAAGTACCAATAACCAGGCAATTCTTGATCTAGCTGGGCGCATTGATGTTTCACAAGAGGATGAAATAAGTTTTATGCAAGACTGGTTGCAAGAACGCGAAGAGCAAGTACCTGACCCCACTACAGAACACTCAGAGCATATTCACCACACCATGATTGGTATGGCAACTACAGAACAAATGGCTCAACTCGCTGAGTCAAAAAGTACAGATTTTGATCAACTTTTTCTGTCTCTTATGATTGCTCATCATGATGGTGCTATAGAAATGGTTGATGAGCTCAGAGATCACCCTGGGTCTACCTATGACCCCATTCTCAATGAATTTGCTTCGGATATAACCAATGATCAGGCAGTGGAAATTGAGCGAATGAACGCATTACTAATAGGTCTTTCAAGTGACCCACGGGCAGGCTTGGCTTCGGGTCTTTATGATGCAGAAGAAGCAATCATGAATATGCAACTCTTGGAATCTCTACGTAAGCCTATAGGATTCTATGACCCTGCAAATCCTGCAGAACGAGGGGCTGAAGAACCGGATGAGGATACTGAGAGAGAGGATGAAGATAGCATTGAGGAGGATGAAGAAGAGATTACATCTATAGAAGAAGATGCACAGAATCGGCGTTATCCAATGCTCAGTTTCTCCAACACAGACATGACCTTCCGCGACAATATACTAGTAACTGGAAGCTACCACGGCTTCAACATCTATAGTATTGGTGATGAAGGTTTACCAGAACTTATAACCTCTGTTATTTGCCCAGGAGGTCAAGGTGACGTTTCCTTAGTTGGGGACCTACTGATTTATTCAGTTGAAGAAACTCGTGGTCGACTTGACTGCGGACTAGAAGGAGTGATAGTAGACGCGAGTCTGGATCGTTTCCGTGGATTACGCATCTTTGATATCTCTGATTTGAGTCGACCCAAACAAGTGGGTGCAGTACAAACTTGCCGTGGCTCTCATACCCATTCAGTGGTGTCAGGTCCTAGTCCAGATGGCAAGATTCTGGTCTATAACTCAGGCACCGGAAGTGTTCGTGAAGAGGAAGAATTGGAACAATGTATTGATGACATTCCCGGTGATGACCGCACTGCCCTTTTCCGTATTGATGTGATCGAAATTCCAGTGGATGATCCCTCTCAATCACGCATCATTGACAGCCCTGCAGTATTTGCTGACCCTGAAACAGGAGTGCTGGCCGGACTCTGGCGTGGCGGTGACCACGGTGATGATTCTCAGGAGACCTATATCACAGACCAGTGTCATGACATAACGGTATTCCCATCAGCCAATATAGCTGCTGGTGCCTGTTCTGGTAATGGCATTCTCTTTGACATCACGGATCCAAGTAAACCCCATCGAATCGATGTGGTAACAGATTCTGGCTTTGCCTACTGGCACTCAGCTACCTTCAATAATGAAGGCACTAAGGTGCTGTTCACAGACGAATGGGGTGGCGGTGGCCGTGCACGCTGTCGGGCCTGGGATCCAGTAAACTGGGGTGCAGATGCTATTTACGATATTGTCGATGAGAAACTCGAATTCAGAAGTCACTACAAGATGCCAGCACCGCAATTGGAAACTGAAAATTGTGTTGCTCACAATGGTTCAATTGTCCCTGTTCCAGGACGAGACATCTTTGTTCAGGCATGGTATCAAGGTGGAATCTCAGTGATTGATTTTACTGATTCATTAAACCCCATAGAGATCGCCTACTTCGACCGTGGACCTATAATGGAGGACGAGTTGATAACAGGTGGTTATTGGTCTGTGTATTATTATGAAGGTACTATTTATGGAACTGAGATAACTCGAGGCTTAGACATATTAAAACTAATACCCAGTGAGTATCTGAGTGAAAACGAAATCGCAGCCGCTGCACTTGCCTATCCAATGATTGGTCATCGTCGTGCTTTCAACCCACAACAACAAGTGCCAATGGGCTGGCCCGCGACTCCAGAGGTGGCTCGTGCCTATATTGATCAGCTTTTGAGAGACAAAGCCATAGATGAAGATACTGCGGATCAAATTATCGAAAAACTCGACCAAGTCAAAATCGAAATGGAGATGGGTGGTAACAATAGACTCGCCCGACAAATCAATAAATTTAGCTTGTCAGCTGAAGGATTGAATACTGATGTCCAGACAAAAAACCGATTCGAAAGATTAGATGCCACCCTAAAGGGAATCTCAAAAGGTTTACGTAAATAATTGAGTTTTAGTCATGCTCTTCACAACTTGTGTCTATATGATGCTCAAACTCAAGAGTTGAATGAGTAATTTTTTAAGAAGTTTTATCAATTAATTCTTCTGGGTTGGGCAGACTGTCAAATTCATCCTTGGCGTTATTGAACATATTCTCAGGAGATACTGATTCAAACTTAGCTTCTTCGTCATAGGGATCTGAGTAAAAACCTAAAACATAGCCCCCTTTCGCATAACCAATTAAAGATCTTAATTCAGGGCTTAGCTCTTTGGCAATTTCTGGAGGACAAGACAAGTATTGATTTTCTTCTTGTCTTAACCAATTAAGAGCATAATGTAAAAAAACTCCTGTACGAATTTCTGATGCGGTTTTATTTGCACCTCCCCCGTGTAGAACAGTTCCAGTATATAGAAGAACAGAGCCAGGATTCATTTCAGCGTAAGCAATTTCTGCGTCATCAGGCTCTCTTTCTTTCTCCCATTTGTGAGAACCCGGCACTATCTGAGTCGCTCCATTGTCTCTAGTGAATTCGGTGACAGCCCAAATTGTGCTCATAAGAGGTTCTATCTTTCTTGGAAGATAACCCCCCCATATGCCTCTATCTCTATGTAAGACCTGCTTTGTTTCACTAGGCCCAATACTTACAGCAGATGTGAAATGTAACTGGTAACCATCAGCAAAAGGTTCTAAATATTGTTTAGCAACATCAATTACTAAAGGATTCAAAGCAAGATCTCTGCATGTATTTGATCTTGCAATTAACGCTCCAACTCTCTTAGTGCTAAAACCAGTAAATTCATCTCTACCAAATACCTCTTTTGAAAGGTATGGAACTAACTCACTTTTCAATGTCTCAACCGTATCTTTAGAAATAACATTCTCAATAATTACAGCAGCATCGTCATCTAAAACATTTAAAATTTCTGCTACTGAAGTTTCAGAATCTAAATGAAGTATTTCTGCCATCAATCATTCTCCTTAGAATTTGTATCCTTGTAATTTTTTTAATCTTCTTGTTTTTTAAGCCAAAAAATCTGAACAATAATCCCTACAAAAAATATTAACAAGAAAGCTAGCTGAAAACTAACTAGTAAAGGATCTTCTAAAGAATCAACGAATGGATCTCCAACTGGTAGTCTTCTTAGAAAGTCCGTTATTGCAGGAATCATGTGAAATAAGAGCGTACTGGTATAACCGAGTGCTTGGAAATATTTTGAGAAGGATCCAAACAGTTTAATTTTTTCCATGATGACCCCACCAGCAACAGCTAGTAAAGTTAATACTGCTAGCATATGTGCTACTCCAAAGCCGCCTTGGTTATATATTCCTAAGGCTGATACAGCAACAATTATGGTGACTAATAAATAAAGCTTTCCTGAAAACTGTGCGAGTGTAATTATCTTGTATTTAATTAGTGTGTAAAACGCAATTATTAATGCTGATACTCCTAATACCGTATGGAACCAACCTAGTAATATCATTTCTGGCATATTTATTCTCTCAACTTTAATTTGTTACATTGAAATATCTATTTATTCTTTATTTTATTTACTTTATTGCTACTCAATAGTAACGTTATCTAGGAGCCCTTTAGAAACAATACTCTTACTATTTTTTATAAATCATGATTTTCTGAGTTTAGTTTTCCTTAAAAACTCTATCAAGAAAATCTATTATCTTATTGATTGCTTGAGGAGCATCTTCTTCAAAGTTAGAACCCAACAAAAAATTTGAGCCAGAATCCAAAAAAGCATGATTTCTATCTTCATATTCCCAATATTCTGTTTTGTGATTAAGTAATTCTAGTTTTTCAATGTATTCTTTTATAGAGGCGGGCGTAGTTAGGCTGTCCTTCGATCCAACTATAAAAAATTGAGGTGGCAAAGCTCTGTCTTCTTTTTTAGGGATATTATAAATAGGAGAAAGAGCTTGATACATATTTGCATTCTTTTCTGCATTATATTGGTTTCCAAATATACCCCGAGCTTTTGATCTAGATAGCAACCAAAAAGGGTTCTTAGAAGTTTCAAATCCCTCAAGACTAGATTTATAAATATCAAAAGATCCATAGCTTAGTATTGCTGCTTGTACTCTAAGATCGTTTGCTATTGCCACCTGTTCTGCAGCCTTTCCTTTTGGCAGATAAGTGGGTGTAAAGTTTAAATTTTCTTCAAATTTTGTTTCTGAGCTAAGATTTGTTCCTGAATTCACAATCATTGCCGATAAGTGAGCTCCAGCACTATCTCCTGTAATGGCAATTTTTGTATTATCACCTTTATATTTAAAAATATTATTTTTAATCCAAATTACTGATCCAAATGCATCTTCTACAATTTCATCTAGAGTTACAGTATTACTTAGATCAGACAGTAATCGATAATTTACATTACAGATAACATACTCACCATTTGTAGCAAGATACTGTGACATTTGATCCATAATAGAATTGTCATTTATTAACCATCCACCTCCATGAAAAATAATCAAAACAGGATAAGATTCTTTTTTTGAAATTGGAGTGTAAATATCTAAAGTTAAGTCCATCCCTTTAGGAGATGCCCAAACAATATCTTCTTCTAATACATATTTACTTGGATCATTATTAGATAATAATTCTGGATTATTAGAGCTGTCTATTGAGAGAAAAACAATAAAGAAAGACACCAAAATAATCACAAAAACTAGAATTAATTTTTTCATAATATAAACAAAGCTTATACAACTAGCCCAGCGCTATAACCAGATGACCACGCCCATTGAAAGTTGTGGCCTCCAAGGTGACCTGTGACATCAACAACCTCGCCAATAAAGAACAGCCCAGCATGATCTTTAATTTCCATGGTTTTAGAGTCAATTACATCTGTGTCTACACCACCCAGAGTCACTTCAGCGGTCCTGTAACCTTCTGTAGCTGCCGGCTTGAGATTCCATGCACAAAGATGGTTCCCAATGGCTTTTAATTCGTTGTTGCTGATCTCAGAGAGCACGTGATCTTTATGACTTGGCCACCATATTTCCTCTAATTCTAGTACCAAGGCTTTGGGAAGGAAGGCGTTGAGATATTTTCTAATGGTGATTTTGCCATTATGCATTTTCTCATTCATCAAGGCTTCTGCTGCATCAAACTCTGGCAATAGATTGATAGAAATTTTATCACCTGGCTTCCAGTAATTAGAAATCTGAAGAACTGCTGGACCGCTTAACCCTCGATGTGTAAATAACATCGACTCCGCAAAGTCTTTACCATTGCTGTTAATAATTACGGGGGTCGATAAACCAGACAATCTGTCACATAGATTTTTTATGTCATCAGAGAACATAAAAGGAACCAAGCTTGCTCGTCTCGTAACCAAAGGCAGTTTAAATTGCTTGGCTAGCTCATACCCAAAACCGCTCCCACCTAAAGTAGGAATGGATAGAGCGCCTGTAGCAACAACCAAGGATTTACATTTAATGCTATTTTTTTCAATCAATTGATCGGAGTTAGATTGAATTGATAATTGGTATTTGCCTTCTGATGGTGCTCCAGGCTGATTAGCAACCCTACCTGTATCAATATCTGTAAGAATCTCTACTCCCAATTGATCGCACTCAGCAAGTAGCATGTTAAGAATATCTTTTGATGAATTCACACAGAATAATTGGTGATGCTTTTTTTCTTCGTAATCTATTTCGTGATTCTCAACCATGGCGATAAAATCATCGGGAGTGAATCTTTTTAATGCTGCTTTGCAAAAATGAGGATTATTTGAGAGGAAGTGCTCCGTTTCAACATAGAGATTAGTAAAATTACAACGCCCACCTCCAGACATCAATATCTTCTTTCCTACTTTATTGGATTTTTCTAATACTAAGACACTTTTATTTCTTTTGGCTGCTGTAATGGCACACATTAAACCAGCTGCACCTGCACCAAGAATAACTACGTCAAAATTATCTTCAATCAAATTCAATTCCTGAATCTACTTTGGTGTAACTTTCTAGTCATTCTCTTCGCAACTTTGTCTCTCTGCTGCTCAAATTCAAAAATTGAATGAGTGATCCTAAATTTTCCCTTTAATACTTTTTTTAATTTTCCTTTAATGGAGTCAACTTCTTTCAATTGATTTGAACTGACAACAACATGAACTTCTTTATTTATCAAATTTTTCAATTTGCTCTATCAGTCTTGACGCCCACTCACCTAGTATTGGTATGAATTCGATTTGCGAAAGAATAACAGTCAACAGATATACTAAAATTGTTGCGCCAATTACCCAACCTAAACCGGATGCGAGCCCGCGAATTAAGCTGAAGAACGTTAGTCTCCATAACGAATCATGCATCCGAAAAAAATTATGCTGCCTTAAATCAGTAATTGCTTTTTCCAAGCGCTTAATCGAATCTTGATCTAAATCCATCATTTTACTCCCAATTAATAGTTACGTAATTTGAAGCCTTTATTTGTAAGGGTTTATTTTTACTATGTTGGGTCTATGTCGGTACTTTCTGGTCATTTTTACTGTTTTTTCTCAATAGTAGCGGGTGGTTTGCTAAAAATATCGTAAGTGACTCTAGATACTACTGGAATTTCATTGACGATTCTTGTAAAAACTTTTTCATAAAAAAGAATACATTCACTGAAACAGCAACGGGCAAGCTAAGATATTTGCTTAAAAATATTTTCTGTGGAAATCTTGAATATCAGGATCTATTAGTGCATCTGATACTTTCAATTCTCTAAAGAGAGTTAAAGAACTTAAAGTTTTACAGCGACTCAAGGCTACATAAGCTTGACCGGTTGCAAAAGCTCCATCGCCTAGATCAACCGAACAACTTTCCAAAGTTAACCCTTGAGATTTATGGATTGTTACAGCC
>Ga0209445_1000744_pt1 | contig 18046 bp, 4 predicted proteins | sample MarorgKNORR_S2LV_4_FD_188223 | JGI IMG/M metagenome (GOLD analysis project Ga0209445, IMG submission 188223) | Marine microbial communities from the Southern Atlantic Ocean, analyzing organic carbon cycling - NADW_A/KNORR_S2/LV (SPAdes) (version 2) | ecosystem: Environmental > Aquatic > Marine >...
TTTTCCAGGTGGTACCCCACCTGATAATAATCCTCCTGTTGCAGATGACCAGTCTGTTTCAGTTGATGAGGATGGATCAATAGCTATTACATTAACCGGTTCTGATCCGGATGAGGACTCCCTGGCATTTTTGATTATAGATTCACCGTCATACGGGACTCTTTTTGGGGATGTTCCCAATCTAACTTATGCTCCAAGTCCTGATTACAATGGAAATGATTCGTTTACGTTCAGTGCTTCTGATGGGGAGTATTCAGATTTAGGCACTGTATCTATTACAATAAATCCAGTAAACGACCAACCAACTGTTTCTAATGTTGTTTTTGATAGTGTGACAGATGAATATCAATTTACTTTAGATGCGAATGATGTGGATGAAGATGATCTGACCATTAGTTTTACACCTGAAGATGGTTCAACAGTTTTTGGCGGTAATATCACTGCTAATGCAGATTCAACTTATACCTATTCTTTAGGTTCTACCGCAGAGGCGTTCGGGGTTGATTATATCCTTTACAAAGCTCTGGATGGACAGTCCGAATCAGGTACTGGATTGGTTACTTTTAATATTTCAGATACAGGTTCGAACTTTGGAAATATGCGGGAACTTTCTTCTTTTGATCAGGATATTTCAGTTGCAGAGGATGAGAGTATAACTCTTACATTATCAGCTACCGATACGGATACGTTGTTTGACAGCGTAAGTACAGTTATAGAAATATCAGGACCGTTTCATGGTTCAATCATTCCTTCTGATACAGCGATTTATGATAACTTTGCCTACTGGGAATATGTTTATGAGCCGGATGATAATTATTTTGGTATAGATTCTGTAGAATACCGTGTAAAAAATCCAAACAATCCGGAAGAATGGTCTGATTGGAGTACAGTAACAATCACAGTAAACCCTGTAAACGATTCACCGATACTTGCTGTAGCAGATACATCAACAGCAGAGGACGTACCGTTAACATTTACACTTGCTGCCATTGATCCGGATGAAGATGAGTTAACTTTCAGTTCGGAAAGTAATAACGATTCAGTAGCCGTTTCTATTGATGGTGATCAGTTAACGATTTTGCCGGCAGATAATTACTACGGTAATGCCAATATTACCGTAACTGTAAGCGACGCTGTTTTTACATTTACAGAAATATTTACACTGGTAGTAACATCCGTAAATGATGCGCCGCAGTTAACAGATATTGGTCCACAGGTTATGGCAGAGGATGGTACAATGACAATAATGCTTTCTGCCAGCGATGTGGAAGGCGATGGGTTAACTTTCAGCGCCATATCTTATGAAGAAGGTATTGATACCCTTATTGTTAATAATGATTTAGACCAGTTAACTATACAATTAATAGAAAGCTGGTTTGGTACAGATTCCATTATGGTAACAGTAAGTGATGGCTTCCTAAATGATTCGGAAGTTTTTGAACTTACTGTTACACCAGTAAACGATCCGCCTGTATTTATAAGCACACCTATTGAGGAAGCGACAGAGGATATTATCTTCAGTTACACAGTAGAAGCGGAAGATTATGATGGCGATAGTTTGACCTTTACGGCGACTGTATTGCCAGGATGGTTGACTATTAATGGAACTGCAACAATCAGTGGAACACCGACGAATGATGACGTAGGGTCCCATAATGTTGTGTTGACTGTATCGGATGGTATAGTATCGTTAACCCAGGCCTTCTTAATAACGGTAGAGAATGTGAATGATGCACCGGTATTGCATGAATTAGATGCTGACACAACAGATGAGGACACACCGCTTACGATCACTTTATCTGCTAGCGATGTGGATGATACAGAACTCGTTTTCAGTGCGGAAAGTGATGACGAAAATGTGACAATATTTGTTACAGGTGATGTGTTGACATTAACACCGATTGAAAACTGGAATGGCACAGCGAACATACTGGTGACGGTAAATGATGGATTTTTAGCTGATACAGGCAGTTTTGAATTAACGATCAACCCGGTCCCTGATGCCCCTATCCTAACTATTGGTAATCAGGTGATGGCAGAGGATGATACACTGGTTATTGAACTTACAGCATTTGATCCAGAAGGAGACGCGTTTGAATTTACCAGTGCAATAAGTGCAGATCCTTATCATGTCCCCATTACTTTTGATGGCAATACATCATTAACGTTTACTCCAGTGGCAGATTGGAATGGTGATGTAGACTTTTCAGTGACAGTCAGTGAAACAGTCAGCGATGAACAATTGACTACTACGGAAGTATTTGTGTTGACTGTTACACCAATAAACGATCCGCCGATACTGATGGAGATTAGTGACCAGGAGATGGAGGAAGATATTCAGGCATCCATCCCGTTATTTGCAGAAGATATTGATGGTACTCCCCTCACGTTCTTTGGATCAGCTAATAGTGATTTGCTCACTGTGTTAGTATTGGACGAACAATTGATAATTATACCTGATGAGAATTATTTCAATTATGAAATTGATCCTGATTGGGAACCTGGGTCTGATGATGAGGATAGTCTTTTAGTTTACATTCCGGATACTGTCAATGTTAGTGTGAGCGATGGTACAATTATTGATTCCAAGTCATTTGCAGTAAGGATTACACCTATTGGTGATCCGCCTGTTCCTCAGTCGTTCAGCGTTGATTTGGAAGAAGATACGGATGCATATATCATATTATCTGCCACAGATATTGACAACTATGATGATGATATGACTTTTTATATTGTTGATTATCCAGCTCACGGTGTATTGGAACAGCAGGCCAGGGCAATTGATATATATAATTATACCCCGGATAACAATTATTCTGGATCGGATCAATTTACTTACCGTGTTTCTGATGGAGAATTGTATTCTGAAGGCTTGGCGACGGTTTTACTGAATATCATTCCGGTGAATGATCCTCCGATTGCTGTAGGAGACTACTATGAAGTAAGTGAAGATGAAGATCCTGTGATCATTAGTATTGAAAATGGAGTTCTCATTAATGACATAGATATGGAAAGTGACATATTAACAGTTGTTCCGATAGACACTGTTTCAAACGGGGGAACGATTAGTTTTAATAATGACGGATCATTTACTTATGATCCTGATCCCGGTTATATAGGAACGGATATCTTCTCATATAAAGCATCTGATGGGGACCTCTCCAATGTTGCCAGTGTCACAATAGTGGTTAATGCTATAAACAGTCCCCCCGTGGCGGTGGGTATTTCTGTAACTTTACAGGAAGACAGTGAGATTACACTCACACTTGTAGGTTATGATGAAGACACACCGAATGAGAATCTTACCTTTGAGATCGTCGACTCAACATCTCTGGGAACGTTAACACTTGATGACAGAGCGTTAGCAACATACAAATACATACCTTATCCGAATGTATTTGGGTCAGATAGTTTTACCTTTAGTGTAAACGATGGTGAGCTAGCAGATACAGCAACGGTAGCTATAACAATCACTCCGGTGAATGATGCCCCGGTATTAGCAGAAATTGGTGATCAAGAGACGGAGGAAGATGTCCAATTAATAATCGAAGGAATTTCCGTCAGCGATATTGAGGGTGATTCAGTAATGCTTGAGATTGTTGGAGATCCACAGTTTGGCAGTGCGGAAGTCATTGATGATAGTACAGTACACTATACTCCTGATTATGGATTCAGCGGGGCTGATAATATTGTTTTACAGGCGATAGATTCAGACAGTTTATCTTCTAACCAGATAATCATAGCTATTGAAGTAGCTCCGGTGAATGATGCCCCAGTGGCAGATTCTTTAGACATAGCTATGGTGGAAGATGTTGAGATCACCATCACCCTGGTGGGATATGACGAAGATACGCCAGGGAGTCTTGCTTTTGTGATTGCAGACTCAACAGCTCATGGTAGTTTGGTTACTACTGGCGGAGCAACCTATTCCTATACCCCAGATACTGATTACAATGGTTCAGACAGTTTCACGTATAATGTATTTGATGGTGAGATGTATTCAGAACTAGCAACAGTAAGTATATCGATTACTCCAATTAACGATGCGCCAATCTTAGCGGACCTGGCACCTCAAGAAATGGATGAGGACGGTGGTGATTTGACGCTCACATTGTCTGCAACTGATGTAGATAATTCTGAATTGGTTTTCAGTGCAATAAGTGACAATGAGGCAGTGGCTGTTTCCATTGATGGTAATACATTAACTATTGCCCCGGATCCGGACCATTTTGGTAACGCAGTTATTACTGTCATTGTTAGCGATTCAATTCTCACTGATTCTGATACCCTGGCTCTTACCATCAATTCTGTTAATGATCCTCCCGTTGTTGCCGGTCCCATTGCGGATGTTATTATGGCTGAAGACAGTCCAGATCTTACCTTGGCAGATCTTGACACCGTATTTCAGGATGTGGACAGTGAATTGACTTTCGACTATACCAATAATAATGAAGACCTTTTGACAGTGAGTATCAATGAAGATATTCATGCTGTAACTGTAACATTGACAGCAGATTCAAATGGAACTGCAACTCTCACTTTCACTGCTACTGATGACAGTTCAGTGACAATCACAGATGAGGTGGTTATCACCGTTATCCCAGTGAATGATGCTCCCCAGTTAACGGTATCTGATCCACCTCCATTTGAAACTAATGAGAATGTTGATTTGGATATTTCCCTTACTGTATCTGATGTAGAAGACAACCCTGTGGGAATTACTGTAGTTTCGGGGCCATTTCATGGGACTTTTGAGACGACAGCTACTGATACCGTTGTCTATTCACCAGATCCAGGCTTTTTTGGCAATGATAATATGGTTGTCCAGGCGAGAGAGGATGGTGGTGGTTTATTTTCCAATCAGATCAGTATTGATGTAGCGGTATTTTCTGTGAATGATGCTCCGGTTGTTTACCCCATTTCTTGGAGCGTTATGGAAGATGGCAGCACTGAGATTCTCCTCCAGGGCTATGATGCAGATGGACATGAGTTAACTTTCACTATTGACAATTCTGTTGAAAATGGATCACTGACATTACCTGTTGGCAATACGGTGACCTTTACACCAAGTGAAAATTATTCTGGGTCCGATAGCTTATCTTACTATGCTTATGATGGTATAGCTAACTCTTCAGATACAGCCTTGGTTTCACTGATAATAATTTCTGTTAATGATCCACCAGTAGTCATTGATACTACGTTTGAGGATGTCGCCGATTTATTTTCATTCAGTTTAGATGCGGATGATGTGGATGATGTTGGTCTGTCCATAAGATTTGTACCGATGGATAATGGGACATTTTTTGGAGGTTCTATCTCAGATAATGAAGATGGATCTTTTACGTATTCGATGGGTACCAATACGTCAAATCAGGACTTTATTCTGTACAAGGCTATAGATGAAATCTCCGAATCTTCCCTGGGATTGATCACTTTCAATATCCCTGGAGGTATTATGTTTGCCGGAAGGGGTGCTCCTCTTGCCATGTCCGACTCAGTGGAAGTGACGGAAGACATTGCCAAAACCATTTCATTTGTAGGCTTTGATGCTGATAATGCATTTTCTGAAGATGCATCTGTAACGATTACACAGGCGCCTCTTATTGGATCCTTGGATACTAATTTTGTGCTAATAGAGAACGGTATTGATAAGCTTGCACAGTGGACACTTATATATACATCTGGGCTTGACTATAGTGGAACAGAAACAATAAAATTTATTGTTAATAATCCAGACAATTCTGAGAGTGAATCTGGAGAAGCCAGCATATCAATTACTGTACATGCAGTCAATGATATGCCAACCATAAGTGCACTCGGAGACACAACTATAGTGGAAGATGGGTCACTTGTTTTGAATGTTGAAGCTATTGATGCGGATAATTCATTGACTTTGTCCCATGCGTCCAACAATGCCAATTTTGTAACCAGTTGGGAAAATGACACTTTATCAGTAACACCTGATCCAAATTACAGCGGTACAGCAACCATTACCGTAACTGCTACGGAAGATGGGGGTGAAAATGCACAAATATCTGAATCCTTTAATGTGGTTGTTACATCGGTGAATGATAGCCCGCAAATGACATTCATTGGGGATACATTAATCACTTTGGAAGATGAAATATTCAGTCTTATCCTAAGTGCAGATGATGTTGAAGGGGATGACTTGAGATATTCTCTCACAACTTCACCGTCAGATTCGATGGAAATAGATTATGTTACTGGAGAAATTACCTGGACACCGGAGAATGATGATGTTGGTGAATATACAGTTTTTGCAAGGGTGTTTGAACCAGCCACTTCAGCATCAGATACAGTGAGTTTTGTGTTAACTGTAGAAAATGTAAATGATACACCAGATATAGACGTGCTTTCATATCCGGGCATAATCAATGAAGATACACAAAGAACATTCCAGTTTATCCCGCAGGATGTGGATGCAGATGATGACTTTCTGAATGTGATTGTAACCTCTCTGGATTTAAATTTGGTTCCCGCTGACTCAATCATCATTGATCCAGCAGGACCTTTTGCAGCTGATGAAACAATAACAGTTACATTAAAACCATCACTAGATCAGTACGGCGTAACATCAATAATATTAGAAGTTATTGATGATGATTCTTCGAAGGAATCAAGAGATTTAACGTTCACTGTAATGAACGTAAACGATGCCCCGGTTATTGCGGACATCGGAAATCAGGAAACATGGGAAGACCAGGCACTTCAGATAACCTTGAATGTGACCGATGTGGACCATGATTATGGAGCTATCGTAATTAATGCTAATGAATCTGAAAATAGTGACATTGTGGACATTAATGTCGATGGTAATGTATTGACACTTTCACCGGTTTCAGATTCAACAGGAACAGCAATTATAAGTGTAACAGCAAACGACGGTGTGAACGGTTCTGATCCAATGGTATTTTCTTTAGAAATACTCAACATCAATGACCTGCCAACCATCGATGGGATTCCTGGATCTGGAGAAATATCAGGAACAGAGGATATGCCTAAAGTCTTCTCCATCACCCCGCTTGATCCGGATCCCCAGGATTTTCTAACCCTTTCTGTCAGTACTGATAACCCGGTCCTCTTTCCGGAAGGGTCTATTGCGATTGATCCGGTAACCGATGTGAGTGGAGTGGTAAGAGAAATTGTATTCAGTCCAGCGGCCAACCAATCTGGCTCTGCTGATGTAATGATTTTGGTTACAGACGGTAGTGAAACCGTTTCTGAACAGGTATTGCTCACAGTTGATCCAGCCAATGATGCTCCTATAATTACCCCAATCCCGGATCATTCCACAACAATTGGTGAAGATTATAGTTATACTGTTACGGCGATAGATATAGAGGGTAGTGTTTTGGATTATTCATTCACACCTGGATACCAGCCACCTGATGGGATGGAAATAGATAATTTAAATGGAGAGATTACCTGGACATCGGGAAATGATGATGTAGGATCAACCTATATTATCCAGGTTAGAGTATCGGATGATGGTGAACCGATATCTGCGCACAGTGAAGAAAATTATGAATTAACAGTAGAGGATGCGAATGCAGTGCCTGAGTTGGGAGACATTTCTGATCTTTCGTTTAATGAAGATAACTCAATCACGTTCCAGATAACACCTCAGGATGATGATGATGAGGACAGTTTGACCGTGAGCTTTATTACGAACAATGTGATATTATTTCCCGTTGGCTCCATCACGGCTGATCCAGAGACAGATTTGCCAGATAGCTCACGTACGGTTACACTGAATCCAGCTGAGGATCAATATGGAGAGGCCTTGGTTGTGGTGACAGTAAATGATGGAGAGAGTAATGTAAGCAGGGAGTTTACGGCAACGGTTAATCCAGTAAATGATGCTCCGGTGATTAATAGCACAACTGTATTAACAACTCTTGAAGAAACATCCTTTGAGATTACACTCTTGGATCTCTTTGTTACTGATGTGGATAATGTATATCCGGAAGGATTTACAATGACAGTAGAGAGTGGTGATGACTATGAATATGATGGTACAACGATAACACCTAATAATAATTTTTCTGGCACCTTACAGGTTCCTGTGCGGATAAGTGATGGTGCTGCGAATAGCCCGTTTTATTCTGTTGAAATAACCGTAGAAGGGGTTAATGATCCTCCGGCTGTATTTCCTGACAGCTATTTTACTCCTGAAGAAGTTGCCTTAATTGTTCCAAGTTCCGCTGGAGTCTTAGTAAATGATGTTGATTTTGAAGATGATCTAATAATCGCAGAATTGGTTGATGATGTAGATCACGGTACATTATCATTTAACTCTGACGGAACATTCTCCTATACTCCTGTTATTGATTATTCTGGTTTTGATCAATTTATTTATAGAGCGATTGATTATCAAGGCGGCTATTCGGAAGTGGCCACCGTCACAATAGGAGTCAATGCTGTGAACGATGTCCCCTATGCTGTTAATGAAAGTTATTCCATGCTTGAGGATGATACGCTTGCTGTTCCGGACTCTGAATTCTGGGACAATCCAGATTCATTAGGAGTTATAACAAATGATACTGATGCTGATCCGGATCAAACATTATCTGCATATTTGATAAGCAATGTATCCCATGGTTCATTATTTAGTAGTGATAGTGATTCAGTGGCAATCAGTGTTGGCAATACATTTAACGGACTTTTCCTCTATAATCCATATAAGGATTATTTTGGCACAGATGAATTTATCTATGCAGCATATGACGGATATGCACTTTCAAATTATGATACGGTAACAATTACTCTCAGCGCAGTGAATGATCCACCGTCAATTATTGGCCAAGATTCTTTAAGTATGGAAGAAGGTACGTCTCTGTTGGTCTCGCTTGATGATCTTGAAATTGATGACCCCGATAACAATCCTGAAGATTGGAAAATGACCGGGCTTTCCGGGGATAATTATACTTTTACCGAAATAGACCCAGTGTATGGAACAATTGAAATTTTTCCCGATTCCAACTTCTTTGGGTGGTTAACAGTCCCGGTTTATGTAGATGATGGTGAGTTAGAATACAGCCAGAGTGACACGTTTGCACTTTCGGTAGAAGTCTATAATTTAAACAATTCCCCGGAATTCAGTTTGAGTGTAACAGAGGTTGATACACTTGAAGATTTTGAGGGTGAAATTTCAATTACAATTATAGATTATTTTGATGCGGATGATGACCCGAATCCACAATTCAGTTTGAGTCCTTCTGAGGTATCTTGGGTGAATGTAAGTATTAATCCCAACTCAGGTACAGTAACGATAGAGGATGTCCCCGACAGCAGTGGCTCACAAGAATTTTTCATAACTGCTGATGATGGACAACTATTTGACAATAGTACCACAGATAGAGCTTTTACACTTACGATTACCAATGTAAATGATTCACCAGAGTTTGGGTTGAATTCTTCAGGTTATGTATTAAACGAAGATTTTGTTGGTGATACCACAATTACAATTACAACATCTCATGATCCCGATGGAGATATTGCATTATATAGCATTACTCCTGAAGCCGTTAGTTGGATGAATGTGAGCATTGATGACGAATCAGGTACAGTGACAATAGAATCGGTCCCCGACAGCAGTGGATCACAGGTATTTAAAATGACCGCTGATGATGGACAAGAGGAGAATAGTACCAGCTCCCAGATATTTGAGATAAATGTGAATCCTAAGAATGATGCCCCGGAATTCAGTTTGAGTGATACGACAATAGTTTTAATGGAAGATTTTGTAGATACAATCACTATTGAAATTATCGGATATCATGATGCGGATGGAGATATAGCCACCTACAGTTTGAGTTCTTCTCCAGTGGATTGGGCTGATATAAGCGTTCACCTCAATTCAGGTACAGTAACGATAGCTTCAGTTCTCAATAAATATGGGTTGGGTACTTTCACTCTCAAGGCCGATGACAATTTGGAAGGTGGCCAGACCAGTCGTGAATTTGAATTAACAGTGAACCCGGTGAATGATCCGGTGGCTATTAGCGCCCCGATTGAAGATATAGAAGCATTCTCTTGGTTAATTACTCCAGAAAGTGGTCAGACCATCACGCTTGCAAATTTGAACGACAGATTTATTGATGTCGACGGGGATTCGATTTCCTTTTCTTTAGAATACACACCTACCGAGTTTCTCACTGCCGTTATCGATGATGAACCCAATTACGATTGGCTCAGGCTGACGTATGGTTCACATATTTTGAATGGTGACATATTAACCCAATTTATCGGGAAAGTTGAGCTTTCTATTACAGCAACAGAAGTAGAACCAAGTCAACCTGGGGATATTACGAGTATCACAGACTCATTTTTTGTTCTGGATAAAATTGAGCCAACCTTTGAAATTGGAGTTATGCACAACACGATCGCACCGGGATTTATGCAGTTTTATCTCTTCCAGTCAGAGGACATTCTTGCAGATTCTTTCAGAGTTGAGATTAAAGATGGCAATTCTCCAATAGACACATTGGAAATGGGTACCAATACAAATCTGGAATCAGCTCCATATTTCGCGAATTCCAGTACTGACTTTACGGGAGATTTAACCCTCCAGGTTTCTGCTGAAGATTTATACGAAAATCCTAGCGATACCACTTTTACTTTTACAATTCAACCAATTCTTGCAAAGTTGGCGCAACAAATTTTATTAGGCAAGGGCGGTGTGTTTATGGATATACCTGAACATGCCTTTCCAGAAGATGATTACCTGATTGCTATGCCGGATCATTACGGATTTCAGTATATCCATCAGGAAGTTTTAGACGATCCGGAAGAAAATCTCATCAGCATGTTCAATATTTCCACCATGGGAAATCAATATCAACAGGAGGTTGCTTTTGGTGTCCAATCAGATTCCCTGTTAAGCTGGATTGAAGTTACACCAGGATATTACCGCTTAACCGATGGAGATTGGGAGTATATTCCCACCTTTGTGCTGATGTCAAAGCAAAAGATATGGTGTCTCATTGATAAACCTGGAACATACGTCTTGAAACATGGGGCAGAGAGACCACCCATAGTGTTGCCCGAGGAATTTTCTTTGAGACAGAATTATCCGAATCCGTTTAATCCCCGGACCATCATTGAATACGATATTCCGTACAATACTACAGGTCTGGAACAGATATCCACCAGTCTTGTGGTTTATGATCTTCTCGGGAGAGAAGTAGCTAGGCTGGTTGATGAAAAACTGGCGCCTGGAAAGTATTCCATTGTTTGGAACGGTATGAATAAGTTTGGAATCAGAGTGGCAAGCGGAATTTATTTCTACTCTCTCAGTACAGGCTCTTTTTCGAATACAAGGAAAATGATTTTGCTTAGGTAGATAAATGAAAAGAATTATTAAAATTACCGGAATAATCAGCATGATCTTCGTTCTCAGTTGCGAAGCGAATGATCCCTTGTCCTTTTACGGCGGTGGGGAATTAGTTGAGCGTATTGAGGAAGCCTGGAGTGTGTTCAGAGACGGCCATTTTGATAGCGCTCTAGCTATTTTCGATTCCACATTAATTGACGCTGAGACTATTATGCTTGAGGACCCGAATGCAAATCTGATCCGTTCAACACTTGGGGACATACACACGGGAATCGGTTGGTGTAACCTGCGCCTGTTGCATGCGGAGACAGCAAGAGAGCATTTTATCATCAGCCAGGGATATGAATTGTACAGTTTTGGGACAAGTGTCGGTTTAATGACAGCTTATTATGAATTAGGTACAGGATTTCCGATTGATTCAACTGTGGTTGATTCAGCAATACAAATCGGCCATTGGATATTTTCAAGCGGAATGCCTGAGGAATTTGAATATAATCAATCAATAAATGTGGATGACGTAAGGCTGCTCATGGCTAAAAGTTATTTTTCTAAGGGAGATTTATCTGATAATGATACTGAGAAGGCAGGGGCTTTATACTGGATATTGCAGTTGGATCCAGAATATGTCTATTTGGACGCGGCTGACCCATTTACATGGAATCTTTATGATAACGGAGAACAGGATTATGATTCTTTTGGGGAAGCCATACTAATGATCATTTTGGAATTGGAGAAGGATGTATTTCCTGCTTAATTATGATTGATATGCAAAATATAAAAACTGTACAAACAACTACAGAAATGAATAGACCCTGGCTGCAGATGTTCTGCGGATGGTTAGTATTCTTTATGGTAACGGTTCCTATGTTTGGGCAGGACGTTACGATGGAGCTGTTTCCTGTTGATAATCCCCAGACGATTACCAGACTTGATTGGGGTCAGCAATTATTTTGGGTTAGAGTGACTAATAATGAAAACACACCTATTCAATACAGGATTGTGTACAGGTTACAGATTTCAAACTCGCCACTGATCAGTGGTACCATAATGACTGGACGCACCCGTGTAGGAACCAAGCAATGGGATGGAGAAAATAGTCAGGGATATTTGGCTTCAAATAGTGGAGAAAACGTTTATAATAATGATTTTTCAAGGATCGATCAACTTGTTGTTGATCCGGGGTTCAATGCTATTGTTGCCCGTGCAGGTACATTACCATCTGGGGATTATGAACTGAAAGTGGAACTGCAGGCTAAGCTTTGGAGTGATGATGACGAATTGTATTTTATTAATCCTCCTCCTGTTGAAACAATTTATCACGATTGGAGAATTACAATCCCTGTTCCGCCTGTATTATATTTTCCTTCTGACGAAAGTGCGATTAACCAGACAAATCCAACTTTTTCCTGGTATTCAGTGCAGACAGCTCCTGGTACACAATTCCTATACAATATCCGGATTTGTTTGGTAGAAGAAGGACAAAGCAAGGAAGAGGCGATGGAAAACCTGACTCACTGGACAAATGATTGGGACATTGATTACGTTCACCTCGGCGGCCAGGACAATATAAGCTGGACCTATCCTCCAGAAGCAGATCCTTTTGCCATGGGTCGTGAATATGTTTGGCAGGTATCTACTTATAATGAGGGTGGACTTTATGGTTGGGATGCATTCGAGCCAGCAGTAAGTGAAATTTGGTCCTTTAAATTTGGCGAATCACCAGAATTATTATCTCCGGGTCAAGGTGGAATTGAACCGGGTGTCAGGCCTTCATTTACCTGGGCTCCAGTTATTGGAGCGATGAATTATGAACTCCGGATTGGGGACCGGGATGATCCGTTCGTAGAGCTGCCTATCTGGGATGCGGTTTTGACCGATGCATCTTATTTGTATCCCATTGATGCACCTTCTTTGGTTCCCTTGCCTTCATATCCATATTATTGGAAGATCAGGGCGAATCCCCTTGAGCCGATTCCTGGGGAATGGTCGGAGATATTCCAATTTACTATCAGCCCCATTGAACTAACAGAACCTCGGGCAGGTACTTCAATATCAACTGTATTACCGAAATTTGACTGGAGTACCCCTGGAGAATTCGGCGGGTATGAAATCAGGATTTCACATGGGGATGCTGATCCGGTAACAAACCCAATTTTTTCTCAGGTTTTTGAATTGGTTTCCTTTGAATATCCAGCTGATGCAATCTCATTGGTTCCAGGGAAAACCTATAATTGGATAGTTATTGTTTTTGATCAGGATGAAAATATTTTGGGAACAGCTGAAGATTATACTGGTGTGAGTAGTTTTATTATTGATCCGTTAATAATGTTTGATCCGCCAACGGGAAGTTCAGTCAATTCTTTAATTCCCACATTTTCCTGGGATGTGCCCACAGGAATTAGTGGATTTGAATTTCAAATATCAAGTGAAGAGGATCCTGAATTGGCTAATCCAGAGTATACATATCTGGTTTCCAAAGAAAATTATCAACTCAATGCTTCGGAGTATCTGTTAGAACTAGGGAGGACATATTTTTGGAGGGTAATACCCTTGGATCCTAATGGAATTATAATGGGTAATATTGATGAATATCCACCATCCGATTTTGTTGTTGAAAACCTGGACACGACAGTGCCTGTTGTGACAGTTTCTATCAATGATGAGACACCTAATATGCCAACTGTATCTTTAGTCTCAGGTGTGGAAGATGCCGATGGTTATGCTTTAACAATTTCTACAGTTGAAGATGTGGTTTGGGAATCACCAGTTATTTCGACCTTTCCATACACTCCAATAAGTGATGATATATCGTTTGCTTTTAATACAGAATATAATATCAAGGCACAGGCCTATAAAAACGATGAAGCTTTTGGAGAGATGAGCGCTGTGTTCACCTTTACCACTGGAAGTGAGTCTGGTCCTATGGAGCAGCTTGATGAAGAAATAGAGCTTATAATTGATTTTGGTGATTAAAATGTTGAATACCAATAAAATAATATTAGTGCGCTATAAAATTCGATTTCTTGTTTTATGGTTTTGCATTATTACCTTTGGTTTTTCAGCAACAAGACCGGTTGCGGTCATGAGCAAGGTCATTGGAGATGTCAAAGTAGACCCGGTAACAGATCCCGGCTGGAGATCTGCTACATGGGGAGGAAAATTATTTGATGGGGATCAATTACAGACAGGTGAAGCTTCCTTCAGCTCGATTATGTTTCTTGATCGTAGCCTGGTAAAAATAAGGGCAAACAGTAAATTTACGATCAAATCCAAAAGAACAGTAAAAAGAGAATTAGATACTGAGATAAATATGAAGGTTGGGGAGTTAAACTTAACAGCTACAAAAGGATCACAGTTCAAAATTCATACACCCACCAGTGTTGCATCTGTGAAAGGTACAGAACTTAATCTTCTAGTAAATGAAGATGGAACAAGTGTGTTGACGGTTATTGAGGGAACAGTGGAGTTTATGAATGAGATGGGGAAAGTTTTAGCCACAGAAATGACAACCAGTAGTTCAAGTAAAGATAAAGCTCCTTCAGCACCTAAAGAAATCCCAAAAAATGAGTTACCAACATGGGTAGGTAAGGTGAAGGAGGAATGGCGTCTAAACTTATCACCGGATAAACCAGGGGAAAAAAATATTGGAAAACCATTTAATCTTCAAATTACTGTTGAGGATGCCAAAGATGGAAAGATGGCCTTGGATTACAATAATGAGGTGAACCTCTCTTCCAGCGGAGCTGAATTTGTATTTTCTGTTGATGGGGGTCAAAATTGGACTCCTGATGCAGTAGTAAAGTTGACAAAAGGCAGAGGTGTCATTAAAGGGAAAAGTATTGCATCTGGGAAGTCTACATTGGCTGTATCTGGAGGAAGCTCATCACCGGGAGAATTAAGTATTAGTACAAAGCAGCAGGAGACTTCGAAGACTAAGATCGAGCAGGCACTTGAAAAGGTTGATCCTGAATTAACAGAGACCCTTGCAGGAAAACGGATAATGGCTAGCTGGGTGAGCAAAGGTACAGGAAGTGTTGAGAGTATTATAGAAGCCATCAATTCCGGTACACTGGAAGTTACATCAAAAGATGTAATTGAAAATCAAGATGGAACTATTCGGGTGATCTTAAGAGTTAATTCCGTCGAAGGATCAAATTCAGGAGAAGAAGAAAGTGATCAGGAAAATGAGTTTTAATAAAAAATTTATCAATATTATTGTTCTGGTTTTTCTGTATGGAATTTTGGGTACAAATAGTCTATGTGCTCAAACAGAAGTACCTAAAGAATTTTCAACTTCTTCAGCTAATAATTTTACTGATACTGTAATGCCAATAATTTTACACAAACAAGTAACAAAAACGTTTGAAGGACAGCCTCTGATCATTGAAGCAATCGTAACAGATAATGATGAACTTAGAGATGTGATTCTTTTCTACCGTGCTAGGGGAGAATCAAATTTCCGTAATGAGTTAATGAACCTCGAAGTCAATGATTATCGTTTTGAAATACCTTCAGAGGATATAGGTGTTGAAGGAATAGAATACTATATCAAAGCCGTGGATTCATCTGATAATCGGGCTTATGTCCCAGAAATTGATCCGGAAGATTATCCTTATCAGATTTCTTATGTATCTTTTTCTGGACCGAGTGCCCCTGATGTTCTTTTATTAAATCCTGATGATGGCTCTACAAATACAGACGGACATCAATTGATTATTGTTTCTCTTTATGATGAGGAAGACGATATTGATGTTGCTTCCATAAAGATGGAAGTTGATGGAGTGGATGTGACAGACGGACTAGAAATTAACCAAGACCTGATTTCTTATGTCCCTTCAACAGATTTTGCTCTTGGGTCCCATTCCATAAAATTTTACGTCAGTGATCTCATGAAAAATGAATCACCACCTATGTCTTGGACATTTTCCATAAGTAAAGAAGCAGAGCTTAAAGTAAAGAAACCCTTTCTTGCTGATGCAAAAATTAAGGGCGTAATAAACTATGAGTCAGAATTTGATGCATTTTCCGGGAAAAACCAGCCAGAAAACAGACCGTCTGACACACAAAAACCGAGTCTAAAATTGACTTTTAACAAGAAGAATTTAATGGCTACAGTTGGGATTGTATTAAATAAACATTTTGATCCAGCTGCCAATGACGTTGACAAATATAGACAGCCACTTGATCGTTTTCGGTTTTCTGTTGCAACTCCGTTCCTTTCATTTAAAGGCGGTGACCATAACCCGTCGTTTTCTGAATTGACGTTAAAAGGTGCCCGCGTGAGAGGTACGGTAACAGATCTTCACTACAAAGGCTTGAGTACTCAATTTGTTTATGGCCGTACAAGAGAAATGATATCCGGATTTGCGAGTTTTTCTGGTGATAGTTCTATTTATAATAAAGGTACCTTCAGCAGAAAAATAATTGGGTTAAGTACACAGTTTAATTATCATGATATTGTTGAGCTCGGTGTTAATTATTTACAAGTAGAAGATGATACAACGACCCTGGAAGATGAAGTGTTTGGAAATTTCTCCGCTATTCCGGATTCATTACAAAACAAATATACTGCCCAAAGCAATAAAGTAGCCGGAGTTAATTCCAGAGTGAAATTGTTTGGGGGAAAAACGGAGGTGGTATCGTATTGGGCTGCTTCAATTATGACAGAGGATATTATTGATCCGGTTAGTCGCAATCAGGATATCAGCACTTACAATTCAGATGAGGGACTATTAAAAAATATTAGTGAAGGAACATATTTGGTTGAATTTAAAAACAGGAATCAATATTTTGATTTGAAAGGATCATTTAAAAGAATTCCCCGGTTATTCTCTTCATTGGGTAATTCTTCAATACAGACTGACATTCAAGGACTTAAACTGGATGGGCGGACTAAACTATCCAATAACCAAATTATGCTTATCCTTGGGTATGAGAATACCCATAATAATCTGGATTTGTTAGATGTTCAGACAGTTAGAAATGCTACGTATTCAGGAAATATGACTATGATGAAGCCTGGTCTCCCGGGTTTGAACCTTGGTTATCGTTTCATGACTCATAAGGGGGAAGCTGTGGCAGGGGATACAGTGGATCTCAGTGATGATAAAAGTTCAACCCTAACCATTGCTCCTACATACAACTTAAGAATTAGAAATGTTGAGGTCGGTTTATCCGGAAACCTGATGTTTATGAACTTCCAGGACGATGCGAACCGTGAGGCTTCATTTAAAAGTAATTCCTACATGTTAGCAATAGCTCAGACATATCCAAATAAACTGTCAGTGAATCTTGGTTTTGGACTTGCACAAAATATTCCTCTATCAGACAGCAAAACCACGTTTACCCTTGTGAATGGAAAAATAGCTTATGCTTTAAAAATAAAAAATAAAATAGTCAAATTTTATTCGGGTAGTACATTGGTTCTTGGATCAAAAGCTGGTGACGGAAATATAAATGAGATTGATAATCGTAAAGTGTCATTGAATGTTGGCGGGCAGTATAAATTTTCAAAAAATCAGTTTATTGGCCTGGATATTGGATTTGTAAAGGTTAATGATTTTGTTGCAGATCCAGTGGGATCAAAAGATTATACAGAAATCAAGGGCAAAATAAAATACAAGTATACTTTCTAAAATTTCAATGGAAAATTTTATCATGCTTTTTAGCGAAAAAGTGACAATATTATTG
>Ga0209445_1000745_pt1 | contig 18038 bp, 31 predicted proteins | sample MarorgKNORR_S2LV_4_FD_188223 | JGI IMG/M metagenome (GOLD analysis project Ga0209445, IMG submission 188223) | Marine microbial communities from the Southern Atlantic Ocean, analyzing organic carbon cycling - NADW_A/KNORR_S2/LV (SPAdes) (version 2) | ecosystem: Environmental > Aquatic > Marine >...
ATTTATTTTATTACTAATTACTAATTCAGAACAACGAGAAATGTTAAATTATGTGCTAAAATCAGATACGGCATGGAAGATTCTGAACCTGAAACTATTGTACTAAAAAATTGGCCTGAAAAATTTTCTGATATACTAAATGAGATTGGTGTTACTGCAATCCCTAATGAAATAGGTGAAGGTGATGTTGAGAAGGGGGATTACTATAGTAGATGCTTTACGCAAACCACTAGAATGATTACCAATAAGGGCTCATTGAAAATTACTGGTACAGATATTGATGCTGTACATATAATACAGAAGGGATAGAAATGCAAGATCCAAATCCACTTCCATGGGGTGCTCAGGATAGATTTCAGGCGCATTTTATTGTTCAGAAAGATATTGGTGAAGAATTACTGAACCTTACTGCAAGAACTAGACTACAAACTACAGGTCATTTTGGTTCAAAAAAAATAACTGGTGTAACATGGGAAGGAGGTAAATTGGCTGATGAGTTAAACATTGATTCATCATTGAATAAAATGATTGCCAAACAATCACTTAACGACGCAATAATTTTTGTTGATCCAACAGATAATGGGGTACGAATTTATGGAAAATGGAAAAATAGTTATAATTTTGGCATAACAAAGGAGTTATTTGATATTTACAATAAGATTGCAGGTTACATAAAGAAACTCAACTAGGCTTCCACCAATCAAGAGCCAAGTATTCGATGTTAGTTTTACCTTTAGGAATAGCAAGTATGAATTGTTTTTTAACACTGCTAGCTAATCTACCAGCCAACACAACATCCGTTGAAGAAATAGGATCATTACTATTGTAAACTTGAACTAGATATGGGGCATGATCAATGCCAGGTCCCTTTTGATATACTGCAAAATCAGAACCAAATTTTATACCAGGATTTACGATATATCCTTTTTTACGAAAGTCTTTGTATACTAGATATTTTTTATCAAAATTATGATATTCTTTTTTACAAATTTCTATCATTTCTTTTTCTGAAACTTGCTTCTTATTTTTATAAATCTTAATTTTTGATATTTCTTGAAGATAACACCCTTCGATTAAATCAAGAACAAGTGGAACATTAATTTCATCCACTTTAGGTTTTGGGATTCCAATTGGTTTTCCAAAATAACCATTACCAAATAATTCTTTTGAATGTTCTATATCCCAAACAATAATTCGGTTTTCTATTAACTCGCTTTTCAAATCAAATACTAAGTGCTAGTAAAATAAACGAATCTGAAACTTCTTGGCATTTATCAGCCATTTCTTCAATACCTTCAATGATATCTTTCATTAACAATAATTCTTTTGTATTTGATATCGTATCTAATGCTTTGATTGACATATTACGATATTTTATATCTATTTCACGCTCAATTTTTTGTGTTTCCTGAGCAAATTCAACAGATTTACCAGAATCAGTGTTTAAACTTCTAATAATTTCATTTAATTTGTATATTTGGTCAACAACAAGTTCAATTAATTCAGTTAATTCTATTTGAAAATTTTCTGTGGTTAATGTTTTCACTTTGATATTTGAGAGTTTAAACGCAATTCCAGTTATGTAGCCCGCAATCTCATCCATAGTGTAGGCTGTATTCAAGATGTTTTCTCTATTCATAATCAATCCTCCAACATCTGCAACATCTCTAGTAATCTTACGTCGAAGGTTTTCTACTTCATCTTCAAGACTAGAAATTTGTTCAAGTTTAGCTTTAACATCAGTTTTATTCTTTTTTACTAGTAATTCTGGTAAACTTGATAATTCTCTAGCAGCATTTAGAATTCTATTTATCTCATCTTGTAAAACAGCTATCGCCTTTCTTTTTGCTTGAACTTCTAACTCTCCACTATACATAACGCTAATTATCTATAGATCGCTTTTCTAATTTATACCCTGCTTTTTTGATAAATCATTCACTTTTCATGGTTAACTTTGGACTGATTTTTGTACAAGGCCAATACTTCATCGTGAGTTGAAGCGTCTTCTACTGCTTTTTCATATCTGATTTTTCCAGTAAATTTTGGAAATCTTAAGGCAAACCCAGTATCTTTCCTTACTAAATTTAATCCAGTTTTATGAATAGGACTTAATGTTATTTCTGATGCAACTACTTCTAAGACTAATTCAGGTTCGAGCCAAACATCAGCTTCCATTTCACTGACAACTCTAGAATTTTTTTTAAGTATGACTTTGTTCGAGAGAATTTGATACAACTGATCCAAACTTTCATCAGTAAAACCAGTGCCAACTTTACATATACTAGGAAAAGTGTCATTTTCTGGATTATATGTTCCCAATAACAGTGTGCCATATAGACCAGTTCTACGCCCTCTTCCAAAATATGCACCTATAACAACTAGATCAAGACTATCTCCTAATTCATTTCTATATTCACGTTTTAATTTTAACCAATTACTACCTCTTGCTCCAGCACGGTATCCAGCATTAGGAGTTTTCAGCATTAACCCTTCACAGCCAGAATTGATAGAGTTTTCTAGAAAATCCTCAATCTCATTTTCATTTTTAACAAGTAATGTAGGTACAAGTTTTGAAAAGTTATCTTCTTTAACTACTTTTTCTAAAATCTCTCTTCTTTTAGTGTATTCTAAATTTAAACAGCTTCTATCATCAAAATATAGGACATCAAAAAAATTAACTGTTATTGGATATTGTAAAACAGCTTTCTCAAGTTTGTGTTTTCTTCGTCTATGCATCAGCTCTTGAAATGGTAAAAATTCACCAGTATTTTCATTAATAGGAACAATTTCTGCTTCAAAAATCCCTTCATCCACATTAATAGATTTTCCAATATTTTCTATAATGTCTGGATAATATTGTGTGATATTTTCTAGTCTTCTTGAAAATAAAATTATTTTATTCATCTGTTTATGAATTTGCACACGCTCTCCATCCAATTTAAATTCCGCAGCAAATAGCTGAGGCATTTTTTTAATTGCCTCTGCTTCACTTTTTACTCTATCTGCCAGCATAGGTCTTATTGGACTGAATAATGTAATCTTAAATTTTTTTATTTCTTCAATTCCATCTGTTGCAACAACCAAAGAAACTTTACCCAAATCACTTGAAACATTATATGCATTTTCTATTTCTTCCTTATTTTCTTTTTTTCCAGTAAAAGCAATAGCAAGTGCGTCCATGACAGTATTTTCTGCTACTCCTAAACGTAATGTACCTAACAAAATCTTCATGACAAATTTTGCTTCTACTGGGGTTGCATCATTTAGCATACTTGAAATATATTTTATTTTCAAATCCTGTGAACCTTTGCCTTCTAACTTTGCAATCTTGAATAATGTATCATAAACTCTTTCCACAGTAATTTTTTCTACAGTAAACGTAGTTTGGGTTTTTAATTTTAATATGTTTGAAGCAGTTAGACCTAGATCACCTCCTTCTCTATAGTCATCTTCAATCTTTTTTATTGATAAACCAGAAGATTTTGAAATAGCATGAATTGCAAGTTTTTCAGCAATTCCTAATTCTACACCCTCAAAATTCGGTCTAATGATACCCTGTAAAAGATAAACAACATTTGGGAGTATCTCTTTAGGTGTTTTTTTTAATAATTCTACTAAAATATCTGTTAGTTCTATACGCTTTGATGTTTTCTCCATCCTCTGAAATATTTCGGCAAGAGTTGAAAATTCCATTAGATTTTTTTTGCGCATTCATGTAATAAACCTGAACCTAAAATTAAGAATGGGTGTGATTGATCTAGATATATTTGAAAATTATTTTTTTAGCAGAGTCTTTTTGTTTTGTGACCATAGCAAAATTGCATAGAGGGTATGATTTTTTGTAAAATTTCATAAAACTCCATGCGACATCATGATTCTTAAATTCAGTTCTTATTCCATCCACATGTGATTCTTTTCCGAATACATCAAAAACTATAATTTGGTATTTTTTTGGAATATTGTGTGGTCTTGCTTTAATCAGCCATGCAAGAGCAAATAGAAACACCATTCCAAGTACTATTACTCCTCCAGCATCTTTAAAAAATGACCAAATAATATCTCGAACAGTTTGACTGAATAATACAAAAACAAAATTTGAAAAAGCTATTACGGAAATGTATGTTATAGCCAACGGTTTTAACCCACTAACGATTTTAGGTGTTTTCACAATTGTATTTATTTTTAATTTGATTTAACCTTTTTTGATTAATCTAATCGGGATCTTCATAAGATTTCTTTCTTTGATTATCATGTGGCTGATCTTCTATTGGTTTCATTTTGGCATGTAAAACATCCATTATAGCTTTGTATCCTTCAGCATATTCTAACTCTGATGGTACTAGTGTAGCTGGATGGAAAAATCCTTGACTTCTCATTGTTAATGCTTTCTTTGTAGCAATTTCACGTATGTAATCCCAATCAGGTGTTGAGAATCCATCAAATGGACCTGTTAGTTTACCATTATGCATACTGAAAACTAATGCTTCAACAATTGGAATACAAAAATTGATCGTTGCAGCCGAATTAAGTTTGACTGGCATCAGAGGCATGTTATGACTACCTCTAGTGTTTCCAGCTACATAGTGTGGATTACTAAATACACTTCCCGCTTCTTCAGTAGCTGGAAAGTTTTTTTGTGTTCTAACTAGACAAATCGGATCATCTTTACCAACATAAGTGCCAGCTATGTTATGTAACCTATCAGTGGACGCATCTAATATCGGTTCACCATCTTTTGTATAAACTGAATCAACCACATAACGACTAGGATACATAAGAGCAGCTTCAATCAATGGCTTATCTTCCCATAATGAAAGATTCGCAATTTTACCTTTCTCAACATCCATTATGTTTATGTTTACACCTTTTGCAAGTGATTGGTTCACTATTAATCCAGTATTACTAAGTGAGTCAACAAATAACTTATAGATCGGATAATTGAAAGCGCCAGGTTCAGTTTTATCTGCAGCAAACACGGTAAAAACTTCATTTGGTCTTTCTTCGAATTCCATTTCTGCTACACCTGGACCCATACCTTTGATATTACCTGAAAATGAATCCTTTAACAGATCTTGTCCTGCACCATACAATCCTTCCTGCTTAGCGATTTCAGTACCAGCCATAAATGCGTCCCATGCTAATTGGTGTATTTTTTGGTTGTCAATACCATGATTATGAGTCATTACAATGTGAGAATCATCTCCACAGTATCCAATATAATGATCAATTAGTAAATCACCAGAGTTTTTTACTGTGTTTCTGATTGCATCAAGTAATCTATCACTTGGTCTTGTATGACCACCGATACCACCAACATCTGCTTTGATTACTGATACGGTGATTTTCATGAATTTTCATACCATAACCTCGATTTATACTATATGCATCATCCATATTTCAAAAATAAAAAAAATGGAAAAATATAACTAATTTTTCCAAAAAATTGAAATGGTAATAGTAATAAAGCCCCTCTCAGTTTGTCAACAATATGGCAAACAAAGAGCATTTGAATCTAATTGTAACAGGACACATAGATAATGGTAAATCAACTACTATGGGTCACTTTTTGATGGATATGGGTATAGTTGATGAAAGAACAATTGCTGCACATGCCAAAGAATCTGAGGAAACTGGAAAAGGTGACACATTCAAGTATGCTTGGGTTATGGATAACATTAAGGATGAAAGAGCAAGGGGAATTACAATCGATCTTGCATTTCAGAAATTTGAAACACCAAAATACTTTTTCACATTAATTGACGCTCCAGGTCATAGAGACTTTGTAAAAAACATGATTACTGGCGCATCTGAAGCAGATTGTGCTGTTTTGGTTCTTTCAGCAAAAGAAGGAGAATGTGATACTGCTATAGCACCTGGTGGTCAAGCTAGAGAACATGCATTTTTACTGAAAACCTTAGGTGTTGCTCAGATTATAGTTGCTGTAAATAAAATGGATGCGGCAGATTACAAAGAGGAAGCATATAATGCAGTTGTACAAAAAGGTAAAGAATTAGTAAAACAATGTGGTTACAAACCTGATGCAGTTCCATTCATTCCAGTTTCAGGCTGGAAGGGAGATAACCTTGTGAAAAAATCAGAAAACATGGCATGGTGGAAAGGTGACACATTATTAGAATCATTTGATAAATTTACTGTTCCTGAAAAACCTATAGGAAAACCATTACGTCTTCCTATCCAAGATGTTTATTCAATTACTGGTGTAGGAACTGTTCCTGTAGGACGTGTTGAAACTGGTGTAATGAAAGCTGGTGATAAAATTGTAGTTATGCCTTCAGGTGCAACTGGTGAAATAAAATCTATAGAAACTCATCATACAGAAATGCCATCTGCTCAGGCAGGAGATAATATTGGTTTTAACTTAAGAGGAATTGACAAGAAGGATATCAAACGTGGAGATGTTCTTGGTGATCCTGTAAACCCACCAATGATTGCAAAAGAATTCAGAGCACAAATAATTGTTATTCATCACCCAACAGCAATTGCACCTGGTTATACACCAGTAATGCATTGTCATACTGCACAAGTGGCTGCAACAATTACTGCATTTGAATCTAAAATAGATCCTGCTACTGGTGGAACAGCAGAAGAAAATCCTAAATTCCTTAAAGTTGGTGATTCTGCTATTGTTAGAATTAAACCAGTTAGACCAACATGTATTGAAACATTCAAAGAATTTCCTGAAATGGGAAGATTTGCATTGCGAGATATGGGTGCTACAATAGCTGCTGGTGTTGTTAAAGATATTACAGAAGAGCACAAACCATAGCGAGTTTTAGAATGGTTCAGCCAGCTCGTGTGAAATTAACTAGTACAAACTTGCTTAAATTGGGTGATGTTTGTGATGAAATTTTAGCAATAGGTGAAAAAAGTGGTGTAAAAGTTAAGGGACCAATACCTCTTCCTGTGAAACGATTGAACATTAGTACAAGAAAATCTCCTTGTGGTAGTGGAACAGAAACATATGAAAAATGGGAGTTGAAAATGCATAGAAGAATAATAGATATCAATGCAGATGATAAGGCTATACGACAATTAATGCGATTGAAAATTCCTGATTATGTTTACATTGAATTATCACTTACATAGTTAAGATTTTATTTCGGTCTTTTTTTATAAAATCATGTCTGACGAAACAACCCCTGAAGTTGACAACGAAGTTACTACGCCAGAGGCCATTGAAGAAAAATTTGATGTGCTATATACTTGTTTGAGATGTCATACTCCAGTATCTAATACTGAATTAAGCAAATTACCAGAAATAAAATGTATTTGTGGCTTTAGAGTGTTCTCTAAATTACGCCCACCTATAGTCAAAACAGTAAAAGCTATTTAGATCTATCTTCCTTCTCGTGTATTTTTTGCGAGTCCCAGCAGTTTTTACATAAAAGACCCTTTAACTTCCATTTGCTTTTTGGATGGAATCTATTGAATGCTTTTAGTTTACATCCACAAATACTACAAAAATCTTTTTCAGTCTTAAAATTAGATTCTTTTTCGTCAAAACATTTTTTACATAAAAGACCTTCCATGTCCCACTGCCATCGTGGTTCCCATAAATCAGTGACCTTACTTTTTATTTTACATATAACACATGATTGAGTGATCGTTGCATCATACGATTGCTTCATTTTATCTAAATAACAATCAGCGCATAATGGTGATTTAATATACCATTCTTTTTTTGCTTTATGCTTATGTATAACTTCCTTATTACATATAGTACAAATTGCGCGTTTACGTCCAAACAAACCCATGATTACAAATATTTTCTTTAAAATATTATATCTTTCCTATTAATTTAACCTGAGAATGAGTTTTAATACATCATATGCATATTTGCTTCTATATCCTTTAAATTTCTCTTAATTCTGAACAATTTATGGACAATTATTTTACGATTAAATCTGCAAATGAAATTCTACCAACAATCATTAAAAAATTCCAAAAAATAAAGCAAGAAAAAAATGAGGTCGAAAAAATGGAACAAAAATTACAGATGAATTTATCGGGAACATCTAATTTGGATGATTATGTAACACTCAAGCAAAATCTTAATGCATCTGTAACAAGATTTTATACTAGTATAGAAGAATTGGAAAAAACTGGCGTTGTATTAAAAGGACTTGAAGAAGGTTTGCTTGACTTTCCTTCGAAAAAGTTTGATGATGAGATTTGGTTATGTTGGAAGGAAGGTGAAACTGAGATAAAATTTTGGCATGAAAAAGATGTTGGTTTTAATGGCCGTAAACCAATTGATGTCAATAAAGAATCACTAGTGTGATGCTTTCTTCTTGGTTACGTGCCATCCGAATTCGTTTTTTATTAGCATCGATTATAGCTGTTTCTACCGGATTAGCAATTAGTTGGTGGACTGGTAATTCTATAACAATTTTTGATGCTGTATTGACATTTTTGGGCGTACTTGCCCTTCATGCAAGTGTTGATTTACTGAATGATTATTGGGACTTCAAACGTGGGATTGATAGTAAAACTGTGAAAACAAAAATGAGTGGGGGGTCTGGTGTTTTACCTGAAGGATTGTTAGATCCTAAACATGTTTACCGTGCTGGAATTATATTTTTAATAATTGGAGCACTGATTGGAACATATTTTGTTGTAACAGATGGTGTAATTATTGGAGTGATTCTTGCATTTGCCATACTTTCAATTTATTTTTATTCAACTAAAATTGTTAATTGGGGATTAGCAGAAGTTTTCGTTACAATAAAAGGAACATTAATTGTAATTGGAACTTGTTACATTCAAACTTCTCAAATAAATGAATCAATGGTTTTAGGCGGAATTGTTGTTGGTGTATTATCATCATTTGTCCTATTTATTACATCGTTTCCTGATTATGATATTGATAAAGCAAAGGGCAGAAAAACACTTGTGATAAGTTTGGGACTGAAAAAATCTTGCACGGTTTTTTGGTTATTCCCAATCATTGTTTATACTCTTACTATAATTTCTGTAATATTGGATATATTTCCACTTTTTTGCATAAGTATTTTGTTGACATTCCCGTTAATTATAAAATCTGGAAAAAAATTAAAAACTTTTTACAATAAATTACCCGGTCTTATATCTATCATGAGTTCAACGCTAGTATTTAGTAGAATCACTGGCGGAATATTTTTTATATGTTTTATTATAGACGCGTTAATTATGAGAGATATCTTTTAATCAATTTATTAGTTATTTTTTAACCATAAATTTTGTTAGTGTCTCTTTTGAATATTCAATCCCATGCTGTTCAACAGAATGCTTACCAAATTCAATAGCAACTTTATCAATATCACCTTCTACTACAAAATCGCAATCATATCCATAGTCACGGCAAGTTGCAATGGCCATAGTTATCCGGGCATTGCAGAATTAATAAACTATCTGAACTAATGAGCATATTTATTTTGTATAATATTGTCAGTTAAATGATCAAAAATGATGAATGCCCCACCAAAAAGCGGAAAAACACAAGGTCCTTTGTGTAGAATATGTAAAAAACCATTTTCTGAGCATAGTTTTCAGCAACAGCAAGAATGTGCTAAAAAAATGAAAGATAAGGATCAATAGGATATATATCAATTAATAGGTAAAGTTAGGTTTTTTATTCTCTTTTCAAGTAGTGATAATATACAGAATGACCAAGGACCCAAAATTCAATAGTGAAGATAAGAAACCAAAGGGAGAATCAGATTTAATAAAATTTTTTAAGAAAAGGTCATTTATTTATTTATTATGTGCAGTCATGTTTGTAGTATTTTTTGTTCCAGAAATGATGCAGCCAAGTGAATTAGATCAAAAGATAACTGAGATTCTAGATAGTGATGATGAAAATCAGGCATGGAGTATTTTGAAATCATACAAGGGTACTGATGATAAGGGATCAACACTTGGTGAAATTATAATGATACAGATAGAAAATGCATATCCTAGTGAAAAAATACTCAAGCATCATGATACTTCTATAGAAATATCAGCATTAGATGCACAGGAAGAACAGGGTTCTGGTTTTTATCAAGTTCATTTCTCTTTTAAAACATATGATAATGCTAAAGACTATTTGTGGTATGTAAATATACAAACTGATGAAATAATTCCTCTAAATGATGGTGCAAGAAAGATGATGAACATCATCAATAATTATGATTAATCGACAATTTAATTTTATTAGGCAGAAATCATATTGTTAGTATGGCATTTCCATATAAACCAAAACCTAATCATTCAATACAGAAAAAATTTTTTTTGGGTGGTGGTATTTGTGGATTAACCATAATATCTATATTTGTGATTTATACTGCTTTTCCAACTCCAACCACATTTGATAATCATTCAATTATGGTTGATCCAACAAAGGAGAAACAAAGTCTTTTCATAATTGCTCGAGTCATAATTCAAAATACTGGTACTAGTCCATTAACAAATCTTACAATAAATTATGGTGATAATGATACAGATTTTATTGGCACATTGAATCCTGGTAAAACTCTAATTATGTCACCTCCTGTAGGGAATTCATTACAATATGTTATAGTTACTGCAGATGGTGATGTTCATATTTTCAAAGCATATAGAGAACCTGTTGCTATGCCTGGTATGATGGGTTCATAATTTACATAACCTAAATAAAATGATATTGTGATTCACATTGAAATTTTTAACTTCAGGTAAAGTAAAAGATGTTTATGATTTAGAAGATGGTAACCTACAATTCAAATTCAGTAATAGGGTTTCAGCATATGATGTAAAATTTAATGATGAGATACCAAAAAAAGGAGAGGTTTTGTGTAAATTTGCTGAATTTTGGTTTAATGAATTAGATATACCAAATCATTTTGTTAGAAGAATTTCTGATACAGAAATAATTGTAAAAAAAATGGAAATGTTACCAATTGAGTGTATAGTGCGTGGTTATTTTTATGGAAGTTTGGTAGAACGTTATAATAATAATTCTATACAACTAGATAATGTAGATGATATATTATTAGCTGAAAAACTTCCTACTCCAATATTTGATCCTACTACCAAAGCAGAGCATGATGTACCAATAACAAAAATTGATGCAATAAAATCTGGTCTTGTATCTGAACATGAATTTGATTGGTTAGCAAAAACATCAATTCAAATTTATAATATTATGTCAGCAAAGGCTAAATCTGCAGGTTTCATATTGGCTGATTTAAAACTAGAATTTGGTAAGCATGAGAATAAATTATTTTTGAGTGATTCTATAGGACCTGATGAATATCGTCTGTGGTTAAAAGATGATTATAGTGTTGGCAAAATTCAAGAAGCATATGATAAACAATTGTTACGTGATTGGCTTACAGATAATGGTTTTAAGAAGAAGTTTGATGATGCAAGAGCATCCGGTAAAGAACCCACTCCTACAAGTATACCTAAAGAACTTGTTAAAAAAATGACTGATAGATATGAAAAATCTTATGAATTGATAGTTAATCAGAAACTTTAATTTTTATTTTTTAAATGTTAAGTTCAGAAATTAATCAAGAGTACATACTTATACATTATATTGACAGAATAGGCATGCCAGTTGATCCTGTGTGCGGAATAGAATTGGATGAAAGTCTTGCGTTACCGCATGAATATGATGGTAAAAAATATCATTTTTGCTGTAATGGATGTAGAAAAATATTTGTAAAGAAACCAAAAAAATATAAAAATAATATTAAATAGGAAACGCCCCACACATTTTACAAAAGTGTGCATCATTAAGCACTTCATAATGACAATATTTGCAAACAGAATTGGAAGTATGAAGATTTTTAGGAATATCATAATATTTTCTATATATCAAATAATAATGAAGAGATTCCTTTGATCTTATACTCACATCATCTGTTTTTTTTATTAATTTTATTTGATCGTTAAACGATTCATCAGAGATAATATTATCAAAGATATTTACAAGCTGCGAAATACCAGCACCATCTTGCATCGCTGATTTTCTTCTCCACGTGATTGATTGAGGAATGCTATTTTCAAATGTTTTTCTTAGTAACCATTTACCAAATTTTTGGTTTTTTTCTATTTTTATATTATATTGTATAGGTACTGATTTAGCAAAATCAACTACATGTTCATTAAGAAACGGTGATTCAACAATAATTTTTAATGATTTTCCTATTTTTTGTGCAGGAAAGTGCATCGTATTCCATATGCGGGTTAAATTTTTCTTTAGTTCATCTTCAGTCATTTTTTGAAAGAAATTATAGCCAGCAAATAGTTCATCAGCTCCATCACCTGTAATTATTGATTTATGTCCTTCATTTTTTGCAGTTTGTAATGATAAATACATTACAACTGAATTTCGGATTTCTATATCATTAAAAACCTTTAAAATTTTAATCGTTTTATCAATCGCTGCCAATACTTCTTCCGTACTAATTAATTTCATAACTAACGGTAATTGAAATTTTTTTGCAACCATTTGACAATATGTTAAATCAGTCCCAGGAAATTCTTTACAAATAATTGATATAGCATTTTTTTCTTTTGATTTCATAAGTGAAGCCAAAATACTACTATCTAACCCACCAGATAATGAAATACATGTAGAGTTACATTCAGAAACAGATTTGTTTAAAATCTGGTATAATCTTTGAATTTTTTTATTCATTGTATCTAGTAAATCAAGAATGAATAAAGACATTTACCAATTAGATTTTCTTCCTAAACTGTAAGATATGATCTAGTACATTTAAATAATTTAATAATGATTTTTGATCATGTTGTTACCAGCTGAAATTGAGTCAAAGACACTAATACCTGCACTACGTGCAATATTAGCTAAAAAACTTGCTGCGAATCATGATATTCGTGAGGATGAAATTTCACGAATGTTAGGTGTTACTCAAGCAGCAGTTAGTAATTATATTCGTGGAATACGTGGGAATCCTGAATTAATTAAGAAGCTTTTAGCAGAAGAGCAAGTTGTAAAAATGATTGCTGATATAACTGATAGATTATCAGTTGAAAAAGATTACACACCAGCAACTTTATCAAAATTCATAGGTTTATGTAATTATATCAAAACTAGTCTTCTAATTTGTGACATTCACCATAATCTTGAATCCAATATAGATGATAAAATATGTAAAGAATGTGAAAATATGCTTCTAAAGGGCCCAGGCAGTGTTTCTTAATTAATCTATCATTACTATAGCAAGTTTTATTGTTGAAATTAATTGTCCATCATCTAACATTTCACTATCTACATCAATTTTTCCAAATTTTGCAGTTTCTTTAAGCATACGTTCTGTCAATATATTAGATACTGCTACAGCCTTTGAACACATTTCACCTTTTCCTTCTACTATAATTTTTTTATTTTTTCTGATCATCTCTAATGCATCAAAAGCAATGTTCATTATGGGTTCATCACTATCTATGAGAAAAATTTCACCAGTAGAACTAGTTGAATCGTTATTTTCCATATCTGTTGTCATGAGTTACATCTATGAATTTTTTAATTCATTTAAATTTTATCGATGATTTGTATATTTGAAATGATTAATAGGTATATTTTGATAATCACCATTAGGTAATACTCTTCTAATTACGATAGGGATCAGACGTTCATTTAATTCCTCCATTGCAATGTCCAATGATGTAGTAGTGTCTTTTGGTACAGAAATAAACGGTGGTGCACCTAATGATAATTGTAGTGCACGAGCACCCATAATTCGTGCCTTTTCAAATCTAGTTAGCATAGGAGGACCTATAACCACTTCATTATTTTTAGAAGTAATTTCTTCTGGCTCACGTTCAGTTTCTTCATATATTATTTCACGCTTTCTCATAACTTCACATACTTGATCAATTTCTGCTTGCCGTTTTTCGGTAAGTTCAACATCTTTCACTTCAAATAATTTTCTGTATGCAGTTATTGCGTTCTCCACACTATCACTTTGAAAACTTAATTCGATATCCTCAGTTTTTTTGTCGACGTCTAAATCTTCTGATTTTACCTCTTTTACAGTCCTAGATTTAGGCATTTCTTGAGTTTATAATAGCTGTTATATATTCTAGTAGTTGATATCGAAAATTGATTCAAAACACTGTTTCAAGTATTAATTTATTTTTAGACATAAATGGGCAATCAAAAATCTCTTGCCAGTTAAAACGTCATCTTTCTCCAAAAACTGTTGGATTGATTACAAGATCTATACCATTACAAGGTAATGCACATTGTATCAGTGAGTCATCAGTCTATATGGAAACTGCCATAGATTCTGGAATAGAAAGAAAAAGAACAGATTTTAAAATTGGAGATATTGCATTTTTTCCAATAGAAGGAAGTATTTTTTTCTACATCAAGGATGTATATGGAAGTAAGCCAATGACACCTATTGGAAAAATAGTATCTGATATTGACAAGTTAAAACAGATCAAAGCAGGTGATTTACTATCACTTTATTCAGAAATTGGTTGATATATATGATGACCGCTAAATCCACCAATTTTTTTTATCGCCCCATTTTTTAATGACTTTTGCAAAAATTCATTTGCTGTAGAAATTTTTACACCTGTTTGTCTTGCAAAATCATATAGGGTGATGACTTTGGAATTTTTAATAATTTTTTCCGCATTTGCTTCATTTAGAATTACTGAAATCTCAGCTTTTTCATTTCTATCACCTTTGCTATCTTTTTTACCTTTTTTTGTGTCAGAACCACGTTGTTGCTTTTTTTCTTTTTGTGCAGGTGATATATTTTTTGAACCGCCCATTGTTGTGAAAATATAACTCCTATTTATAAACGAAGATTCAATTAAGAAAATATTCTTTTTAAGAAAGCTCAAAGCATAATCCAATATGGCAGAATCCTCACTTCTAACTTATTTTCTTGCGGGAACTGTCATGATTATTGCAGTTGTGGTTTTTGCGATAGTGCGTAGAAAAAGACAGGGCTTTTAGATCTAGATAGTTATGGCTAAATCATCTAAATGTTTGAGGCTAACCTTTCGCATATAGTCAAACATATTGAATTTAAGATTAATTTATTATCTATTAATCTAAAAACATGTATGGGAATTATTTCCAAGGGAGCAAAATGTAATGTTGCCGATTGTAAAAATGATGGGGTGCGTTCATTAAATACTTCTAAAGTTGAGAATGCTGGGTTACGTGTTTCAGCCACAGGGAAAAAAACTGTTCTTTGTAAAACCCATTATAAGGAATGGAAAAAAGAAACAAAGGAGGATAGATCGCTAGAGAGATCTAGGTTTGATAAATTTTCTTAATACGAACTATGTATTAAAAATCTAAATTTATGTTAAACATAGACATTATGTTGAAATATATCGATATACCAAATCCAAAAAGATTAGAACGTGAACCAGATAAGATTATTTCAATACTGACTAATGGTAATTCTATAGAAAATGGTTATGAAATAAGAAATATTTTTTTGCGATTATATATTGAAAAAATTGATAAAGAATTAGGACCATATTCGGTAATCACATCATTGGTTGAAACCACTGAGGATTCAGTCGAAATGATTTATGATGAAGGTTATTTTGATACCAAAGAATTTGAGAATACTAGTAAATTTTTGATCAATAATTTGGGTATTTCTAGTCTAATACTCCGCTCATTAGTATTTCTGGACAATCGTTGATATGTCATCTAAATTTTATCACAAAAAATTATCAGAATGTGATGAAAAGCCAATATGTTCACTATGTGATGTAAAATCACTTTATTATTGTAATATGAATGATGAATATTATTGTGTTAATCATATTCTAGATCATGATGAAAATGAATGACCAAACAATTTTTTAAACTAGAATTGCTAATTTTTGCATTGTCTGATACAGAACATAATCTTAGAATAGAAAAAATTGCTCAAATGATTATAACTGATCATGTGTCAATTGATGAACAAGATCAGTTAAAACTAAAAAAATACTATGATTTTGCAGTACAGAATTATAGTTTAGAAAGTGATATAGCCAAAGAATTAGTTCATGAGGCATTTTTATATTTAAAATTAAAAGATGGCGGTGATATTGATCCATTGACCAAAGGTGATGAATTTGGAGCAGGGTTTAGTTAGATTGTTACAAATTATTGAATACATAACATGTAAGCTGTCAAAATTTACCAATTAAAAATCGTCAAGTTATCAGAATTGTTGAATTAAATTAGTAGATCTAGTTAGTATATTTTGATAGATTTTTATTTTGATCAAATTATTTACTTAATGTCGACTCCAAAAACCGACTGAGAATGAGGCGTTAAAACCTCATTTTCATTTTTGTTAGTATAATTATGTCCAATATTTTTAAGATAGTAATACTGAATAAAATTAAATGAATAGAAAAGTAATTTGGATTATGATAGGATTTCCAATACTAGGTGTTATTTTGTATGTGTTTGGAATCTAGGCGATAACGAACCTACAGTGAATTAAAAAATATGAGTTAATTACTTCCTGACCTTTCTATTTTTATGGACACGATAAACCCAAACCAAGTTCGTGTGTATTATATTGCAACGATTGTACTGGTTATTACTACAGTAGCTTTTTTTATCCTAGATTTTTAGATCTGATATTATGAATGATAAGAAAACAATCGAAAAAGCTTTAGAATTTCTCAAAGAATCAGGGGATTTGTTTTACAAAGAAAGACATGATTTTTATGAAAATTCAGATATAAATAAGGTCGAAATTTTGGCTGAGAAATATATGAAAAATCATAAGGACCAGATCAGAAGGCTGAAACAAATCTTAGAATCTTAACTTTATTCATCAGGCTCAGATTCATAACTGACACCAGAGATATCAATGGTGAATTAAAAAATGAGTTAATTACTTCCTAACCTTTCTATTTTTTATGGGTACAAAGAAAAACAAAAAGAAAAAAATCTCAAAAACAAGTGGTAAAAGCTCAGGTCGTGAACGTTAGAATGGATGATAAGCTAATTCCTCTTTCAGAACAATATAGAATTAACATCAAAAATGCTATAGAACTAATTGATAATACGCTTGAATTAGTGGAAAAAAGTAATGTGGTTTTATCAGGAAAACATTTGAAAGATATCAGAAAAGCGATAGCAAAAAAACCCTACCAAAAGTTATGATATTATGAATGATAAGGAAAAAATTCAAGAATCTTTGAGAATAATTAACGATTTGGTTGAATTATCATCTAGTATACTAAGAGAATGTGATAAAGATCCTGACAAGAATGAATTAGCAATCAAATATCTTCTAAATCAAAATCAATTACTAGAAAAACTGCATAAAACATTAGAATGAACATAAGAAGTCGATTAATCCCTATTGCAATCATAACCGTTGGCGCAATATTACTTATTTATAATCAAATTTAGCTGACTTTTGTACTGGCTGAATACTCTGTCTTGTATGTGGTACCTTTATCTTATGATAGGATTGACAGTCGTTACTTTGGCAATAATATTATTCACTGTTGATAGGGCTGAAAAGAAAAGACAAAAGGCATATAATAAAAAAAGTAGAACATTTGATTAAAACCGGCGTTAAAACCCTCAAACTCATTGGAATTCTTTTCTATAACTTTGTAATTCTATTTAATTATGGGATTATTGGCATTGATAACATGCAATTAGTCAAGTTTGTTGAATTAAAAAAATGACAGAACCTGAACCTGAGCAAGACACTAAATATGAGGGGAGTCATTTCACTCCTGACATAATTTGCCCTTTTTGCCATCAGAACGTAAAAGAACATGTCAAAGATTGTATTGGAAAGAGATTTCTACATACAGCTAAGGACAGGTCTGAAAATTCTGAAAGACTAAGGAAACTTTACAAAAATCGATAAAGCTTTGAAATCAAAAACATCTTAGAAGATTAACTTGATTCATCAGGGTCAGAACTTAGCTGACTTTTGTACTTGCTGACCTTTCTATTTTTATGTCTGATAAATCAGATATGATACATACTAAGGAATGTACATACAGAAATAATCACGACTTTAGGCATGACAACTGTTTTT
>Ga0209445_1000759_pt1 | contig 17944 bp, 17 predicted proteins | sample MarorgKNORR_S2LV_4_FD_188223 | JGI IMG/M metagenome (GOLD analysis project Ga0209445, IMG submission 188223) | Marine microbial communities from the Southern Atlantic Ocean, analyzing organic carbon cycling - NADW_A/KNORR_S2/LV (SPAdes) (version 2) | ecosystem: Environmental > Aquatic > Marine >...
GTCTTATCTACCAATTTATTCTCTTCGATCCAAGGCATCATGGCTCGGAGACGAGCACCCACTACCTCAATTTCATGCGCCTGGCTCATGCGCCTCATTGCCTTCATGGTCGGCGCGCCGGCCTGATTTTCACTAACAAATTCACGCGCAAAACTCCCGTTTTGAATCTCTTCAAGAATACGACGCATTTCCTTTTTCGTCTCCTCGTTAACGATGCGACTGCCCCGGGTAAGACCCCCGTATTCAGCCGTATTGGAAACGGTGTACCACATATTTGAAATGCCACCTTCGTAAAAGAAATCCACAATGAGTTTTAGCTCGTGAAGGCACTCGAAATAAGCCATTTCCGGAGCGTAACCGGCTTCTGTTAACGTTTCGAATCCTGCCTGCACCAACGCCGCCACACCGCCACAGAGCACAGCCTGTTCGCCAAAGAGATCTGTTTCCGTTTCCTCTTGAAACGTCGTTTCAATAACCCCCGCCCGGCCACCACCATTGGCGGACGCATACGAGAGCGCAATTTCTTTGGCTCGGCCTGAAGCATCCTGGCTTACCGCTATCAGCGACGGAACGCCACCACCCTCAACATACGTCGACCGAACCGTGTGACCGGGCCCTTTCGGCGCAATCATAATGACGTCGAGGTCCTCGCGAGGCTCGATCAATCCGAAGTGAATGTTAAAACCATGGGCAAATGCCATGCATGCCCCTTGCTTGAGGTTTGGGGCAATTTCGTCGACATAGAGTTGCTGCTGCTTTTCGTCCGGAGCTAGTACCATCACCAAATCGGCATCTGCTACCGCGTCGGCTACCCTAACGACGGCAAAACCAGCTTCCGTTGCTTTAGTGGCAGAGCCCGAACCATCGCGAAGACCAATCGCAACGTTGGAAACACCACTATCGCGAAGATTGTTAGCGTGAGCGTGACCCTGCGAGCCGTACCCCACAACGACAACGCGCATGTTCTGAATAATCGATAGGTCCGCGTCCTTATCGTAATAAACTTGCATATATTTTTCCTTTCTAGCCTGCCTTTAGCGTCGCGATCAGAGGCTTAAAATTCTGTCACCTCGACCGATACCTGAAACGCCCGAACGAACAACTTCAACGACTTGATTCCCATCCAACGCGTCAATAAACGCCGCGAGTTTTCCCGAAGGCCCGACCAGTTGAATAGTATAGGTATTCTGATTTACATCGACGATCTGTCCACGAAAGATATCGGTCGTACGTTTCACTTCCGCCCGAGTAGCACCATCGGCACGGACTTTTATCATCATGATTTCCCGCTCTAAGTGATCACCCTCCGTCAGGTCAAACACCCTAACCACTTCAATCAACCTATTTAAGTGTTTTGTGATCTGTTCGATCTTGCCGTCGTCGCCCTCCGTCGTCAGCGTGAGACGGGAAAGCGTAGGATCCTCCGTCGGTGCGACAGTCAACGTCTCAATGTTGTAGTTACGCTGCGCGAAAAGCCCGACGACCCTAGAAAGCGCACCCGCTTCATTCTCAAGTAGAACAGCAATTATGCGTCGCACTAGGTTGGTTCCTCTTTTCCTAAAACCATGTCCTTAAGAGCGCCTCCCTTGATGGACATTGGGTAAACGTGCTCATCAGGGTCGATATGAGCATCAAGAAACACCAAGTCGTTTCGGTATCGGTCTCCAAAAATGTCCGGGACAACGGAATTCAGCTCTTCCAGTGTGGTCACCTTGATGCCGACGTGACCAAACGACGCCACCATTTGACTGAAGTCGGGAAGCGCGTCCCGATACGTACTTTGAGAATGACGACCGGCGTACTGCATGTCCTGCCATTGTTTAACCATGCCAAGGGCTTGATTGTTGAGATTAATAATCTTGATGGGTAGCGAGTATTGCATGCAGGTCGATAACTCCTGCATGTTCATCATAAAGCTCCCTTCCCCCGTGATACACACAACCGTCTTGTCCGGAAAAGCGAACTGCACGCCCATCGCTGCCGGGAATCCAAACCCCATAGTTCCCAGCCCGCCAGAGTTAATCCATCGCCTTGGTTCCGGAAACCGATAATATTGAGCCGCGAACATTTGGTGTTGTCCGACATCGCTGGTCACGTACGCGTCACCACCCGTTGCGCGATAGACGGCCTGCACAACCTGTTGTGGCAGGAGCGAACCACCAGCGCCCCGACGTTCGCTTTGGTCGTGATCAAGACCGTGTTCCGCCCGCCATCGATCGATTCGTTGCCACCACGCTGTCACATCGTCTGCATTATCGAGCGTGTCAGCAATCTCCGTTTCCAGCACCGCCAATATTTCCGCTAGAACGACTTTGCAATGACCAACAATAGGGATGTCGACATCAATGATCTTTGCGATCGACGCCGGATCCACATCAACATGGATGATTCGAGCCTCGGGGCAGAACTTTGCCGGATTGTTCGTTACACGATCGTCGAATCGGGCCCCTACCGCAAAAATTAGATCCGCGTGGTGCATTGCACAATTGGCTTCATATGTACCGTGCATACCCAGCATGCCTAGAAATTGCGGGTCGTCGCCAGGGAATGCTCCAAGCCCCATCAACGTATTTGTCACTGGATAGCCCAACTTTCTTGCCACAGCCACCAACTCCGCACTCGCTTCACCTTGGACGACGCCGCCGCCCGTATAAATGACCGGTCGACGAGCTTCGCTCAAGGCTCGGACGGCATTCCTGATTTGACCCACGTGGCCGCCCGAAGAAGGCTTGTACGAACGTAACGAAACCTCCGCTGGGTAGTTATATTCGTATCGTTCGTTCGGATCGGTCGTATCTTTGGGGACATCGATCACGACCGGCCCAGGCCTACCGCTCGCCGCGATATAGAAAGCCTTTTTGACAACATCCGGAATTTCGCTGGCCGCTCTGACCAAGAAACTGTGTTTCACGACGGGTCGCGAAATACCCACCATGTCGGTTTCCTGGAACGCGTCTGTTCCAATCAAATCGGTAGGAACTTGCCCCGAAATTACAACAATGGGTGTCGAATCCATGTAGGCCGTGGCGATCCCCGTGATCGCGTTCGTAGCACCTGGTCCAGACGTGACTAAGACAACACCAGGACGACCTGTCGCTCGTGCGTACCCATCGGCCATATGGGTCGCAGCTTGTTCGTGACGTACAAGAATGTGTTCGATTTCTTGCTGTCTGAAGATTGCATCGTAAATGTGCAAGGCTGCCCCACCCGGGTAACCAAAGATGTACTCGACGCCTTCGTCATGCAGCGCCCGAATAAGCATGTCACCGCCAGACAATCGTTCGGTCATCGGTGCACAATCCCGTCAAATCAGAGCAAAGGGCAGCTATTCTTCTGAAATACGTTGTATCTGTCAAAGAGTCGTGGCGGGAACGCACGAGGCAAATACCTGATTAGGAGGGTCCGAAGTACAAGGTGTTTCGCGCCAGACTATCGTCGCCACACGCCCTGTGACCTTGCCCCTGCGATAGGAATACAGATTTTCGTCCTGATAAGTGCAGCGTGGTGATCCAAAAATACGTTCGATTCCTAATTCTTGGAGCAATATTTCCAGATAGCCAGGAAGATCCAGAAACCAGCGTTCCCGGCGTGGCCCGGCGACGAGTACGTTTTTCGATATCCGGGCGTCAAGGCGCGCTACAACGTCAGGTCCGACCTCATAACATCGCTTGCAAATACCCGGGCCCATCCACGCATTGAGCGATGCTGATCGACAACGCATAGCGGCAACAAGCGATTCGAGGACCCCACATACAGCCCCACGCCAACCACAATGCGCGATCCCAACAATGCTGCCTCTAGCATCCGCAATAACCACGGGGAAGCAGTCAGCGCTAAGAATCGCTAGACCGATTCCGATTGAATCGGTCCATTGAGCATCCGCAACCGACGCCGAGCCTTGTTCATCAACCGGATCGACGTGCGGTTCTACCTTTGCGACGCTCGAGCCATGGACCTGCTTCAGCCAGCGGATGTCGGCGAGCCCCGTTATTTGAAGCAGTCGTCGTCGATTCTCTCTGACATCAGCGTCAACATCACCAACATGCGTAGCCATGTTGGCTGACAAATACGCGCCCTCACTGGCACCTCCCAATCGCGTGGTATAGCCCGCTCGAACGCCATCGGGGAGTTCGCAAGTTGCGTCTATCCAATCAATCAAGATTGATCCTGGCGCAAGGTTTCAACGAGAAACTGCATATCCGACGGCAGATCGCTTTCAAATTCCACCCTTTTACCGCTTGATGGATGACTGAAGGCTAATCCGGCCGCGTGCAATGCCTGTCGATCGAAGCTGCGTATAGCGCCAACCAGCTTTTCGGTCGGTTGCTTAGGCAATCGCCCCCGCGCTCCGTAGCGACGATCTCCCACCAACGGGTGACCGATCGCGGCCAGGTGTACACGCACTTGATGCGTTCTACCAGTCTCCAAAAACGCCTCGACCGCCGTATGTCCGCGGAATGTCTCGGCGGGTTTCACGCGCGTGACAGCATCTCGTCCATCGTCTCTTACGCGTTGACGGGTCCGGTCGCGAAAATCACGGCCTATCGCCATATCAATACGTCTACGCTTTAGGAGGATCCCTTCGCAGATAGCCACATAACGTCGGTCAACGTCGTGCTTAGCTATGGCTTGGGTAAGTATTTTCAGCGCCTTGTTATTGGCGGCGACAACCATCAATCCGGTGGTGTCTTTGTCGAGTCGATGGACAATCCCCGCCCGCGGCAACTGAGCCAACTCAGCACGTCGATTTATCAGCCCGTTGACTAGCGTGCCGGTCAAATTTCCGGCGCCAGGATGAACCACGAGGCCTCGCGGTTTGTCAACGATCAAAAGATCCTGATCTTCGTACACGACCGAAAAATCTAGTGCCTCAGCGATCAGCCAGTCCTCTGAAGCCGGCATGGTGACATTCAAGCGTACCCGCTCTCCTCCGCAAACTTTCGCATCGGGTTTAACGACATTGCCATTAATTTGGATTGCGCCAATCCGCATCCATTTCGTGATTTGGGCACGGGAAAACTCAAGCCATATCTCTGCTAACGCTTTGTCGATCCTTTGACCTACATGCGTCTTCGCCAAAGTTTCGGCCCGCTCGATCGACTTACCGAGCATAAGCCGATCGAATATCTTCGCAAACTCGTCGCATCGACACCATGTTAGCCACGGCCTATAGGTTTGCCACTTCCCCGATCACTATCGAGTTGTTCGACCCGATCGGCGTGTGAGGACGTGTTAAATCGCGTCAGCAATAACGCTGCAACAACGAGCAAGCCTGCCATCACAAAGAACGATTCCCTATAGCCTAAATCTAGGAATTCGTCGACACCGGCAAATACCCACGAGCCGATGGACCGGCTCAGATTCGCCATCGCCATGTAGATCGCGAATTGAGTTGCGGATACCTTCGACCAACATATCGACATAAAAATAGCGATGGTGGTCACAAACACCAGCTGGCCAAAGGCTGCGTTGACGACCGCTAGCGTCACCATGAAAGGCGTACTGGTCCACAGTGTCTCGAGCAACCCAACAACCACATGACAAATAGCGGCACCGAAAAGTGCAATGAGCAGGAATCGCCTGGCCCCAAAGCGATCGATAGACGGCCCTAACAATGCGCCAAAAACGGCGGCGCCCAACGTCACCCAAAAGCTGAAATCTGCATACTGGATATCACTGAGGCCTATTTCTTGCACACCAAAAACAGGAAATACGCCAAGAGCTATGCCGTCGCGAAACCTATTCAGAAACTCAACCAGCATCAGTAATAAACTCATCGGTAACAACAGAACGCGGAAAATGTCGGATCCGATTTGCGCGATATGTCGATCGGCAAGGCTATGTTTGGCTGATGCTTGGCCAGATCCCCAAGGCATCATCTTCTCACCCGGACGTTCTCGTACCATGGCAACAACAATAAGTATTAATCCAACCGACACCGCGCAAAACAATGCCGCCCCCTCAATCCCGACCGAGTGGATGAGACGCGTGCACAATGCCCCATAACACGCGAAACCTGCGGCCTGTCCAAATCCCATGAGCGCGTTCGCGCGACCGCGCTCGTCAGTTGGTAAGACGTCGATGGCCATCCCGTCAACGGCCACATCTTGACTCGCCGCAAATGAATTGATGACGATCCCACAGACCGCGATGGGCACTAAAGAACCGCCTAACGTTGGTTCAAGAAGAGCCATGCCGACGAACGATGTGACGAGCCCCGTCTGCGCCAACATCACCCATGGACGCCGATTTCCCATCGGCAGGTATCGGAAGCGGTCCATGAACGGTCCCACAATCAGTTTGAGTGCCCACGGGAGGTTTACCCACCCGGCTAGCCAAAGAACCTCGGCCACGGTACGACCTTGTTCTGCGAGCGCCGCGGGAATGGCTATAGAGAACAGTCCGATGGGAACACCTTGAGCAAAGTAATACGAAGTGAACGCGGTGAAACGAAGCCACCGCCGGTCGGTGAGCGCTAACGGCCTCAAACGCGGCGTCGCGAGAAAATTAACCATGTCGTTTTGAGGTCCATTCGGTGTGCGCAATTTGCAACCCTACGGATTTTGATCCCGGTGCGCGAGGTCTGTATTGCGTTTGGCGAATTCGAAACCGTACGCAATGCAAATTAGCCGCTCGGACCGTAAAATGCAGTTTCGACCTTGAGATTCCTTATGCGTCTAATTTTTCTCTCCGTCTTTTCCACGCTTTGCAGCTGCGCCTGGATGCCATTTATGGGACCAGCCACCGATGCGCAAGAAATAGTCGAGGATGAAACCAGTGAACAGATCCTGTATCGACGGGCGAATACCAGCCTTAAGACCGGGAACTATTCTCTTGGCATCAATCGACTTCAACAACTCGAAGCGCGTTTCCCTTTCGGTCGGTACGCAGAACAGGGGCAGTTGGAACTCATTTACGCCCACTACATGAGCGTGGATCTCGAGTCTGTCGAAGCATCCGCCGACCGCTTCATCCGACTGCACCCCCAGCACCCAAACGTCGACTACGCCTACTACATGCGCGGACTCGCCGCATTTACGGGAAACCGCAGCGTGCTTGACCGGTTTTTTGGTGGCGAAGAGTCTCGACGCGACATGTCTGGTGCCGAAGTAGCATTTGCGCACTTTAGTGAGTTTCTAAATCGATTCCCCGATAGTGAATATGCCAAGGACGCCCATCAACGAATGGTTTACTTGCGCAATCTTCTCGCGCAAGCCGAAGTGGATATTGCTAGTTACTATCTCTCACGAGATGCACACGTGGCCGCTGCAAATCGCGCTCGCGCCGTTGTCGAAAACTACTCGAAGACGCCTTCCGTACCTGAAGCGCTGGCGATCCTGATCGAGTCAAATTACAAGCTCGGTTTGACGGAAGCTGCAAATGATTCGTTGCGGGTATTGGCGATGAACTATCCGGATTACCGGGCTTTCGACGAGAATGGGAATCTAATTCTGGAGGAAGCGATCGCTAACCGTGATCGCAGCTGGATCAACATCATGACTTTCGGTCTTGTCGATCGCCCCAACGTACCCCCGCCTCTACAGATCTCGCAGCCCGACACGGGCGTACCGAACTCTCTGCAGACGGATACCCAAGAATCGATTAGCGACCCGGCACCGAAAAAGCCCTGGTATCGACGTATCTTAGGATAGCGACAAGGACCAGGACTGCGCCTGTATTAACAGCTCGATGCGGCTTATAACGGACAAACGTTCAGGATCGTAACGTCGAAGATCAGCACCCTACCGGCGAGCGGATGGTTAAAATCGACAATCGCTTTGTTCTCGCCAACGGCTTTGATGATCCCTGGCAACTCACCGTCGGGGGATCCAAAAGATACCACTAACCCCGGTTCTAGTTCGCCGACCGAGGTGAATGACGCGATCGGTAACTCTTGGACATTTGCCTCGTTGCATTCACCAAACCCATTCTTCGCCGCTATTTCGAACTGTCCGCTTTCGCCTTCACGAAGGCCCTTGATCGCATTTTCAAACCCTGGCAGAAGACTTCCATCGCCAAAAGTGAAAACGGCCGGCTCGGTCCCGCGGGTCGAATCTACCTCGGAACCGTCGACCAAGAGAATTGAGAAGTGCATACACGTGCGAGTTCCCGGGCCAACAACGAGGCCGGAAGAATGTGCGATCAGATCATTCATTACGTGCGCGCTCTCGAGTAATCCCGGTACATAAGCACTATCCATCCAGCCGCACCCACCGTAATGCATGTATCCGCGAGATTGAATACCGGGAAACCGAAATTCAAATAATGGAAATGTATAAAATCAATGACGCATCCATGAGTCAATCGATCTAGCAGATTACCGACGGCGCCCGAAAGGATAAGCGCATACGACCACCCTTCTAGGAAAGCGCCACGCGTTAGGTTCCAAATGCGATAACAAAAATAGCCAGAAAAGAAAAACGCCACAATCGAGAACAACCAACTGTACCCCTGCAGCATGCTAAACGCCGCGCCCGTATTACAAGTCAGGTGAAACGACAAAAATGGTAGCAACGTGATCGGTCCGGTGGCCAAGTGCAATAACGCCAACTGTTTTGTTATTTGATCAGCAACGACTAGTAGCACACTTGTCACGAAAAAAATCTTCAGTCGGGAACCCTCAAGCAACTATATCGCGATCGCGTTCTAGTCGCCGTTTGGCAAACCACTCGCGTGTCTCAGAAATGTCCTTCTCGATCTGGTTTTTCAGAGAATCAAGACCATCGAACGTTTGCTCGTCCCGAACTTTATTGAGAAACGTCACGGTCAATAGCCTGCCGTATATTTCTTCGTCAAAATCGAAAATGTGGACTTCCAAGAGGGGCTCTTTCCCATCCACGGTGGGCCTCACACCAATATTCGCGATGCCGTCGTACTGCTGATCGAGGCCCGTCACAGTAACGGCGAAAACCCCCTCCAAGGCCGCTCGGTATCGCTGCAGACGGATATTGGCCGTCGGCACACCAAGCCGGTGTCCAAGTTGTCGCCCGTACACCACGCGACCCATTATGAAATACGGCCGGCCGAGCAATTTTTCCGCCAACTCAAAGTCGCCTAAAGACAGCGCGTCGCGGATACGGGAACTGGAAATCCTTCCGTGCTCAAACTTCAATGTCCCCATGTGGCTGACGCCGAAGCCGAAACGATCTCCTGCTTCTTTTAACATCTCGTAATTGCCTCTGGCGCCTTCGCCAAACCGAAAATCGTCGCCCACCACGAGGTACTGCACGTCTAACGTGTTGACCAATAGTCCCTCGATAACATCTTTCGCAGGAATAATTCGTGTGCGTTCGTTAAACGGAATGCACAGTAGACGGTCGAGGGCTAGTCCCCGGAGGATCGTGACCTTTTCTCTAAACCGAGTGAGTCGTGCGGGCACAACGGCACCTTGAAAATACTCTCGCGGTAGCGGTTCGAAGGTTACGAGAAGGTTTGGATAGTTGAGCTCCTCGCTCTTCGCCTTAAGATGAGATAACAACATCTGATGGCCGTGGTGGAGACCGTCGAATGTTCCTATTGTTACAACACAACCTTTGTGCCGGGCTGTGATGTTGTGTAGGCCGCGGATGATTTCCATCGACCGTGATTCTACACGCGATGCACAAGGTCGTTGGGCCTAATGCCGACAAGAGCTAATATCAAAAAGTACCCGGCACTCGCCGATCCCACCAGCAATGATAGTTCGCCGATTCGTGCAACTTCGCCAGATACGAGCCAGAAGTCCACGCCCGGGTCCAACCAAATGAGCCCACCTGCCAAGGCCGCCGACGCAGCCAACGCCGATAGCAACACGCGTAATACTTGCCGGCCTGGGCGGTACACCGATTCTACAAACAGTCCGCGAAAAAGAAGCGCGCAATGAACCATGGCGGCAAGGCTTGTTGCCAACGCGATACCGACGTGGCCCAACCGTGAGTACAAACTGAGACTGGCAACAATATTGACAGCAACAGACACACCCGCGTACTTGAATGGGGTGGTCGTGTTTTGCCTCGCGAAATATCCTGGTGCCATAATCTTGGTCAAGATCAGCGGCAATAGTCCGACAGTGAAGGCCTGCAACGCTGCTGCTGTCTTGACCACATCTTCGGCGGTCATGGCCCCACGATAAAAAACGGTAGCCACCAAGGGCGCTGCCAGAACGTACAGGGCAACTGCAGCCGGCATTCCGAAGAGAATACCCATACGCACGCCCCAATCGAGGGTACTACTAAACCCGCTCATGTCACCCTGGTTCTGGAGACGCGACAAGTTGGGTAACAGGACGGTGCCTAACGCTATCGCTAACAAACCAATCGGTAATTCCATTAGACGATCCGAGTAATAAAGCCAAGAAATACTTCCAGTCGCTAACGTAGATGCAAGAATCGAACCGACAAGAATATTGATCTGTCCGACCGAGGCGGCAAAGACCGCGGGTACCAGTAAACCACCCACCTTCCGTACACCGCGGTCACGCCGGTCGAGCCTAGGGATCCCCAAAAGATGCAGTCGCTGTAACGAGGGTAACTGGACAATTAATTGCAGTATGCCAGCAGCAAAAACCCCCCACGCTAGCGCCATGACTGGCGTTTCAAAGAACCGCATCCCGATCAGCGCAGCCGCGATCAGCGAGACATTCAGCAGTACCGGTGTGATTGCTGGCAACGCATATCGATGAAAACTATTCAGTATCGACCCGGCAAAGGCGGTCATCGATATGAAGGCCAAATATGGAAACGTCACTCGGACCATGTCCACGGTGAGGTCGAACTTTTCCGGGTCATCAAGAAAGCCGGGCGCGAAAAGCCAGACTAAACCCGACGCTCCAGCAATGCCCGCAGCGCAGATAACGAGAAGTACAACCCCGAAGTCGCCGCAGACGATACGCACGAAGTTCCGCAGGGCATTGTCGTCGCCTGCGTTTCGATATTCGGATAGCACTGGGACAAAGGCTTGAGCGAAAGCGCCTTCGGCAAACAACCGACGAAAGAAATTAGGGATCCTTAGAGCGACAAAAAAAATATCCGCCCATGCAGTCGCACCGAGTACCGCCGAGAGCACCACATCCCGTAGAAATCCGCTGAGCCTAGACACGCCAGTCATCGACGCGACTACCGACCCCTGAGCCGTCAGATTTTGCTCCGTGCTCTCTATCTCAGTTGACATGACAGGACCCCGTCGGCATATTACGCGACCTTTCGTACAACGCTCAATCGACCCCAACAAGGAACCCGTCTTGGCGAATAGCCCTCAAGCAAAAAAACGTGCGCGTCAGGCTGAAAAGCATAGACAGCACAACGCAAGTATGCGGTCCATGTACCGGACATGTATCAAGAAGGTCGAAAGTGCGGTATCGGCGGGTCATCGGGACTCAGCTAATGCCGCATTAATAGCGGCACTACCTATTATTGATCGCATGGTGAATAAAGGGATCCTTCACAAAGCCCAGGCCGCCCGATATAAATCACGGCTCAACGCGAGCGTGAAAGCTTTGTCCTAAGGTCCCCACTATTGCGACAGCGCTATGTTGTCACAGTGAATCAGTTCCTCCTCATCCACGTAACCAAGCAGCTCTTCTATAGCTGCCGAACCGTGGCCTTTGATTAAACCGGTCTCTACCGCACCGTAATTCACCAATCCTTTCCCCACCTCAACTCCATCAGGTCCAGAAATGCGTACTACATCACCGCGACCGAAATTACCGTGTACGTCTACGACACCCACGGCGAGAACGCTCACTCCCCGTTCCAGCACCGCTTTAACAGCGCCCGCATCCAACGTAATTCCACCAGCACTCTGGACTTGGGCCGCTATCCATTGTTTACGGGCGTCGAGCGGTGCCACGTCGGCCGTGAGTATGGTGCCGACGTTTCGACCGTCGGCTATCGCGGAAAGAATGCCCTGTTCGCGACCATTTGCGATGACCGTGTGGCATCCAGCACGTGCCGCGTAGCGCGCAGCCTCGAGCTTCGTGACCATGCCGCCTCGACCTAGGGCTCCAGATCCGGATCCGACCATGTCATCAAGCTTTGAGTCGAAGGCAGAACGTTCACTAACCATCGGCGCATCGGGTCGGACGCGAGGGTCGTCCTCGTGCAGGCCTTTCTGGTCAGTCAGCAAAACAAGGACGTCCGCGGAAACGAGGCTCGCCACACGCGCTGCGAGCGTATCGTTGTCACCCAGCTGAATTTCGTCTGTCGCGACCGAATCATTCTCATTGATAACGGGCACGATCCCGTAGTTAAGTAATGTTCGCAGGGTCCCACGCGCATTGAGGTATCGCTGTCGGTCGGATAGATCGTCATGCGTTAGTAAGACTAATGCCGTACGACGACTGTGATGGCGAAAGCTCTCTTCATATGCCTGAACAATTCCCATCTGCCCAACGGCAGCAGCCGCCTGCAGCTCGTGAATACTGTCTGGCCGTTCAGTGAAACCCAGACGACGGAATCCTTCTGCGACAGCTCCACTGGTCACCAGCGCCACCCTTTTGCCATCGTTGAGTAGGACACTGATTTGCTTACACCAGCCATCAATTCCTCTGGCGTCAATGCCGACCCCGTCCCGCGTAAGCAAAGCGCTTCCGATTTTGACAACCCAAACCTGGGACCCTTTTAAGCGCTCGCGCGCGTTACTCACGGTATAAGGCCTCAATGTCCGGATCATGTTCTTGGGGCTGCCGTTCGACGACGGAACTGCGCAGGGATTGATTCAAGACATCTGTGGCGAGACGGCCTTCAAAACCACGGTCACTCTCTTCCAATACCGGGTCTGACGCGAGACTTTCTCGCCAATTAGCCACATGTTGCATCAACTTTTTGACGAGCAAATCAATACCGTCACCGGTCACCGCCGAAATCGCGTAGCACGGTCGATCAGGGAAAGCCTCGGCTACCAACCCCACAAGTTGCTTCTCCGCGTTTTCGGCAACCAAATCCGTTTTCGTCACCACGGTCCAAATTGGAATTTCCATAAACAGCGGACTGAATTCAGACAACTCCTGCTCGATCGCCTTCGCGTTGGCGATCGGATCACTCCCATCTACAGGCATGATATCCACCAGATGGAGTAATAGTCGGGTCCGCACTAGATGGCGAAGAAAGCGCATCCCGAGGCCCGCTCCCTGCGAAGCTCCCGGAACGAGCCCTGGTATGTCGGCGACCACAAAATTAGCATCCTCCGCGACACGCACTACCCCGAGATTAGGGATCAACGTCGTGAAAGGATAATCCGCTATTTTTGGTCGGGACGCGGAAATCCGGCTAATCAGCGTCGATTTTCCCGCGTTCGGCAACCCTAGTAAACCGACGTCCGCAATAACCTTTAATTGAAGGCGGAGCACCCGTGTATCGCCTGGATCGCCGTTCGTCGTTCGTCGGGGGGACCGGTTGGTACTCGACTTAAAAAATGCGTTACCACGGCCAAATTGACCACCGCGGGCTACGCAAAAAACATCTTCGGGATCCGTGATATCCCCTACTACCTCAAGAGTTTCATCATCAATGACAGTTGTTCCGATGGGGACAGCGACGTTCATGTCCGCCCCATTCCCCCCGGTACGGTTCGCGCCCCCGCCAGCGCTACCATGTTCGGCTCGAATAAGTGGCTGAAAACGAAGGTCCACCAAGGTATTGAGGGACTTATGGCCAACTAGGAAGACGGAGCCGCCATTCCCCCCATTCCCACCATCTGGCCCACCCCGGGCGATATTGCGTCCACGGAAGAATGATAGGCACCCGTTGCCGCCTTTTCCCGCTTGAACATGGATGGTTACCTCATCAACAAATTTCATGGTGACACATGGGTGACAACGTAGCGAAGCGTCTAACCGGGCCCGTCGGCTATTACACGAAAGACTAGGAGGTTGTAACGCTAACGTACGTTCTTTTTAGACGACCGTGCGTCGCATAACTAACCTGGCCGTCGAGTTTGGCAAAGAGCGTATGATCTCGACCGCAGCCAACGTTAGCGCCAGGGTGTATCCGAGTACCACGCTGACGAACGATAATGTTGCCAGCAACCACGGATTCGCCGCCGTACTTTTTGACACCCAGTCTCTTAGATTCAGAGTCTCGGCCATTTCTGGTACTTCCACCTGCTTTCTTGTGTGCCATGGTTAATTCCCAGCTAGTGTGAAATCGCCGTTATCCGAACTTCAGTATAACCCTGCCGATGTCCAGCCCGTCGGAGATAGTTCTTTCGACGTTTAAACTTGACGACTCGAATTTTTCGGCCACGCCCTTGGCTAAGTACTTCCCCCTTAACCTTACCGTCTTTAACGAACGGCGCACCGACTTCTACATCGTCCCCGTCCGCTACAACCATTACCCGATCAAAAACGATATCGTCGCCGGGCTCGCCACCAAGCGTTTCTAATCGAACCACGTCGCCTTCGCTAACGCGGTGCTGTTTTCCACCACTCTCAAAGACCGCAAACATTTATTCTATCCTCGGAAACGTGACCCTTATTTAACGCCAATTTCACCGGAAAGAGGCAAGCTGTACTACAATGAATTCCGTCTAAGGACGAGAATTCCGGTCTCATAAAAAGGCGCGTAATTCTACGGACTAGCCATAACGATTACAACGCGCTCAGCCGTGATCGTGCGTCGTTAACTGAGCGTCTTGGAGCACGAGATATATGGGGATAACCCCGGCAGCGCAACTTGTCACGCGGATCACGAGACCTTCTGACTTAGACGATGTCTTCAGTGTTGTCCGAAACGATTTCGCAAAAGTAGATGCGCTCATTCCTCGACAGATGACCAGTGATATCGCTTTGGTAAGCGAGATAGGCCGATATATCGTAGGTTCTGGAGGAAAACGCTTACGGCCACTGATCGTCTTATTGGTCGCTCGAGCCAGTGGATATCAAGGAGATGCACACGTTCGATTAGCGACCCTCGTAGAATTTCTCCATACGGCCACGCTACTTCACGATGACGTGGTTGATCGGTCTGGTCGTCGTCGCGGAAGGGCGACGGCTAACGCGTTGTGGGGAAATGCGCCTAGTGTTCTCGTGGGCGATTTTCTCTATTCGAGAGCGTTTCAGTTGATGGTCGATTTAGACAGTATGGAGCTCATGGCAATCATCAGCGATGCAACCAACGTCATCGCCGAAGGGGAGGTACTTCAACTAGAAAATATAGGCAACGCGGAGCTCACAGAAACTGACTATCTTGAAATCATCCGTTGTAAAAGCGCGCTTTTGTTCCAAGCGGCGGCGCATACAGCTATCGTTCTTTCCAACGACGATCCAGAAACCATTAGCGGTTATCGCAATTTTGGACTTCATTTCGGGCTTGCGTACCAACTTGTAGACGACTGGCTGGATTACGCTGGCGATAGCCAGCTTATGGGGAAAAATGTTGGCGACGACCTTGCGGAAGGAAAAGTGACCCTACCGCTCATAGCCACCATCAAAGAAGGTTCACGCCAAGAAGCAACGTTAGTGCGCAACGCAATAAGTTCGCGTTCTGACAGACACCTTAGCGCCGTAATTAAAGCCGTGTGTAGATCCGGCGCGTTGGATTACACGAAATCTCGGGCTGAAGAGGAGGCCGGCCTAGCGCTAGATTGTCTAGCGTCTCTGCCTCGCAGCGTATACCGTGAGGCGCTAGAAAACCTAACCACGTTCGCGACATCGCGGATGCGCTAGAAATAACTGGGTTTTCTAAGGCAGAATGATCTAGTCGACCCGCAGTCTCCTTAGTAACAGGTATCAATCGGAGTGTAGCTCAGCCTGGTAGAGCACCGCCTTCGGGAGGCGGGGGTCGAAGGTTCGAATCCTTTCACTCCGACCACACAACCCTTACCCCGCCTGGACTTATAGCAAAGGCTGGGGTTTAAGGGTGCTGCGACTTATCAAGGTTCCATTAATAGAGAAACGTTAGATCCGGCTAATTCGTTTATGTCGGAAGTAATCCCAAAGATGACCGAGATTATGCTGCGTGGTGAAGATTGGGGTGAGATAACGTTTGATGTATTGGACCAGCCTACCAATGATAAAGACTAATTTATCGTTTGATGTGAGATGAAAGACATAAGCAACGTATAGGAACTTTTATGGAACATCAGAGTTGGATGATAGAAGCGGACCACGTATTCGGACCTCTGAATGAAGAAGACGACGACGACCTAAAAAATCACTGGAATAATCTAAACGATGCGTTAAACACAAAGTTAAAAGGAACCGTCAATGTTCCAGATTATGGTGAAGTTAAGAATGACGGTTCAATATTACTTTTCTGCCATCAATTGCTCGAAGACGCTTATTTTCCTCTTTATAGAGGGAAGCAAGGATTAGAAATTGACACCGACGACGAGCAACGGAACAAGGCAGAAGAAATATTAGGCTATGACATAGAACCAAATGGTGATACGCCATTTATGAAAAGAATAACCGCCGATACTATCCGAGATGCCATCCGTATATTTGAACAAGAATACAGAGCCTTTCTTGAAGCATTGTGGGGTGATACAGCCCAATACGGTAGCCGAATGTATTTCGTTGAGATATTAGAGATACATTTTGAAGATGAGGACCAACTACACTGTGATATTCAGATGGGAACGTAGATGGCAAGAAGAAGAACACGACATAAGACACCATACGACGCCAACGATAGCCGTCCATTTCAACTATCAAGAGGTGGGGTAGAAGATTACACACGCTGTCCTGCTTGCTTTTGGTTGCGTCGGGTTAAAGGCGTGCCATTTCCAGGTATGCCTGGATTTAACCTCAATATCGCAACAGACTTGCTGTTAAAGCGAGAGTTTGACGTTTATAGAGAGAAGCAAGAACCCCATCCCTTTATGGTGAAACACGGTGTTAGCCATCTGGTGCCGTTCAAGCACGAACATTTAGAGTTATGGGAAAAGGCACTAACGTATTACAAGCCTAACCATTTCAACTTCACCCACAAACCTTCAAACATTCTGATGGGGGGTGGTTTGGATGATGTCTGGCACAACCGCCAAACCAACCAAATCCATATCGTTGAATACAAGAGCACATCAACGGGCGTTCAATCTCCCAAAAAAGAACCCCAACCTTTGAACCGTAAAAGCCTCAACGGAATATACAAAATAGGCTACACACGACAACTTGAAATGTATCAATTCATCGCACGAGGTATGGGATTTGATGTGAATGATACGACTTACTTCGTTTATGTAGATGCCAAACACTACAACGAAGACCGAATGTTGACAGAGGATAACGACGGAAGACTTAACTTTGAGGCTTACTTTATAGAATATGAGGGTGAGGCTGATTGGGTTGCCAATACGCTAATGGAAATAAGGGAACTATTGGATAGGGATGAATGTCCTAAACATAAGCCAAGCCTTGGTAAGAAGTACTGTGAGAATGAGAGATTTTTGGAGCGAGCAACAAAAGAATTAAACTATTTTATAGACCGCTAATTTTCTTATTTAATATAACCAATGCTTATTATATATATTGATTTTATACTAATAATAAACGTTAATATGTCGTTCCATTGAAAATTAGTTAAACTAAATTATTGGAGCGGGTAGGTAATATTTCGCCTCAACATAAAAAACCCTGCTTAATTGGCAGGGTTTTTACGTTTTAAAGAGGAATAACCTATGATTTGAATAAAACAAACTAAAAACCTCATAAGGGGGACAAGGTGATTAGAGAAGAAGAAAGGAGCGTCTCACAAGCAGAGCCCCATAGTTATTATGTTTTCGCTGATAAATTGGACCACGATGATAATGGAGACGAACAAGCGTCCATTTATTCAACGTCGGTTGATAGCGACGAACTTTTAACTCGGGATGAAGTTATTGAAAAGGCAGAAGAGTTTGGAGATTGGAAAATCCAATATGGTGAAGCTCGACCCCCATCGCATCAGTAGTCGCCGCCTTGTCGCGGCGACTACTAATTATCTACCCGGATTGGGCAATTACTTACCAGCGACGATTGCCGCGGTCG
>Ga0209445_1000760_pt1 | contig 17944 bp, 14 predicted proteins | sample MarorgKNORR_S2LV_4_FD_188223 | JGI IMG/M metagenome (GOLD analysis project Ga0209445, IMG submission 188223) | Marine microbial communities from the Southern Atlantic Ocean, analyzing organic carbon cycling - NADW_A/KNORR_S2/LV (SPAdes) (version 2) | ecosystem: Environmental > Aquatic > Marine >...
ATCGGTGGTGGTGCGGACCCGCCAACACTTGGAGCTAAAGCCGGTTTGGTTGATGTGCGCGGGGGGTGTAGCAGCAGTGCCCATCGGGGTGTTTCTGTTGGCAAATGCCGATGCCGGCGCTTTGCGAATCGCCATCGGCGTGATAATTCTCGTGTTGGGCCTCATAACCCTGTTCAATATCCAGCTACCCATGGTCAAAAGCGCCGCCACCGGTGGCGTGGTTGGGTTCCTGACGTCGCTGTCCATAACTACTCTGAGCATCGGAGGGCCGTTGGTGGCGATCTATGCCGTGGCCCAACAGTGGCCCGCCCAGAAGACCCGGACCACGCTGGCCTTTTACTTCGTCCTATCCTACCTCGTCGGTTTCGTTTTTTATGCCTGGGTGGGTCTTCTAAATCTGGAGACTCTGGTCAACATCGGCGTCCTTGTTCCGGTGATGGTGGCGGGCTTGGCCTTGGCCGGGGTGCTGGCGCGGCGAATCAACCAGCGGGTGTTCCGCTATGCCGTGGCGGCGGTCGTGATTACCGGGAGCGTGATGCTGCTGAGCCGGGAACTTCTGTTGAGGTGAATCGTCCGGTGGTTCTAACAGTTGTTGTGTGATAGAGTTGGATTCCGTTGAAAGACCTGTCCTCTAAGAAGCTAGCCTCGGATCAGCCTAAGGAGACGATGATATGGCGGAGCGAATCGGATTTATCGGACTGGGCATCATGGGAAAGCCCATGGCCAAAAACCTGCTGAAAGCAGGCTACGAAGTGACCGTGTACGACATCGTGGGCGAACCCGTTGAGGAGTTGGTCACCGATGGGGCGCAGCGTGCCGCTTCCAACAAAGAGGTGGCCGCCAACTGCGAAAAGATCATCACGATGGTGCCCGACTCCGCCGAGTCCGAGATGGCCATTCTGGGTCCTGAAGGTGTGTTGGAAGGGGCACGTTCCGGTTCCATAGTCATCGACATGAGTTCCATAGCTCCCCTGGTTTCCCAGAAGATAGCCGCCGAATGCGCCAAAAAGGGCGTGGAGATGCTGGATGCTCCGGTGAGCGGAGGGGAAGTTGGAGCAATCAATGCCGCCCTGGCGATTATGGTGGGCGGCAAGCAAGAGATTTTCGACAAGTGCTTCGACCTGATGAAGACCGTGGGAAGCAACGTGGTATTGACCGGCGACATCGGCGCCGGGGGCATCACCAAACTGGCCAACCAGATCATCGTTGCGGCCAACATCGAGGCTTTAAGCGAGGCATTCGTGCTGGCCCAAAAAGCGGGCGTAGATCCGGAAAAGGTGTTCAACGCTATCCGGGGCGGGCTGGCCGGCAGCACGGTCATGGAGGCCAAGGGGCCGATGATGCTGGACCGCAACTTCCAAGCCGGATTCCGCATCCGCCTTCACCAGAAGGACCTGCGCAACGTTCTGCAAACCGGGCAAGAGCTGAACGTGCCTCTGCCGGTGACGGCGTTGGTGCAGCAGATGCTGGGAGCGTTGATAAACGACGGGGAGGCGGACGCCGACCACTCGGCTATCCTGCACCACTTGGAAGGCATGGCCAAGGTAGAGGTAAAGCGGGGCGGATAGGTTTAGTAGCCCTCCGCAACCTCAACAACGCACTCCACAATAACGGCGGAATTACCCGGAAGCGCGCCCATGCCCGGTGCGGACCGGCTATGGCGGCCCCGGTCGCCGAAGAGGGCGACGAATAGGTCCGACGCACCGTCAACCACCTGGGCCTGTTCGGCGAAGTCCGGGGCGCTGTTCACCATCCCGACGACTTTCAGGATGCGGCTTACCCCGTCCAGGTCTCCCAGTTCATCTTTCATTCGGGCCAGCAGGTTGAGGGCGCACCATCGGGCGGCTTCGTATCCTTGCTCCACGGTCAGATCACTGCCCAGTTTGCCGGAGATACGCGGGCCATCGGCCGTTCTAGAACCTACTCCGGCCATCCACATGATGTTTCCGCTTCGTGTGACCGGGAGATAGTTCCCCACGGGGGGAGGAGGCGGGGGCAGGGTATATCCAAGACGAGTCAATTCGGCTTCGATTTCAGGCACAGGTGGCTCCTCGATGTACGTTTTTTGCCAGGAATTAGAAGTTGCGATTGCCAGCTTTGATTAACCGTGGCGAAAACCATATGGTATCTCGCTGACCCAAGCGAAGAATCCCGGTGCAAGCCTGAGATTCTTTCTTCGCTCCGCTCCTCAGAATGACATGGTAGACGGTATGTTAAAAGCTTTAAAGGTCTTTGAACCGGGCGTCGCGCCAGTTCAGCGCGGCTCTCAGGCCCTGCTCGTGGCTAATGGTATTGAACTCGTCTTGTTCCGGGTCGGAGGTGATGTCAAAGTGAGTCATCAGCTCCAGGTTGTGGTTGATGGCGGACAGGAACCCCATACCTTCCAGTGCCCGGTTGACCGAAATCTTGGTCATCTTCACACCCGTCGGAGAAAGCAAGGAGATCTTGCGGGCGACTTTTTCGCACTCTGCCATCAAGTCGTCGTGGGGCACGACCCGGCTGACCATCCCGATCCGGGCTGCTTCGTGAGCGTCGATGGTGTCGCCGGTGAGCAACAACTCTTTGGACCTGGCCAGCCCAACGCTGAATGGGGTGATGAGAAGGGGCGGGCCTACGCCGGCCCTTATTTCCGGCTCACCCAACACGGCCCGGTCGGACGCGATTTTGATGTCGCAGATCTGAACCAGTTCGCAAGCTCCCGCCAAGGCGAAGCCGTTGACAGCAGCGATGACCGGCTTGCTAAGGTTCCAGACCATCATGAAAGTGTCGATATGGCTCTTCAGGTGCCTCCGGCGAACATCCGGCTCATCGCCCTGGGGTGGCACCCCTCCTGAGCCGCGGTCAAGGTCGAATCCAGCGGAAAATGCCCGGCCGGCGCCGGTAAGAATGACCACGCGGATCTCCGGGTCCAACTCGATGATTTCCAGAGCGTCCCGAAGTTCTCCCAACAGTTGGGCATTAAGGGCGTTTAGCTTGTCGGGACGGTTCAATGTTAGATAACACGTCGCGTCTTTTCGCTCGTAGTTTAGGCACTCGAAAGCCAAGATTTGTCTCCTTGTTTGGACTCAAGTGAAGGTCTGCCTGGACCGTCACGCCGAAATATATTACGCCACCCTGGCATGAGGCGGCTCTAGGACGAAAACAATTTGAACGGACCGGCAAATTGAAGAACTGCGGCGGTGTTCACGGCGTTAATACTGTTGTACCACTCTCGGAGGGCCGGTTGCCGCTCCCGCTGGAAAACCGGGGCCCTCATCTATTGTGAGCCGTTATTTCTTGGTTATCTCGATCCCTTGGATGACGACAGGCTGATTCGGCTTGTTGCCCGGGCCCGCCGGCACGGTAGAGATGATATCGGCAACATCCTGGCCTTCCATCACCTTCCCGAATATGGTGTGGTTACCGTTTAGATGGGGAGTGGAAGCCGTCGTGATAAAGAACTGGCTGCCGTTGGTGTTGGGGCCGGAATTAGCCATGGCGAGAATACCCGGCTTCTCAAATCCCAACTTAGCGTCTATCTCGTCCTCGAATTTATATCCTGGTCCCGAGGTGCCCGTGCCGGTGGGGTCGCCGCCTTGAATCATGAAGTTTGGAATCACCCTATGAAATATGATCCCATTATAAAAACCCTCGTTGGCCAGAAAGACGAAGTTATTCACCGTCTTGGGGGCGGACGCTGGAAATAGCTCTATAACGATGTTGCCTTTGTTGGTCTTGATCTTTGCCGTATATCCGGCGGACTGGTCGATGCTCATTTGCGGTGGAGCGGCGTATTTCTTGGAACTCCCGCTGCCCGTCTGACCTTGGCTTGAGGAAGAGGCGTTCCCAGCCCCCGAAGGCCTGGCGGTTGGTTGGGCTACCGGTGCGGAAGTTGGCGCGGATGTAGGCACGGGAGCCGTTGGAAGACTGCAAGCTATCAAGAATAGTGCTGTAGCCAGGGCGCTGATTAAAATCATCGGTTTCATAGAAGTTCGTCTATACCTTTCCTAAATTATGAATAATATGACGGAGCAAGAGTCGGCAAATGTCGATCTGGCGCGGGCAATTCTGTCTGTTAAACCGTACGGAAATGATAATCTTCTTTGGTTGCCATCACAAGTCCGGCTACTTATTTCGCTACTGTTTAGGGTCCGATTTAGCGGGCTCGAGATCCTATCAGGTCTGGCGAATCAGTCTCAGCGACTCGATTATCTGGCCGGCGTGGAGCCGCACGTGGCGGGCTGTGTACTGTATGACACCGGCGGCAGTCATGGGGTTATCTTCCCGGTGGCCGGGCCGATCCAATTTCGCTGGGTCGATCGTGCCCACGACATCAACCACCTGGCCGTTGACGGCATTCATCTGCTGTATAAGGCCGGCCAGATCGTCCTGGGAACGGTCCGTAACCGCGGCCAGGCGCTCGTCGTTCTCCACGGCCGTCCGAGTGATCTGAGGGTCGTCCACTTGAGTGATCAAAACGGCTTTGGAGATCCAGAATGGCTGAAGCTCAGTGATATGGGCCAGCAGCTTGACCACGGTCCACTCTCCGGACTCGGGGATCTGATGTGCTTCCGTCTCCGATACCCCTTCGACAGCCGCCAAGACAGCGTCCCGTCCGGAACGCAAGTCTTGTTGAAGTTGTTGAATCTCGCTGCTACTCATCTGTCAGATCTTCCCGTCAAGTGTGGGATTGCCGGTGGGTGTGGCTGCTCTCTGAATTTTTGGCTGTAGTGGGCCGGAGCATAGCAGAAAGTTTCTTTATCGTGAAGTTCGCGTGAAACTTGAAGGCTAGAAAGGGTCGTCCCGATCTCGTTCCCGGTCCAATACGTCCGGGTCCTCCCAGGGCTGCAACCCTTCCTCAGGGTCCAAGTTTGATCGCAACCTGCCAACCGTGTATCGGAGCAGCACGGCAGCCAGGGCCACCAGGGCCAACAAGGCGATGAGCCACACGTCGAAATAAATAAATGGCGATGGTCTGGGGCTGGTTACTCTAGCTGGAGCGTGGCGGCCCCGGGAGTCGGAGGACCAGAGGTCTTCAAGTCCGGCGGCATCGAATCCGTAGGTCAATCTCAACCCTTCATCCACCGCGCGACCTTCCCGGAGCCGGTCCAGGAGGCTTCGGAACCGGTCTTCGCCGTGTTCTTCGATGAGATACGCGACCACGCTTTCCGATTTCCGGTAGAAGTTCCGAATGTCTCTGGGAGTTCCGTGAACAGCGGACATGGAGGCGAGGGGCACGCCCATCGCTCTGAGGCTCTCACCACTATAGGGGTTTGCGCCTGGTTCCATGTAGCTAGCGAATCCCTCGTCCAGCCACGCGGGCGCCCTGGCGACTCCACCTCTCAGGGTCTGGTGAAGCATCACGTGGGCCGACTCGTGGACGATGAGCCTGGGCGACATTCCCAGGCCGACGAACAAGCCGCGCTCCGGGAAAGCAAACCCCTCAAATACATGCTGGTCGGTAATCGTACGGCTCTGGTGGGGGAAGGCGTCTATGGCTGCCGATCTTTCGTTATAGATGATGCCTTTGATGGGACGGGAGGTGTCCAAACGAAGCACTGAGGCAAGCCGCCGCAGGTCGACCTCCACCTGGCGGGTAACTTCGGCCACTTTGGACCGGGGAATATCGTGATACATCAATATCAAGGGTCCGGCCTGGGCCTGCTGCCACTGGAAGCGGGTGTCAGTGTACTCCAGAGTCTTGGGCCGGGTTTCGTGCACGTTGCCCTGATCGTCGTGGATTTCGTAATAGTACTCGAGTTGAGCGCCCAGAGGTAGAAAATCCCCACCAACGGCACCCAGGTTGAAAGTGGCGGTTACTCTCTGCCCAGGTTCAAAACCGGGGTAGGCGTATGACCAAACGCGGCCGCCCACCGTACGGTAACGCAGCCGCACCTCAACGATCTGCCGTTGGGATTGGGCGGTTAGGTCGAAGACGATCAGGCCGGGGAATTGAACGACCCAACGGTCCTTGACCACGGTGACCTCTCCATCAGAGGCCTGGGCCAAGGCTGCCGGTAGAGATTGCAGCGCGATAACGGCCAACGCCGCCATAAGCCCCAGCGTCAGGAACAGACCTGTCCGTGGCAGCCTCTGCAAGAACCAACGTGTGAACGTGGAGAACATCAAGGCATTCCTTAGCATCCATTATAACTTGAACCGGCTGTGACTGACTGCGTGGCATTGTTTAATAGTACATGTGTTCTATATAATGCGGGTCCGGCTGGGGATGACGGGAGCTTTCGGCCTAGGTCAATCGTTGTTTTTATGCGGCGTAAATCCCCCCAGCCCCCCTTTGGTAAAGGGGGGTTATAAAAAAGAGGTTTGTTGGGCGGTGCTTAGATACGATGGCAAGCTGAAGCAAGCGGCACACAGGCTGCGTAACAAAATGACACACAGCGAGCAGTTGTTGTGGGCACGATTACGTGGGAGGCAGATTCAGGGTATTCAGTTTTACCGGCAGAAGCCCATTGGGGTCTACATCGTGGATTTTTATGCGCCTAAAGCGAAGTTGGTGGTGGAAGTGGATGGGCGGCAACACTTGAAGTTAGATCATAGGGAGAATGACGCAAGGCGAGATACTTACCTGGCGGGCGCGGGGCTAAGGGTACTGCGTTTTAGCAATGCGCAGGTACTAGACACGGTAGTGACTATCATCGCCAAAGCTCTCATGGACAGAATGGACCCAACCCAACTCCTCATCTCAGTAGACGCACCTCAACCTACCCACTTTCTTACAGACAACCCTGCTTCCTCCCTTTCGTAAAGGGGGGCCAGGGGGGATTTCCGGCCACTGAAATGAACATCGCTTGCGTACTAATTACCCACCTTCCAATCAAAACCGAGCAGCGCCGGGACCCGGCTTTGCTGGGGCGGCCCGTGGTTATTACCGAGAGCTTCGGATCCAAGCAGGTAGTCTTGGACAGTTCTCCAGAGGCTCGGGGGGTTACCGCCGGGATGTCCCTCCAAGAAGCCGTGTCCCGGAGCAAAGATACAGTTTTGCTTCGGGCCGACGAGCCCTATTACGACTCGGTTTTCACCGAGATGCTCACCTCTCTGGAGGGAAGAAGTCCCCTGGTGGAAAAGGCCGGTTTGGGCTGCGCCTACGTGGGGTTGGATGGACTGGAAGCCATGTACGGGGGCGAAGCCAGGCTCATAGCATCCTTGCTCCAAGCGGTGCCTCACCCGTTCAACCCCCGCATCGGCGTGGCCACGGGGAAATTCCCGGCCTACGTCGCTGCGGTAACCAGCAGTGGCGGCCGGGCCAGCAAAGCGCCGGACGACGTGGCCGGGTTCCTGAAAGAGTTTTCCATAGACCTGTTGCCCCTGTCGTGGCAAAACAAGACCCGGTTGCACCACTTCGGGTTGCACACCCTGGGGCAACTGGCCGCCCTGCCGCCAGGCTCCATCCAGGCCCAGCTAAAGGCCGAGGGAAGCCGGGCTTGGGCGTTAGCCAGGGGCATCGATCCCAGTCCGCTGGCGCCCTGGCAGCACGAGGAAGTCGTCGCGGAGTTTCTCACCTTCCCTTCGCCCACCGTCACCCGGCACGCCATCCTAACGGCCTTGGCAACGTTGCTGGGCAGGGCTTTCGTTCGCCCGGAGATCAAGGGCCGGTACGTCCGCACCGCTACTATTGAGAGTTGCATCGTCCGGCACGCTCCTTGGGTCAAGCACTTCCCCTTCAAGGAGTCGGTGGGCAGCAAGGAAAGGGCCCTGTTCTCCCTGAAAAGCCGGTTGGACAACCTGGAATTGCCCGGCCCTTTGGAGGACATGAAGCTAACCCTGGGTGGGATCACCGGCGAGTCGGGCATCCAGTCCAGTCTTTTCTCGGATGTCCGCAAACGGGAGCAACTCAGGGAAATGATGCGGCAACTGGAAGTCCTCTTGGGTTGTAAGCCCCCCATCTACCAGATGAAGGAAGTGGAACCTTGGTCCAGAATCCCCGAGAGGCGGCAAGCTCTAGTCCTATTCGATCCTTAAACCTGCCCGCTCCTATACAGGTTGAAGAGGATGCCCATCAACGGCCACTGGCTATCAGCCTGCGGCGCCGCAGGCTGGGAGTAGCCTCGGTAGACGACCTGTGGGAGATCGACGAAGAGTGGTGGCGGGAGAATCCCGTCGTCAGGAGGTATTACCAAGTGACCACTGAAGATGGCAGGCCCATGACCATCTTTCGGGACCTCGTTTCCGGGGAATGGTACCGGCAGGGAGGCAAATAAGTCTCTTTCCCCGCAAGGGGGAAGGTTAGGATGGGGGTATGAACGCCAGCAACGCCAGACAACTCAGAAAGAACCCAACAGAGGCTGAGCAGGCTCTCTGGAAACACCTCCGCTTATGCCAGCTAGGTGAATACAAGTTTCGCCGCCAGCAACCAATCGGGTGGTACATCGTCGACTTCGTGAATTTTGAGAAGCGAGTGGTTATTGAACTGGATGGCGGGCAACACTCCCAACAAGTGGATTACGATGCAGAAAGAACAGCCTGGCTGAACGCTCAGGGATACCTGGTGCTGAGATTCTGGAACAACCAGGTCATGAAGGAAGTTGAGGCGGTTAAAGCAGCCATCTTACAGGTGTTGGAAGATGGCGGGAACACTACCCCCCACCTTAATCCTCCCCCGCAAGGGGGAGGAGATAAGTCCCCTTGCGGGGTAAATCAACTAAGGAGGTGAAAGTTGGCGGGGCTGTGTGGGGCCACCTGGGAGAGATTTTTTGGGTGGCTGGGTGGAGGTGATATAACGCTACTGACCCATGAACTCAAGCTACGCCGAACTGCATTGCCACAGCAACTACTCATTCCAGGAAGGGGCCTCATCGGTTGAGGACCTGCTGTTTCGCGCCAAGGAGCTGGGCTACCGGGCCTTGGCCCTTACCGACCACGACAATCTGTGCGGGGCCATGCACTTCGCCCAGGTTGCCCAGACCCTGGAGGTTCAAACCATCACCGGGGCGGAGATTACCCTTGATGACGGCTCTCACCTCACCCTGCTGGCCGAGACGCAGCAGGGGTACAGCAACCTGTGCAACATCATCTCCTACTCCTACATCTCCGGCGGCCGCAGAAACCCGGCCTTCGACATCAAGCACCTGTCCGAGATGGCTCAAGGACTCATTCTGCTCACCGGATGCCGCCAGGGGCGTCTTCCCAGCCTGGTAACGGAGGGCCGCCACCGGGAGGCCGAGGACCTGTTGCGGCAGTACCTAGACTGGTTCGGCACGGCCAACGTCTTCGTGGAACTACAACACAACCTGGTCCAGGGAGACACTCCACGCATCCGGCGGCTGGTGGACTTAGCGAATAGATACGGCGTCTCTCCAGTCGCGACCAATAACGTTCACTACCACATCCCGGAACGCCACCGGCTCCAGGACGCCCTGGTGGCCATCAGCCACAACCAGAGCCTGGAAGAAACCCACCGGCAGCGCCGGCCCAACCGGCATTTCCACCTAAAGTCTCCGGAGGAAATGGCGGAGCTGTTCCTGGAGTGCCCCCAGGCCGTTAAAAACACTCTGCGTATCGCCGACCGGTGCGGCTTCGATATCACCAGGGACATGGGGTACCGCTTCCCCGATTACCCGGTGCCTGAAGGGTTCACTCCCCAAAGCTTCCTGGAGCACTTGTGCCTCCAGGCCGCCGAGCGCCGCTACGGCAGCATCACCGATAGGGTGCAAAACCGGCTGGACGAAGAGTTGCGTCTGATAAATAGGCATAACCTGTCGGGGTTTTTCCTGATCTACTACGAAATCATACAGATGGCCCGGGAGATCATGATAGAGCTTGGCCTGAGCGACGTGGAGATACCCTTGGAAGAGCGCCCTCCCGGAAGAGGCCGCGGTTCTTCGGTGTCCATGCTGGTGGGCTACTTGATCGGCTTGTCTCACATCGACCCCCTGGAATACAACCTCTCTCTGGAGCGTTTTCTCTCCGACGACATGGGCTCCGTCCCCGATATAGACCTGGACTTTCCCCGGAACATCCGGGAGGAGCTGATTAAACGCGTGCATGTAAAGTGGGGCTGGGACCACGCCGCTCTCTCCGGAATGATCAGCACCTACAAGATGAAGGGGGCGATACGGGACCTGGGTAAGGCGTTGGGGTTGCCCAAGCAAGACGTGGACAAGCTGGCCAAGAGGGTGGATGCCCACAGCGCCCGGGAACTAAAGCTGGAGATGCAGGAGTTACCCGAGTTTCGGGACAAGACCGATGCCCCGGTCTGGCGCGACCTCATCGACCTGGCGGACCAACTGGATGGGTTTCCCAAGTACCTGGCCCAGCACCCCGGCGGCATGATCATCAGCTCTTCCCCCCTCACCGACATGGTGCCGGTGCAGCAGTCGGCCATCGACGACCGCTACATCTGCCACTGGGACAAAGACAGCATCGACCAGGCTGGTTTCGTGAAGATCGACTTCCTGGCCCTAGGGGCGCTGTCTCAGATGCAGGAATGCCTTCAGCTTATCGAGGAGCGGGACGGTCACTATATCGACCTGAGCCGCATCGACTTTGACGATCAGGCAGTCTACGGAATGATGCACCAGGCCGACACCATCGGAATATTCCAGGTGGAGTCGGCGGCCCAGATGCAGACCGTCCCCCGCATCAGGCCCATCAACCTCACCGACATGGCCTACGAGGTGGGAGCGGTCCGCCCCGGAGTCGGCGTCAACGACGGGGTCACCCAGTTCATACAGCGGCGCACCCAGGGCATTCCATGGGACTACGACCACCCACTGGAACAGCGGGCCTTGGAGCGGACCCTGGGGATCATCCTCTTCCAGGATCAGGTGAACCATGTGGCGCGGGACGTAGCCGGATTCACTCCCCTTGAGGCCGACCAACTCCGCCGGGCCTTCGGCCGCAAGCATAACCAGTCTCTGATCGCTTTTTACTGGGAAAAGTTCCGTCAAGGAGCCGGTGAGCTGGGCGTTCCCGGAGACGTGGCCGAGAAGATATTCAAAAAATTCAATGGGCAATACATGTTTCCCGAGTCCCATGCCTTCGCCTTCGGCGCAACGGCCTACCACATGGCCTGGCTCAAGTACTACCACCCATTGGAGTTCTTCGTCGCCATCTTCAACCAGCAACCCATGGGGTTCTACAACACAGAGACTCTAAAAGAGGACGCTAGGCGGCATGGCATCACCGTAATCAACCCCAACATCAACCTCAGTATGGAAAAGTGCACCATCATGAGTGGTGGACGACCCCCCTTTAATCCCCCCTTCGTAAGGGGGGAAAGACGAGGTCCGCTAATGGGAGGAACACGAGAGACATCAAGGAATGAAAGAGGGAACTCAAATAGCCCCCCTTTCGTAAAGGAGGGTTGGGTGGATTTCCGGCCTTCGGCCTCCCCTCTCCCCCAGGGAGAGGTGGTAGGGGGTGAGGTCGATGCCCTCCTCTTAGGCTTTCTCTACGTAAGAGGCGTGGGAGAAGCTGCGGCGTCCTCCATAGTCCAGACAAGAGACAGCGGCGGACCGTTCAGCGACCTGGGCGACGCCATGGAGCGCACCGGGTTGCAGCGGGAAGCCCTGGAGAACCTAGTAGCAGCCGGGGCCTTCGACTCCCTGACTCCAGACCGGCGGAATGCGTTGTGGGAGGTGGGGTTGCGTTACCGCCCTCATGGCTATCAACAAGCACTGCCCCTTCCCGTTGAGCAGGACATGGCCGAACTGCCCAAGCAGACCGAATGGGAAATCATGATGGACGAATACCGCACCATGCGGCTTCATCCCAAGGGACACTTGATGACCATGCTGCGGCCTTACCTGGGCCAGGATGTGTTAAGCAGCCAGGACCTTCTGGAGCGGGCCGATGGCGAAGTGGTGACCGTGGCCGGTATGGTGATCCGCCGGCAACGTCCCCTGTCCAAGGCCGTGTTTCTCACCCTGGAAGACGAGTTCGGCCACATCCCCATCGTCGTCTGGCCCCAGGCTTTCAAGAGGCACCGCATGGACATAAAGGAGCCGGTGCTGATAATCCGGGGCCAGGTTTCCCGCCGGGAAGGAACTATGAACATAATAGCCCAGCACATTCGAGGAACCGAGGGTTTGCCCCACATGCCCAAGGCCCGAAGCTGGCAATAGAAACTGTCCGATTGACACCCGTTGACCCAGTGCTACAATTGCCACGCTCTCAGATAGCCCATTGGAGGCGCGCCGATGCAGGTGTTCGGATTCGACCTGCTCCCCTACCCGGAGCACCTAGATCATCTCAAAGTAGACGGCGAGTTGCCATACCCCCTGCCCAAGCGGCATTTTCGCCCCGAATCGGCCGTAAGCAACTACAAGGAGCATCTTGACGCCTGGGCGCTGATGGACGAGTTGGGCTTTGACGGTTTGGGTTTCAACGAGCATCATACCTCACCTTATGGAATGATGCCCTCTCCCAACCTCATAGCGGCGGCGGCCTCCCAAAGAACCGAGCGGATGAAGCTCCTCATCTACGGCAACTGCTTGCCGATTCACGAGCCGCTACGGTTGGCGGAAGAACTGGCCATGCTGGACTGTCTTACCGACGGGCGTCTGATCTCCGGATTTGTCCGGGGTATTCCCCGGGAATACGTCGCCTACGGCGTCGACCAGGGAGAATCCAGGGCCCGCTTCCAGGAAGCCTGGGAAATCATCAAGCTGGCCTGGTCGGAAGAGGCATTTTCATACAAAGGGGATTTCTGGACTTACGAAGACGTGGCGATCTGGCCCCGGCCGGTGCAACAGCCCCGTCCGCCGGTCTGGGTGCCCGTGACAGTCAGTAAAGAGACCATCGAGTGGGCAGGACGGGAGAACATCCCCATAACCCCCGGGGCCAACGCGACCCTGGCGGTAAGACAAGACATGATCCGCTTCTACGCCGAGTGCCTTGCCCAGAACGGCCACACCATCACTCCCAATCACGTGGTCTTGGGGGCCAGCGTGTACGTGGCCGACAGCCGGCAACAGGCGATGGAAGAAGCGGGGCCGTATATGTTGTACTTTTTCCACACCCTGTTCAGTCACGGGAACGTGTCCAACGTGACCAACCAGCAACGGAGTGGCTACCGCTCCGAATCAGACTACGACTACATCAGGCCGGAGAACCGTGAGGCATTCATGGGCGCGTTGCAAGGGTTCCGCAGCATGACTCTGGAGGACGTTGAGCGCAACGAACGAGTTTGCTGGGGGTCGCCCGAGCAGGTACGGGACTCATTGATAGCCCTGGCCGATACATTGGGCGGGGGTACTCTGATGCTTAACTTCAACCAAGGCGCCATGCCCCATGACATGTTCGTTCGCAACCTGCAACGGTTCGGCGAAGAGGTGCTCCCGGCGCTGCAGGCCCATCAGGTAACAACGGTTCCGATCTCTTAGAACGTATCCGAAATTGGCCAGACAAGGGGGAAATCCCCCAACCCCCCTTTACGAAAGGGGGGCTTGCCGGTAGCGAAAGTTTTCTGGGTACTAATGAAGTGTCCCCCGTTCGTAGTGAGCCTGTCGAACCACTACATTCCTGTTCGCATTAACCCTTTTTTCCCGGACGCATCCCCCAACCACTACAAGCAAACTTTCCAGGGTATTCCAAAATGCTTTTTATCCGTATCCCAATCAATTGAAAAATTCTAATTCCGGATACTACAATCATTTAGTAGCCTTTCCACGAAAATGACCTGAACCGGTAGTCTCTTTCAAATTCAGCTCCGTACGGTGGAACACTGGGCAACTTACCCAGGAATTTCACCGTCGTTATTGAGCAGGCCAACGCCCGGTGGTGGCGGTTGGGGAGTGTGTAGATGCGGAACCTGGCGACGCCGCTCAGTGCGGCAATAACAATCTTCCTCGTAGCGATTTTCCTGTCGGCCACCGGTTTGCTTCAATTAGCTTCCGCGCCTTCAGTCCAAGCCGCCGACGATCACGGCGACTTTCGCAATGAGGCAACCCCCATCAGCACCTCGGGCGGGCAAGTTTCGGGCAATATCGACGCCTCCAACACCGGGATCGACGTGGACTATTTCTCCTTCCAGGCCCAACGGGGCGTTCGATACACGTTCATGTTGGATATGGGGACCGTCGAATCAGCGAATCTCCAAGTGGTCAACTCCATCACCCGTGGCATCGGCAGCTCGCCAGGCCAGTTCGCCTACGAGAGGACCGGACAGCGGCTGGTCGATTGGATAGCACGCACGGACGAGACCTACTTCATCGAAGTATCCGCGGGTTGGGACTACCTGACTGGACAGGTTTTTCTGGGAACTTATACCTTGAGGATCAGCGCCGACACCTCTCTTCTGGACCGCTACAGTGATTCCCGGTCCGCGTCCACTCCGATGGTCTTCGGCAACCAATACCAGGGAGCGATCAGCCCCTGGACTAACCAGCCCGACATCGAAGTAGGAGTACATGGCGGAGATGATGAAGACTACTTCTCCTTCCAGGCAAGCCGTGGCGTTAAATATACGGTAGATGCTGAATTGGGCACGGCAACCGGCCTAACCATCTCTGTGCTCACTTCGGTAGGCGAACTGGAACTCTCAAACGACGGTATCGGCATCTCTCTGGATTGGGTCGCGCCGGCCACCCGCCTTTTCCATGTGGTCGTGGCGGGCACCAGCCGCGTGAGGGAACCCGTGGGAACCTACGCCATCAGGGTCACTGCCGACACCTCTCTGGTCGACCGGCACCCGGAACGCCGTGAAGAGGCCACCGCCATCAGCTTTGGCAATGCGCACCAAGGGGCGATCAGCCCAGCGGACGATCTGGACTTCTTCTCTTTTCAGACGAAAAGAGGAGTGATGTACAGGATCGTGATTGAGCCGGGAACCGCTGAAGCCGTGGAAATAGCGGTCCAAAAGCCCGTAATAGGCACGGAAGCCTCCAACGGCGGAATAGGCACCGGCCTCGATTGGCTGGCCCCGGCCGACGGGACCTACTACATCGCTCTTTCCGCGTCCTCCCAGGTCAGGAACGGCGTCGGCTCGTACACACTACGTGTCGTTGCCGATAACTCGTTGATAGACCGTCACGGCGGCAGCCCTGACGATGCGACTGGGATAAATTTCGGAAGCGCGTTGGCCGGCGCCATCAGTCCGGCCAACGACCAGGATTTCTTCGGATTCTTCGCCAAACGGGGTGTCAGCTATACCGTTGAGTCGACATTGGGCAGCGCCGTAGCCGTGAACCTATCGATTGCCAACTCCGATTCCAGAATCGAAGCGTCCAACGGTGGCTTGGGCTCCACACTGGAATGGGTCGCGCCCAGCGACGGCAATTACTTCGTTTTCGTGTCCGCCCCCAGCCAAGTGGCAAACCCCATCGGTACGTATGCCGTCAAACTAGAAGGGGACAACACCCTACTGGACCGCCACAGTGAAACCCGCAACGACGCGACCCCCGTTAACTTCGGCAACGCCACGGCCGGCGCGGTCAGCCCACCGGGAGACCAAGATTACTTCTCATTCTCGGCCGAACGCGGCGTCAAATATGGCATCCAAGTTGAGTTGGGCAACGTCAAAGGCGTATCCATCGTCGTCGAAGCCTCGGACGGCGCCGTCCTGGCGGCCAGCGATGGCATATCCAAGAATCTGGAATGGATCGCGCCGGACCCAGGAACCTACTATATCGTCATAAGCGCCCCCGCCCAACTCAGAGAGGGCATCGGCACCTACACCATCAAAGTCGAAGCTGACACGTCTCTTAGCGACCGCCACGCCGAAACCGCGGGAGGGGCCACGCAGACCGGCTTTGGTAACGCCGTGACCGGCGCGATAAGCCCGATCGACGACGTGGACTACTTCTCTTTCCAGGGCCGGAGAGGCGTGAAATACACCTTCGACTTGGACTACGGAACCACATCAGGGGTATCCCTAACCGTACAAGAAAAAGACCCCGGCCCGGATCTGATCGCCAGTAACTACGGCGAGGGTACGGACGTCACTTGGATATCCCCGGACAACGAGACGTATTACGCCGTGATCTCCAAATCGCCGCGGCTGGACAACGCCATCGGAACCTACTCACTGACGATCAGGTCCGAATTCAATCTTGAGGACCGGCATCCGGACATACCCGCGTGGGCAACCCAGATGGGCTTCGGCAATGCTATCGCCGGATCAGTCAGTCCTGCCGACGACTACGACTACTTCTCTTTCCCCGCCGAGAGAGATGAGACTTATACATTGCAGGTCAACCTAGGCACGGCCACTGCAGTGCGGTTCGAGGTGGTCAACTACGCCACCGGCTTCAGTAAATCCAATTTCGGTTCCGGCACAAGCCTGCGTTGGACTGCCCCGGACACCGGCGCCTACGTTCTGGTGGTTTCGGCCGCGGACCAAGCCGCCGACCCGGTGGGAACTTACCAAGTCGTTTTGACCAGAGAGGGAAAGCCGATCCCGCCGCCACTGGAGCTTAAGCCTGTGCCTACGGCTACACCAACGCCTATGCCAACGGCCACACCCCAACCTACACCGGCGCCAGTTGCCACACCAGTACCGGTGGCGACAGCCGTACCCGTGGCCATCCCGGCCGAGGCTATCCTGACCGTGGAATCTAGGACCGCTCGGCCGGGGGCGACCGTGCTAGTCCCGGTCCGCTTGGAAAAGGCCGGAGATATCAGCAAGCTGGAATTCATTCTGAACTACAACCCGTCCATCGCTGAGGTCGTGAATGTTTACCAGGGTTCTCGAACTTCAACGACAGCCTTTAGCTACAACGCCGAGACGCCGGGAGTCATCCGCTTCGGAACCGCCGCAGCCAGGGGCGTGAACGGCGACGGTTCGGCTGCGGTCGTAGAGTTCAGAGTCATAGGGCCAAGCGGCAGTTCCAGTCCCATTACGGTCACCGGCTCCACGATAGGAGACTCCCGCGGCCAGATCAGGACCATCAATCTGGTCCCGGGGAAATTGGCTGTCGACAACCCGATAGCCGGAGACGGTAACGGCGACGGCAACATTACCGCGTTGGACGCACTCATCGCCTTGCGGATGTTCGTTGGATTAGCCAAAGAAGACCTGGTCATGGACATAAACAAAGACGGCCACGTAACACCTGACGACGCCCGCCAGCTTCTGGCGATGGCCCGGCAAGGCTAGGAAGCAAACATGAGATATTGGCTGGATATAGGATTAATCGCTCTGTCGGACCATTGGAAGTGGGCCGTTGGCGTGGCAACGGTCTTATTGGTGGTAGTCATTGGCACTCTGTTTTTAGGCGTTCTGAGGAGTGACACTGCCGAGGCCGGCCCCGCTCCTTCAGTGATTCTAGAACCCACGGCGATCCCGGACGAGGCCTCGACTCCGATCCCCACATCGCCGCCTGATGTAGTCTTGACCATATCACCCACGGCGGTCCCAACGCTGGCGCCGGTACTAGCCGATCCCGTGGTGTTGCCTACAACGGTCAACGTGCCTATCTATCTCACCGGCGCGAAAAACGTGGGAAGCCTGGAATTCGTTTTAACCTACGACCCAACAGTTCTCGAGGTATCCGATGTTGACGTAGGCGGGTTAGCTAAGAACTCTTTGTTCGACTTCGGAACCCGTGAGCCAGGCCGCCTCTGGGCGGGGCTCATAGACACTGACGGGATCAACGGCGACGGACCGGTGGCGGTCGTTTCGTTCAAAGTCATCGGTCCGGGATCCAGCGCCAGCCAGCTGACTCTGGAAAACGTTTCCACCTACGATGCCAGGTCCTTGCTGGACATCCTGACCGATGCCACATCGGGCAGCTTTACCGTTGATGGCCTGGCCTTAACCGCCCCGGCGCTCGCTTTTCCTCGTTAGCCGCCGGCTGTGTCCGGCCCGGACGATTCTCTTCTTGGAACGTCCTCCAGCCGAGCCGTTCTCTTGTGTTAAGCAAATCCGATCGTCAGCAGATAGTTGTCCCTACACGATCGTCTTTCCCGTGCTACATTGTCCATTGAGACTTGTATGAAGTACGTCAATTGACCGATCTCCGTCAATATGGCCTCGGCCCAAGATTGATGCCGGGAAAGTTTCTGG
>Ga0209445_1000764_pt1 | contig 17801 bp, 17 predicted proteins | sample MarorgKNORR_S2LV_4_FD_188223 | JGI IMG/M metagenome (GOLD analysis project Ga0209445, IMG submission 188223) | Marine microbial communities from the Southern Atlantic Ocean, analyzing organic carbon cycling - NADW_A/KNORR_S2/LV (SPAdes) (version 2) | ecosystem: Environmental > Aquatic > Marine >...
GGCCCATTAAAATAAGATTTAAAACCATATTGAGAACCATGGAATAAATACCAATTTTTGCCGGGGTTTTGGTGTCCTGCAAAGAATAAAATGCCGGAGCGATGATTTTAATCCCTGAATAGGCGCAGAGGCCTATGGAATAATAAAGCAGGGCAATGGCTGTTCCCTCGGTGGTGGAAGCCAGGAACTCTCCCCGTTCCCATAACGTATTAACGATGGGCTCGCGCAGGATAATCAACCCTACCGTGGCTGGTATGGTGATAAAAAGAATGAGGCGAATACTGAAACCCACTGTCTGGACCAACTCTTTCAGGTCGCCTTTTGCGGCCTGGCTGGATAGCGTGGGAAGAAGTGCTACTCCTAATGCGACCGCAAATACGCCCAGAGGCAGTTGCACCAGCCGGTTGCCATAATAAAGGTAAGAGATAGACCCGCCCGGAAGCAGGGAAGCGAGCAGGGTATCAACCATGATATTAATTTCATAAACAGCAAGGCCCAATATAACCGGTCCCATCAGTTTGGCGATTTTAATGACCTCTTCCTGTTTGAAGTTAAGTGTTTTTTCAAAGCGGAATCCTTTTTTTATGACAGCAGGAAGCTGAACCAATAATTGCAGGGCTCCCCCTACCAGGACGCCGATGGCAAGTCCCATAATCGGCTCATCCATTAGCGGAGCAATGATGAGAACCGACAGGATCATCATGACATTTTGCAAAATAGGGGTAGCGGCTGGAAGGGCAAAAACTTTCAGGGAGTTCAAAATCCCCATGCAAAAGGCGGCCAGTCCGATAAAGAAAAGGTAGGGAGCCATCCAGCGCGTCAATTTCACCGTCAGTTCAAATTTTCCGGGTTCATCAAGAAACCCAGGGGCAAAAACCGTTATTACAGCAGGGGAAAATATCAGGATAAACAGGGATGCCAGGGATAATGCAATAAAAAGAATATTGAACAGGTTGGCGGTCATTCTCCATGCGGCGGCTTCCCCCTTTTGTGTCAGCGTTTCGGTGAAAACAGGAATGAAAGCCGCTGTCACCGCGCCTTCGCCCAAAATTCGCCGTTGCATATTAGGGATCCGGAAGGCGACAAAAAAAGCATCGGCGGAGGCCGAAGAGCCAAAGGCCATAGCGATGACCACATCGCGCAGAAACCCGAAAAGTCGGGATAATAGGGTCATCCCGCCTACGGCTCCTGCCGCTTCACTTACTTTTTTATTGCTGTCCATTCGGGGTTTCGGTTCAGGTGGGAATTAGTGAACGCTTGTTTACGAGGTCTTGCCTTTACGCAGTATAACAAAACTGGAGTTGATGCAGGCAAAAAGTTGTCTCGGCTCAATGAGTTCCTGTGCATTGCGTGTTATAATTTTAATTGATGGACTTCTTATTTATCAGGATGCTAAATGCCAAAAATTAAGGTTAGAACCAGAGATCAGAAAGTTTATGAAAAGATCGTTGAGGCCTACGAACAAACCGTCATTCTTCAAAGACAGAGACGGTTGACATACGGACATTGGGACTTTGTGGTTTTTGGCCAGACAGACAATGATGAGACGGTACTCCGCGAAGGTTATGCTGAGCAGGCAGTAATTAAAAGGGTCCCTATTTATATTGCGTCTTTGGTACAACCGGGTCTTACCAATGTCAATGGCATACCCATCGAAGAGTTTATCGAAGAAGATGTTCCGGAAAAATACAAGGGACTGGAAATTACTCATGTCGATCCCCTTCGTCCGCTCGCTATTAAAAAAAGGGAAACCGTTCCTGGAACCAGTCGGGCACAGGATCAAATTTGTAAGGACTATGAGGGCCAGAATATTGCAATCATTCATTCACCGCATGAATCGGACTGGATGATTGCGGTGATGAAGTATCTCAGCGAATGCGACCAGGCGTTTCCTGATCCTGTTCAGGAAGCCTTTTCCCAAAACTCTACGCTCCATGGCAATTTTTTGTCCCTGGAAAATTCCAAACCTTCTTCCGACCGGCTGAATTGAGTTTGTTTGAGCAATCGTTCAGGCAGAACTCTCTTTTTCAAAAACGATATAGCCAGAATCATTCATCCCTAGGCTTTGGTAGGTACGTTGCCCTGTATTGTTATTCCGCATCACATATAAACGCAAAGCTTTGACTTGTGGATGAGTTCGGGCAAGGCTTTCGATTTGGCTAAACAGTTTGCGAAACACCCCTTGTTTACGGTAATCGGGAAGCACGTAAACGCTTTGCATCCACCAGATAACGCCATTCCTCCAGTCGCTCCATTCGTAGGTAATCATGGTTTGCCCGACTACCTTTCCAGAGACCACGGCAACGAAATAATAGCATTCTTCCCTCGTTAAGGCTTGTTTAATACCGTCTCTCAGGACTTCCTTATTCAGGTTCAGCGATTCGGTTTCTTTTGCTAGAGCCAGGTTGTTTTCAACAAGTATGGAAAGATCATCAGTGTGGGCTTCACGTATGTTAATTTCAGGATACATTCTACTTAGATATCCTGGATGAAGCGTTGTGCGTAGGAGCGGATATTTTTCCCGTTTAGCACATGGAAGCGCCTTATTTTTTCAATGGTCTGATTGGAAAATCGTTTCAGCGGGATATGAATGATTCTTTTGCCGTATTTCCTGGCAAGTCTTCGCCAGGTTATTCGAGGCGCGCAGGGTGCGACAACGGTGACGTTCTTTTCTTTGGAATGAAAAAAAGCCGCTTCTAGAAGCTTTTCCTCCAATGTTTCGGATAAAGAAATGCGCGGGTCCTGCCATATATCCGGTATGGGACGGGGAGGGTAAATCATCATGCATCCCCCATAAGTGGATTGCCCAATGCCCGGTCCGATTAAAGAATCCATATATTCGGTGGCGAAAAAACATAAAGTGGATTCCGCATTATGTTCGGCGTACCAGGTTTGACACCATCTGTATTTGTCAGGCTCGGGCTCAGGGTCAAAAAGGAAAACAATAATTTCGACCTGTCCTTTGGATGGAGGAATCTCTTTCACATAAATATCGCCCGTATGCCAGTTGCGCAGGGTATCCCTGATGTCTATGCCGTCCTTAACGGAGGAGGTAAATTTTTCGGTCCGGGCCAGGTCGTGACTCAATAAAAATTTAGTTTGTTCACGAACATGTGTGTTCAGGTTTTCTATTTTTTCATCCTCGGGCGGCCAGGAGCATTGCCCATAGGGGTCCCAACGGTGTTGCCATTTTTCCTGGGTTTTGATGTTCGGGTCGGGTTTTAAATCCAGCGACCGCCATTCAAACTGGGTTTCCAACAAACGGTTTTTCATGCTTAACGGTTTGGCATCTTCTTCATCCGGCAAAGCCTGGTCGATTCCCAGTGAAAGGGTCTCTTGTAAATTTTTGGCAGGTTCAAAGGGATATTCCCTTGCCGCTTCCAAAACGGCAACGGCAAATGGGTCTCCGCCGAATTGCTTGGCGGCTTTTACCAGAGTATAGAGATCCGGCAGGAGTCGTGATTCCATTAAAGTCAGGTTGCGAATATATTGTAAAAGAAGCTGGAAAGTCTGAGAAGTCAGGTTGTGATAACGAATTTTGTGTTTTTTAGTGAACAGTTCACGAGCACGCACAAGAATTTCTTTAACCCCATCTACCGGCGTATTATTGTCAGGGCGCAATTCCTGCCGTTTTTTTTCATATAAGTAGGTCACATAGGGAAACTCCGAAAGCGCAAAGAATAAGGTTTGTTTATCCACGCCATGTAATGAGGGCAATCCTTCAGGTTTTTGCGGTGCAAGCACTTCCAACCGTTCATCGTAAGCTTCCTTGATCCAGGGCCAGTCGAGGATGGAACACAGGCATACTATGTGAGCATACTCCAGTTCCAGTTGATGGAGTTGATAGGCCATCCAACGTGCGCGCCAGAAGTGATGACTTTTATCCTTGGGACGTTTTAAGGTTAAAAGGAGGGTGCTGATAAATTTTTCATAGGATAGTTTGCTCAAGGCAAAGCTGTCTGGAAAGTCGACAGCTCTTTTTTCATAATTCTCCGTGCTCCAGTCTATGAAATGGCGGGGTATTCCCTCCTGCATGGCAATGCGTAGACCCATTATTAATGGCTGGCTTGGATCGATGGGCACATAGTTCATTCCGCCATTTTGTTCGATTTGGCAACTCAGGGAAATGCTTGGGAGAATTCTGATCCCTTCTTCAACCGTTTGTTCGAATTCAGGTGGAAGCGCGACAGCAAGGCAATCACAGGGAAACGCTAAAAGCCGATGGCGCACCTCCCGTGCGAAACTACCGCTACCGTGAATCACGGGTAAAAATTGAATGCGGCCACTGAGTTTTAGTATAGGAATCATATCCTGGTTCAGCGTCACGCTATTTATCCATATCCGGGTGCAAGGGATTGTCATCACTGAAAAAGAAATCTCCCAGACCCATGGGAAGCCTTTCTTCACCGAGAGCCCTGCGGTTGCGGGCGGCAAGAGCATCCAGGTCGAGAGCTTCTTCACCAAGAACCTTGCTGACCGCCTCTTGCCACATTTTATCTTTGGCTAGGGGATTATCTTTTTCCTGGCTGATTCGTTTCAGAGCGTATTGAATAATATGAATACCGTCACGGGGAGAAAAATCCAGGTCCAACTGATGGGATTTTTGCAGGAAATCCACAGTCATTTTTAAAAGGTCTTCCCCTGAAAAGGGAAGATGATATCTGAGTATAGCCAATTCATCCTGGTAACTGGGCATTGCCAGCTGCAAGGTGGGTTGTAAACGCGACAGGATATAATCGGGAATTTCGAAAGTGGATTCGTCATTATTCATTGTCACGCAGGCACGAAACTCCTTGTGAGCTTGAATCTTGATCCCCGCAATAATGGATTCCACGTAACGCCGGTGATCGAGAAGGGGAGCCAATGAGGCCCAGCTTTTTTCATTCATGCGGTTGCCTTCATCAAGAATGCAAATACCGCCCTCAATTATGGCGCATACAAGAGGCGATGCATGATATGAAATCTTTCCCTTTTCTGAGAGAACCGGCGTGATTAACAGGTCCTCCGGGCGGGTGTCACTGGTGCACTGGAATATATACAGGGGCTGATTTCTTTGATTCGCGGCTACCATAGCCAGGGTGGTTTTTCCGATCCCGGGCATTCCGGTTATTCTTGGTGAAAGGGGGAAGTCCTTTTCGGATATCACCATCCAGCAAGCCTGAATTTGCCTGAGGACTTCTTCCTGGCCAATCCACTCAGAAGAGGTGTTATCGGGTTGGCTCAAATGTAGAGTGACCCCATCTATTTCTATTGTCTTTTTTGTTGTCGTATTCAATATGTGATCCTTCTGGCAAAAAGTTATTTCGGCTCAATAAGCTATTGCTCACTGGTCGGCTCTCCTGCTTTAATGATACACTATGCACAAGTAAATTTTCACAGGAGATGGAGTGGACGATCTGGTTACAATTTTGATAGTGGCTTTTCCTTTAGGGATGATGATTTTATTGGTCAAATACATGAAGTTCATCCATAACCAACCTAGAATGGAAGAGGAACGCCGACAGAAAGAGGCTAAAGAGAACTCTCAGCCAGCCAACCAAACTGAAAATGATGTCTGATAATCATCAAACCGATGTTTTTTTTGACGAATATATCGAGCGGTTTTTGTCTGAAAACAAAGCCGCCCGCTGTCTGAATGATGATCTTTCTGATTGCGGTGTTGGCTTAATGCCCCTGGTCGATCATTGCACTCTACGAACTCTTGATGTCAATACACGCGCTAAAGATCTTCTTCGCTTGGGTTTTTCTCAGGATCAAACCCTGGGCGTTCTTGAATTCGATAATTGGTGGGCCAAGGTTTATAGAAAACCGGGCTACCCAAGTTTGTTTGTAGATCAGGCTTTTGAGGGGAAACGTGGCGAACCCAGCCTTATCCCTGATTGGGTTCAAACACACGGGGATCAATGTTTCCACCATATTGCCGTTTTGGTTCAGGATATTAAGCACGCTATCGACAAAATGCAAGCTCGGAAGATAGAATTTTCCGGTCAGATTGTGGGTGCCCCGAATACGGATTTACGGCAAATCTTTACCCAACCAGAAAATAAAAATGGCAAGGCCTATACGGTTCTGGAACTTATAGAACGGCATAACGGCTATCAAGGTTTTTTGCCTCCCCAGGCTGACGGCTTGATGGAGTCCTCCCGCCTCTAGGATTTGTGAAAATCCAATGATTAGAAAAACGCAACCTGAATTCATTGTACCCTACTTAAGAGATGCTTCCAATTTTTCAGGAGGGAATGCTGAGGAGGTTGTCATTCCTGAAACTTCGGATGAACTGGCGGATTTCCTGAAAAATGAAACCCGACCGGTAACCATTGCCGGCGCGGGAACAGGTTTGACTGCCTCACGTATCCCGTCTGGAGGCATTATTGTTTCATTAGAGCGGTTAAATAGTATTGCAAAAGAAGGGGAGGGAAGAGTAAGGGTTGGTCCGGCTGTATCATTAAACGAACTGCAGGGTTTTCTGGCTCCTACAGGATGGTTTTATCCACCCAATCCCACTGAGGCATTGGCATCACTGGGTGGTACCCTGGCGACCAATGCTTCCGGGTCCCGGAGTTACAAATATGGAGTAACGCGTGATTATGTTGAAGAAGTTGAATTGATTCTGGTGGATGGCAGGAAAATTTTTCTCAAACGAGGACTGAAAATCACAGAACCACTCAGGTTTGAAGACGGCAGTAAAATTATTTTTCCGGATATTTCATACCAAAGCCCGGATTGCAAAAATGCGGCAGGTTATTTTGTCCATCCAGGTATGGACTGGCTGGATCTGTTTATTGGGTCGGATGGCACACTTGGGATCTTTACAGACATTGTCCTGCGCCTGGCTCCCCGTCCGGATGATTTTGTGAGTGGTATTTTATTTTTTGAAGAGGAACGCTCCTGTTGGCAGTTGATTCCAAAAATTAAATCTTTTGATAGGTATAAGATTGATCCCTGTTCGCTGGAATATTTTGATCATAACGCCCTGGAAAGGTTGAAGGCCAAATATAAAGCCATACCCACCCATTCCAAAGTGGCTTTGTTTTTTGAACAAGATGTCCTTAAAAGGGAATATTATGATTTGATATTGGAAAACTGGTATGAATTTTTGAGTGAAGAAAATATTATGCTTGATGATTCATGGTTTGCTCAGGGGCCAAAGGATGTGCAGATGTTTCACGATTTCAGGCATGATGTCCCGGCAATTATAAATGAGGAAAATAGTCGGGCCGACCGGGTTAAACTAGGTACAGACATGGCTGTCCCGGATAAATATTTTATGTCGATGATGCAGTTTTACCGGAAAACTCTGAAAGCTAATGACTTGGATTACGTCATGTTTGGCCATTTGGGGGATAATCATTTACATATAAATCTTCTGCCAGAAGAGTCCCAAAGAGATGTAGCACAAAAGGTCTACGATCAAATGGTAGACCAGATTTTAGAATGGGGGGGGACGGTTTCTGCAGAACATGGTATAGGAAAACTGAAAAAAAAATATTTTGCTAAAATGGTTGGACCAAGTGGTTTAGAAGATTTAAATAAAATTAAATATTGCCTCGATCCGGAAAACAGGTTGGGTGCCGGGAATATGCTATGAAGCCCTTTTTAGCACCATCGCTATTGACAGTATAAGGATGGAAGGAGTAAAATTCCCCGGATTACCTTGATAGGGCCTAGTTAAAGCAAGTCAAGTTATTCCAGGGAGGTTTGGAAACATGCTCGATGCGTTTAAAAGCCTGGTTTTGAATTATTCTTATGAGCCGCTTCAATTTTGTACTGCTCGTCATGCCATAACCATGATTTTTGGCGGCAGGGCCGAGGGGTTGGATAGCGCAGGATATTTAGTCCGTACTCCCTCGACCAGTTTCGAACTTCCTACTGTGATACGTGTTTTGAAAATGGTTCGACGAAACCGGAAAAAGGGTTTGGCATTTAGCAAAAAAAATATTCTAAGAAGAGATAATTACACTTGCCAATATTGCGGGATTTCCACCCATCCCCTTACAGTGGATCATGTGGTCCCCAAGTCCCGTGGAGGAAAAACCAATTGGACGAATATCGTTGTTGCCTGCAAAACCTGCAATCTTAAAAAAGGTGACCGAACCCCCTTGGAGGTAGACATGACATTGGTTCGCCTTCCCAGAAAACCAGATTATCAATTTATTCCTTTCATCGTTCCATCCGGACCGGATTCCCATGTTGAAATCTGGCAAAAATACCTGCCCAATAAAATCCTGGCTAAGTCTGCGGCCTTTTAACCCACATACTATACGGGTATACTATTACTGGTCTTCTACCAGTTGATAGACTGAAACTTTTCCTGTAGGCAATAAAACAGATGGAAGCTAAATCTCTTATTCAGATTATTTCTGAGGGCGAATTTTTACAGATAGTTCAGGCACCTTCTAACCTGTTTTTCAAGGTCAGTGCTTTATTTTGTGAAAAGTTGAAAGACGGTAAGGAAATATCCCGAAAATTTTATTCCAGTCTGATCCAGGAAACGGAATATCTGGAAAGCGTTCTCGATGAACACGGAGCCCGAGAAAACAAGACATGGTCCTTTTTCTCGGAATATGTTGCGTGTGTTCGCAATCTTTCTATCGCCGCATTTTATATAAAACATATTTTGGACCGGTACCCTTACTATAACCTTGGAGAATCTGAAGAGAACGCTCAGGCTTTCCATGAAAGCGCCTACAAGGCTCTGGATTTTCTAAACACTTCTATACTGGGTTTAAGGGCTGAAGTTGTAAGGACAGGACAAGTAAACGGCTTGGAAATTTCCGAAGAGCTGTTTTCGATGGACGAGTTTTCCGAAATCGAATCGAATAAGCGCCTGCCGAGAACTATTTTGGAAGATGAAGTTCAAGAAGAACAGGAGAGGGTCATAGAACTTTGCAAAAAATACCGGAAAGTCGCGAAAATGGTCAAGGATATGGGGGTTGAAAGAAATGACGATCCTGATGCGTTCCGCCATGTTATTCCATCAAAACTAGATGAAAAGCTGGTACGAATGTTTAAAGAACTGGTCCATAGCGTTCAGTCAGAATACGATACGTATGTTAAGAATACCCGGTTGGAACAGGCCCGAGCGGATTTAAAAAATATGAGAGGATATATTTCCATGCCCCTCCACCTTCTTGAGGTGGTCCTCTGGCTCTGTCATTTTTATGAACGTCATGAAGATGATATTCGTCATGGAGAGTGCAAACAACAAATCTCTAGAGTGGTAAATAAGGAAGTTTTGCTGAGGCAAATTTTTAATTTTGGTTTTCATTACAGTAAATACTACCTTCAAGAAGGCGACAAGTTGGTTAAGAATATTTTGATGGGGTTTGTGGAAAACGTGAGGGCTGAAGTTCCTATCCCACACCCCCTGGGGTTTCATGCCAGACCTTCAACGTTCATTTCCTTAATTGCCCGTCATCATGAAGGTGAATTGCACATGATTATTGATGAGGATAAATTTAACGCTAAATCGGTTATGAGTCTTTTGCAGGCAGGAGGCATTCTTGCTGACAAGGGTTATCAAAAGGTTGTCCTGGAAGGTTCTCGTCAGGCCATCAATGATGTAAAAATTCTGGCCCAGAATAATTATTGCGAAGAAGGAGAGTTCCCCCGTCAACTGAGCTATCTACGCCCAAATCAAGGCAATCACTGAATGAATTTATTATGAATGTTGAAAATGAAATATATAATATTGTTGATGAAAATGACCAGATAATAGGGCAGGCCAGCCGGAAACATATTCATAAAAATAAATTGTTGCATCGATCCGTTCATACCCTTGTTTTTAATTCCAAAAAAGAATTGTTTTTACAAAAACGAGCTCTCTGTAAGGACGAAAATCCTGGGCTGTGGGACACTTCATCAGCTGGGCATGTTGATGCTGGGGAATCCTACGATGCATGTGCTCATCGTGAACTTTGGGAAGAACTGAACTTAAAGGCTGCTTTGAAAACCTCCATAAAAATTTCAGCTTGTCAAGAAACCTACGGGGAGCATGTCCAAGTATACATCTGTGTAACGGATGATGCGATCAAAATTAATCTGGAAGAAATCAGCGAAGGAGCTTTTTTTAGTCTTGCCCAGATTCAGAAAGAGATATCCATAAACCCAGCCCAATTTACTTCTTCCTTTAAATTACTTTTTAATCAGATTCGCGATGCTGAAAATATCTCATTGAATAAGATAGAATTTGAGGGAAAAATTTAAATGACCTCTTTTGATATTTTTGTTTCAGTTGTACTGGGTTTCAGCCTGCTTTTTTCCCTAATGAAGGGGTTTGTGCGAGAGGTTTTCTCTCTTTTAGCCTATGTAGGGGGATATTTAATGGCCGTCAAATATCAAAGCACAGCTGCACACTTTTTGATGGAAAGTATTCCCAGCAAGCCTCTAGCTAAGCTAATAGCATTTGGGACAATTTATATAATGACTGCAATTATCATCTCCCTTATGGGCAAGGTTGCCAGGGCAATGCTTTGGTCTGGCACAGACCTTTCGATGTTCGACAGGATATTAGGTGGCATTGTGGGGTTGGCAAGAGGCGTGGTCATTCTGGTTGCTGTTATGTTCCCGCTGCAGTTTTTCCCTGCATTGGCTAAAAAGTTCACACAGGACTCTTACACTGCTCCTTATTTGGTAAAGGTGTTAGATTTTGTAAATGAGAAACCAGGCACCCTGAATATCAGAAAAAACCTTTCAAATTTTAATATGGATGGGGCAAAAGAAAAATTTGAAGAGTTAAAGAATTTGAAAAATTTGTCGGACACATTTAATGATTTAAAGAAAATCCTGCCGGATAACGATAAACCCCAGGATCAGTACTCCAAAGAAGACCTGAAGAAGCTGAATGAAATTTTAAAATCCGTTGATAAAAATTAATATTTTTGGATCAGTTAAATTGAGGTTCAATAAATAGGCGATGGCTACAAAAATAAATTTTAATGGGGAAATCCATGACCAACTGAGTATTTCAGTTTTGGATCATGGCTTTTTATTTGGTGATAGTGTTTATGAAGTGGTCTGCACCATCAATAACCAGCCCTGTTTTTTAGAGAAACACCTTGGTCGCCTTTTTGCTTCGGCCAAAGCAATTTCGTTGAATATTCCGCATGATAATGAGTGGTTTCGGGAACAATTGAAAGTTACATTAGGTGCGGCGGATAATGATGAGTCTTATATAAGGATTATTGTTACCCGGGGAATTGGTGAAATTAATATTGATCCCACATCCTGTCACAGTCCTAATATAATTATAATTGTGATGGCTGTAAAGGAATACCCAAAGCCCTGTTATGAAAAAGGAATTCATGTTGCCTTGGTGTCCATTAAAAGGAACGCGCGTGACGCTTTGAATCCAAATGTTAAAACAGGAAATTATTTAAATAATATTTTGGCAAAAATGGAAGCGAATAAACTTGGTGCTCAAGATGCTATCATGGTTAATGCATGGGGACATTTGACAGAAGGGACTACAAGCAACTTGTTCTTTGTTCGCGAGGGCCATATCCTTACTCCTTCCCAGGATTGCGGAATTCTCTCAGGGATTACCCGGGAAATGGTGATTCAACTGTCCAAAGAAAATGGATTTCATATTGAAGAAGGAAAATGGCCCGGCGAAGAGCTTTATGAAGCTGATGAGATATTCCTGACAGGGACCATTAAAAAAGTTATGCCGGTATCGCATCTGGATGGTCGACCTGTTGGATCGGGTAAACCCGGGCCGGTTACTCTGAAACTTATGCGGCTTTATGGGGATCTAATAAAAAGAAAGTTATAAACCTTGTGTCTTTACTCGTAGGCTTGACAGGCGGGATCGGCTCTGGAAAAAGTTTGGCAGCATCTTTTTTTAAGGAGTTGGGCGCCCACATCATCGATGCTGATCAATTAAGCAGAGATTTGGTCCGTCCTGGACAAACGGCGCTAAAGGAAATTGTTAATTATTTTGGTGGAAGCATCCTGGATTCCGCTGGGAATCTGAACCGGAAAAAACTCGCTAAAATAGTATTTCAGGATCCAGGAAAAAAGTCTGTTCTAGAAGAAATTCTCCATCCTAAAATTTTTAAAAAAGAACAAGAAGTTTTTTTGGAAATTTGTACTAAAGATCCTTTTGCCATCGTTGTCCTTGATGCGGCCCTATTGATTGAGTCCGGAAACTATAAACATGTAAATAAAGTGATTGTGGTTCGATCCAGTGAGGAATCCCAAATTCAAAGGATTTTAAGCCGAAATGCCATCAGCTTTGATGAAGCAGTGGCCCGAATTAAGAATCAGATGAGCCTTGAAGAAAAAATCAAATATGCGGACTTCATTCTGGATAATAATATGCAACAGGAAGACCTCCTGCAAAAGGTTCAAGAGCTTTATCCCAAACTCTTAAGTATCTCTGAAAAACTAGATAATTCAATTAGTTAAATGTTTAGTTCTTAGGCTTTAATACCGTTAAACTCTTTAGGATTAATGTGAACAGAAATTAGGAATTATGGCTGAAGATCAGGAAACTACAGACAATGCGGAGGATTTAACTGCCGATGAAAAGGCGGAACTTGAAAGCAGGTTGGATGATACCGGCGGAGGCGAAAAGGCGGCTGGTGGCCTTCAAGGGGTAAAGGCTAAATTCAAAAATAAAAAACTCCTGATGATATATGGTGGAGGATTACTTGTCCTGATCATAGCCATCGGTGTAGGGGCTTACTTTTTTCTTGGTGAAAAAGAGGGCGATGTGGTTCCTTTAGAGGAACAGGCCGTTGAGGAGGAAATTATAGAGGAAGAAGAAGAGGTCAAAATTAAAAAGGTCAAAATTAAAAAGGTCAATATTTACAACCTGGAACCTTTTTTCCTCCCTATTCGTGATGATGGCAAAGAAACAGGTAGATTTATATCTATAGCCGCAAATCTTTTATTAAGCAATAGAGTCTTGAAACATGAGATTGACAAGGTACTCCCTCTGGTTAGAAAAAATATTTATAATATTCTCCGAAGAAAGAGGCCCAGTGATTTCACCCTTGAACGCTTCCAGACCGAGGAAAGAATCAAAAAAGAAATTCTGACCGCCTCCAACGCCCTGCTTTTAGGTGGTACCGGAACAATTACCGATGTTTTTTTCACCCGGTTCATGGTTAAATAAACCATCCTCCGTCTTGACTTATCTTCTCAGGAGCCCATATTTAATTAGTCAGTAATAATAATTCAGGTTTCGATTATGCCTACAACACCTCCTGTTAATACACAACAGGTTCTGCAGATGGGGACGCATACAGAAAAACTCCAGCATACTATGCAAACCCAGCCCACTGTCGTGTCTCAACAGGTTGACAAAGAACGACAACTGGCAGATGAGTTGAAGCGTAGACAGGTGCAGGATATGGACCCAGCTCATTTCCTGGAAGAAACAGACCCCCATACCAAAGCCAAAAAGCGGGTTAGAGTCCGCAAAAAAAATCGTTCCAATACCGATGATGATAGCCTCGAACCTCCTCTCCCGGAAGACCCTTATCGAGGGAAAATAAATATCGTTGTCTGACCCTCAAAAACCTCACAGAATAAATTTAACTCATTGAAAATAAATAAATAATTGAGTTTTAGTCTTCCACTGCAATATTGTGATTGTGGCGGAGGGACAACTTGCCGATAAGGAAACAAGTCCTTTTTATTCGGGACTGATCACAAGAGCGACTAAACACCCCCCTTCAGTATAAAAAGAATGTTTAAGAACTTTAGCCTCCTCGACAAGTCGACTCAGATAGAAAATTTGACTCAACAGGTCTTAAAAGTTCTTGGTGGCAAGGATTCCAATCCAGCAACTATCAAATTCATCAGCCAATTGCAGTCTGGCAATATTTTTAAGGCCGTTTTTGTGAAAAACCTTCCTGGAGGGAAAGGGGTTTTATCACTCAATGGCAATAAAGTAACCGTTGAATTGCCCAAGGAATTGTCTTTTAAAGGACAGAATGAGCAGAAGGATTTGACAAGAACATCCTTGACTAAGGGTCAAACAATAATTGTCCGTGTAGAAAACTCAGGATCTAAACCGGCTCTAAAAATTATTCCGCTTCCCTCCCATGAAGACCCGATTAAAAATGTGGGGGTTACAACGAATCTGACCTCCCGGGGGAAATCAATTTCCAGGTTTTTCGGCTTGGAAGAGTTTCATCAATCGCCTTCATCCAACATGACAAACGCTCGTGTTATCAGTATTTTGGATTCGAAATCTATATTGGTTGAAACAGGGGGTAAGAGTTTTTCAGTGCCAGTGGCAAATGCAGAAAACTTCAAACCCGGCTCGCAGGTCAGTATATATTTCAAGAAAACGAAAAGTGGGAAGCAAACCGTATTGGTAGAAACGAGTACAAACCAAACAAAAAGATTGGATTTTAATTCATTAAAGCCCTATTTGCCAGCTCGAATGCCACTAGCAAAAATGGCGAACCTGCTTAGGAGCGAAATTCTTGATTCACCGGTGATTCCAGATTTAAAAATACAATCCGATGTGGTTGCGCGATTGCGAGATACTTTACGCTTGTTTCTCCCTAGCGAGGGGGAAATCCCCAATGCAACGCAAGTGCGACAACAAGTAGAATCATCTGGAATTAATTATGAGGCAAAAGTGCGGCAGGTCCTTGAGTTTCCTTCAAGTATTCAGGCCCGCAAAGAATTAGCCAGCGATTTAAAAGGTTTGTTGCTGGAACTTTTTCATTCTACAGACCAGACCCCTGAAAAGGTGGTTCAGAAAGTTCCTGGTCGGTTTGCCGAGTTTCGACAAACAATCAAATATGCCATCGATAATATTGAACTCAACCAGCTTTCTTCACAAATATCGAAGCAGGAAAACCAGCCACTGGTAATTCAGATTCCCAATCCATTGAGCTCCGGAAATAAAACTATCCAATTATTTGTACGTGACGATTCCTCAGAAAGCGAGACCGGGAACAAAGACCAAAAAAATAGCCATCATGTAGCTTTTTTTCTAGATCTTTCTTTCCTGGGGAAAATTAAGATTAACGCAAAGATGAATCAGGAGAGCTTGTCCGTAAGCATTAATGTAGAGAGTGAAGAAATCGCCAGTTTCATACGCCACAGAGCAAGTGATTTTGAAGAAAAAATGAATGGGGATGAAATTAACACGTCGGTGGAATGTTATGTAACCCATGAAGTCAAACCGGAAAAAGATAATCTGATTGAATTACTGGTAAGCCAAAACACATCGCTTATAAATATCAAGACATGAAACAAAACCAAACAAAAAATTTAGCCATATCCCTTAAGTATAGTTGGGGCAGCAACCATGCTCCAAAAGTGACTGCCAAAGGGCAGGGCTGGGTAGCCGAAAAAATTATTGCTATGGCAGAGCAACAAAATATCCCGATAAGAAAGGATAAGGATCTGGTTGCGTTGCTGGAAAAAATTGATGTTGGACGGGAAATTCCAGAGTCATTATATAAACTGGTTGCGGAGCTTCTTGCCTGGGTTTATCAGTTAAATAATGAATACTCTAAAAACCGAAAAACCAACAGAGTCTAGGGTTTAAAGTGCCGGGTTTTTTTATGGAAATAGCACCCTTTGATGATAGTGTTATTCCGATTTATCTTGACCTCGCATGTAGCCTTTGATATCCTTTGAAATCAACGCGTTACTATGGTTTCGGTGATAGCGTGCAGGGTTATAGCATTTGATTTTTTGCTCCTTCTGTTTACAGGCGCAAAATTTTTCCTGCAAAACAATTCTTTTTAAATAGAGAGTCAGCAATTGCTACAATCCATTAGAATCATCATAATCTTCCTTATCCTTTCGTCAACCTCATGGTTTCTTGGTAACGCCAGTGCCAGTTTCTCGTATGAAGTTCATACTCTGAATCAATATCACTTTTCCACCCCTCCTGGCCTTCAAAGTAAAGTCGAATTCTGGAAAAAGATTTATACTGAATACAGCACCAAACATGTGGTGGTTCACGATATTAAGAACCTGGATATTGTCTATGAGGTTGTCTATTTAGGCGAGAAACCGTTATCCCGAAAAGCCCGGGAGCGTAAACTGAAGAAAACCAAAAAGAAGTACAGAAATATTTTACGCAAGATAGCCAAAACCAAAAACAAAGCAAAATTGACGGGGGAAGAAAAAAGAGTTTTTGCATTGGTAAAAAAGGATTTTTATAAGGCGTCAAGAAATATACGGGCTCAACTCGGCCAAAAGGACCGTTTTAGGGAGGGGATTGAGCGGTCAGGTTTATATAATATAAAAATCAAAAGGATATTTGAGAAATTCAACCTTCCAGAGGCACTGAGTGTCCTTCCTCATGTCGAGTCCTCTTTTCAGATCGGTGCATATTCAAGCGCTGGAGCGGCAGGAATCTGGCAGTTTACCCGTGGTACAGGTCGCTTGTTCATGCGTGTGGGTTATGACGTGGACGAAAGACGGGATCCTATTCTTGCTACCTATGGTGCCGCCAAATTACTAAAAAAGAATTTTGAAAGTGTGGGGTCTTGGCCATTGGCCATTACAGCTTACAACCACGGTTTGCAGGGAATAAAACGCGCAAAAAATAGATTTGGAAAAGATATTGTAAAAATAATAGGCAAATATAAAAGCAGAACCTTTGGTTTTGCCTCGCAAAATTTTTACGCAGAATTTCTTGCCGCGCTACACGTAATTAAAAATCAAAATAAATATTTCCCCAATCTAAAGATAAAAAAACCCATTCGAAGGGCTTCCTTCATATTGCCCGATTATATTCATATTCGAACCGCCATGAATTATTTTAATATGACGCGGGAAGAAATAGCAGAAGCAAACCCTTCTCTCAGGCACCCGGTTTTAAATGGTGAGAAACGCATTCCAAAAGGATTTATTTTTCAGGCTCCAATCGGGAAGATTGATAATTTGGTCGCTCGGTATGGACAAATTCCCCAAAAGGTAAAATATAGAAGTCAATTGCGATCCAAATGGTATACCGTCAGAAGAGGGAATACCTTGTCAGGAATTGCTTTGCGTTTTGGGACAACATTAAGATCTTTGAAAAGTTTCAATAATTTAGGCAGGCGCAATCGCATTTATGTCGGTCAAGTGCTTCAATTGCCCGGGAGAAATTCCCGGCACCAACCCACGTTCCGGTTGGCCAAACTGGACTCCAGCAAATATTCAACAAGAATTGTTTCTTATAGAGTTCGCAGACACGACAATCTTTCTAAAATTGCAAAGCGCTTTGGCACTAATGTAAGCCATCTTACTCGTATCAACCGATTCCGGAATCCAGATTCTCTTTTTCCAGGGCAAAAAATAAAAGTTCCTCGTCGAGAATTAATTGAAAAAAAAAACAAGTTAGCATCAAGTAGCGTAAAAACCAAGAATTTCAAATTATCGGTAAATCGCTCACAGATATCCAAATCATCCAATACCGCGAAAAACTCAAAGAAAATAAAAATGGGAAGGGCTGTTTCACCTGGAACCCTTCAAATAGCCCGGAACAACACCAATCGTATCAACAGAAACCGTCCTGCTTTTAAACCGGTATCGTTTTCTCCAGACGGGAATTCTGATTCTCTTATAGGCACCATCACCGTTGATTTTGATGAAACGCTCAGCCATTATGCAGAATGGTCACTACAATCCGTAAAAGAATTAAGAAGGATGAACCGGATTGGAAAAAGAGGTGGCATATTAGCTAACGATAAGATTCGTGTTAGTTTTTCTAGGACCAACCCTGAAAATTTCGAAGACAAAAGGCAGGAGTATCATAAGGCAATTCAGGAAGACTTTTTCAATAATTATGAAATCAACAAATTAGCCATAAGAAGTGTTGAAAAGGGTGAGAC
>Ga0209445_1000769_pt1 | contig 17777 bp, 22 predicted proteins | sample MarorgKNORR_S2LV_4_FD_188223 | JGI IMG/M metagenome (GOLD analysis project Ga0209445, IMG submission 188223) | Marine microbial communities from the Southern Atlantic Ocean, analyzing organic carbon cycling - NADW_A/KNORR_S2/LV (SPAdes) (version 2) | ecosystem: Environmental > Aquatic > Marine >...
GGGGCCTTGGGTATTGGCTTGTGGCTGGTTTTTTATTATTAGTTGTAGGTTTTTTTATATGGATCTTTTGGAATAAGAAATAATCCTCAAGCACCCGAAACCAAAGGCGGGATACATAAAAAAATTAAAATAATTTTATATCATAAAGAAGAATATAGGAACCGCCAATTAAGAAGGCCCAGACTAAAAATAAAAAAATATAAAAATAAATTCGCATTTTTTACGCCAGCATTATCGCCACTGATAAGAGCATAAGAGTAAGTATCCAAGATATATAAAATACAGTTTTCATGGCAAGGATTTAATGATTAACAAACGGCCCGACAAGCAAAATTAACCAATAGCAAAATATAAAAGTATAAAATAATTTAATACGCATTCGATGTCTAAGTAGTCATCAATTGTGTTCATATCGTGTTGGAACTCTGGTTTTGAAAAATATTTTTTGGAAATTTTGTCACAGTTAAGAAAATAAAACCAGAGGTGGGATAAATGAAAAACTATCTCTTCTGGAGTCAGGAGAGTGTCAAAAATTAGTGGAAGGTAATTTGGTTGCGGGGGACGGATTTGAACCGCCGACCTTCAGGTTATGAGCCTGACGAGCTACCAGACTGCTCCACCCCGCGATATTTAAATACGGTTCCTCATTTTTTGGAGTTTTTTAGCTCTTTTTATATTCTCTTGCTTAATTCTTTTTTTTTTTTCGGAAGGTTTTTCATAAGTATCTTTCAATTTTATTACTTTGAAAAAACCATCTTTCTGCAGCTTTCTTTTCAATATTCTAAGAGCTTGTTCAACGTTATTATCTTTTACTTCGATTTTAATAAATCCTCCAAAAGTTGAATTTGATTAACACCTTTAATATTCATTGTCTATATACAAAATTAATAAGGTTTATTTGGAACTTTTTTTTCAAACTTACTTCTAAAACTTTTAAGTTTATTTAGAACATTTGGATATCTAGTGGACAACATTGATATAGCAAGTAAAGCAGAATTAATGGAGCCAGCTTTGCCAATAGCCAATGTACCAACAGGTATACCACTTGGCATTTGAACAGTTGATAGTAAACTATCTAACCCCTTAAGTTTACTCTCAATAGGTATCCCCAAAACAGGCAAAGTAGTAATTGATGCTGTTACACCCGCAAGATGAGCAGCACCACCTGCGCCAGCTATAATTATTTCTATACCTTTTTTTTCAGCTTCCTTTAAATATTTATGCAATCTTTGTGGAGTTCTATGAGCAGAAATTACCCTAACATCATGTCTGATTTTGAAATTTTTTAGAGTATCACTGCAATGCTTCATCGTTCCCCAATCAGACTTGCTGCCCATAATTATTCCAACTAAACTATGATTAATCTTTTTCTTGTCCTTTTTCATTTTTCTTTATATCTTTTTCTTTATTTTTTTTTTCTTTTTCAATTTTTCTTTTAGCTTTTTCTATTGCATTTTGTAAATCTAATTGTGTACAAAGATTAATCGCCACAGGGTCTTTTGCAGACAAACTATTGTAATTCCAATAATTTTTTTTTCTAATTGATAATACTGTATTTTTTGTAGTACCAATTAATTTAGAAATCTGTGAATCTTTAAGCTCATTACAATTTTTAATAAGCCATAAAACTGCATCAGGCCTATCTTGTCTTTTTGATAAAGGAATATATTTTATTTTTTTTTTTTCTTTTTTAGAAATTTCAATTACTTTCTTATTTAATTCTAAAGGTCTATTCACATCATCAGATGATAATTGAATTTCTTCTCTTGTAAGTTGACCTGCTAAAATAGGATTATAAGCTTTTATTCCTTTTGCTACATCTCCATCAGCTATTCCTTGAACCTCAACTTCGTGTAGATTACAAAAATTTGCAATTTGTTTGAAGCTAAGAGATGTATTTTCTACCAACCAAACAGCGGTTGCTTTAGGCATTAATGGTACTTCGTTCATTTTGAAGATGATTTGAAATTTTGAAATTTTTTGTTGAATTTGCTGACACGGCCCTTGTCTAAAAGCTTCTGTTTTCCACCCGTCCATGCAGCATGTGATTTTGGATCAATATCTAATTTCATTAAATCACCATCTTTACCCCAAGTAGATTTTGTTTCAAATTGACTACCATCAGTCATTTCAACTTTAATTGTATGATAATTTGGGTGTATATTTTTTTTCATAATTCTTTGCTGGTTTATAACAAAAGATTTCAATAATACAAATAAATCTTAATTGATTATTTACTTAATAATTCTATAAGTTTAGCATTTATACTTGAATTTGAAGCAATAATTTTTTTTTCACTAATAAAATTAGCTTTACCACAATAATCAGATATTAATCCACCAGCTTCTTTAACCAAAATAATACCTGCTGCAATATCCCAATATTTTAAATTTCTTTGAAAATAACCATCAGCTCTTCCAGCCGCTACATAAGCTATATCTAATGAAGCACTTCCCATTTTTCTAAGAGGTGACAATGTATGTTCTGATATTTTTATATATTCCTTAAACACTTCAGATCTATTTTTTTCACTAAATGAAGGTCCACCAGTTAAAATAAGTGATTCTCTTATTTTTTTTCTCTTAGAAACGGTTATTTTTTGATTATTCAAATATGCACCTTGATCTTTTTCGGCCAAAAACATTTCATTTTTAATTGGATCAAATACAACTCCACAAATTATTTGATTATTTTTCTCTAAAGCAACAGAAATTGCAAAGTGAGGAATGCCATTTAAAAAATTTAACGTTCCATCAATTGGATCAATTATCCATTTACATTCTGTATTTTTATTTTTAATTTCACCAATTTCTTCACTTAAAATAGAATAATCAGGTCGCGCCTTGCTTAATTCATTAATTAAATTTTCTTCAACTTTTTTATCTGCACTTGAAACAAAATCAGATGGGCCTTTTATCGAAACTTGCAATTTTTCAATTTCTCCATAATCTCTGATTAGAGATTTGGAAGCTTTTTCGCATGCTTTTATTATTACATTTAAATTTGCTGAAAAAGTTCTCATTATTGAATTTTTTTTACGTATTCTAAAGTTCTAGTATCTATTAATATTTCATCATCTGTATCAATAAATGGCGGAACCTGAATTTTTACATCATTTTCTATAATTGCCGGTTTGTAAGATGAAGAAACTGTTTGACCCTTTAAACTAGCATCAGTCCTTATAATTTTACAATTAATTGTTATTGGAAGATCAACAGATAAGGGACTATCATCATAAAAGTTAATTGTTACTTCTGTATTTTCTTTTAGCAATTTTCCCTTTTCACCAATTTTAGATTTTTTAATTAAAATCTGCTCATAAGAAACTTGATCCATAAAATGATAATTCTCACTATCTTCAAATAAAAAATTATATTTCTTTTCATCTAAAATAGCTTTTTCTATCGTATCATTAGATCTAAATCTTTCATTTAACTTTGTGTTTTTATTTATACTTTTAAGTTCAACCTGGTTAAATGCGCCACCTTTACCCGGTTTTACATGTTGTGTTTTTAAAACTTCCCATAAATCATTATTGTGCTCAATGATCATTCCTGTTTTAATTTCATTTGCTGAGATTTTCATTTTTTTAATTTTTTAAGGGCCTGTTCTGGTTTAAATTTTTTATTTTTCCAAATATAGCCTGAGATAGCCAAAAAATCAGCTTGGTTCAATAAAAGTTTTTTATAATTTTTGTTGTTAATGCCTCCAATAGCAACAATGGGTAAATTGTGTGTATTTTTACACCATTTTAATGTGGACAGGTTAGCTTTATGTCTTATTTTTTTTGTCTTCGTTTTAAAAAAAGAACCTAAGGCTACATAGTCGGCATTTTCTTTTACAGCTTTATTAATAAAAAATTTAGAGTTATGACAAGTAACACCAATAATTTTTTTATTTCCTAGTATTTTTCTTGCTTTTTTAACGTCCATATCTTTTTGTCCTAAGTGACAACCATCTGCATTTAATTTTTTTGCAAGTATTGGATCATCATTTACTAAAAATTTTACTCTATATCTTTTTGTTATATTTCTTATTTTTTCCCCAAATATAATTTTTTGCTTTTCAAATTTGTTAACTCTTAGTTGAAAAAATGAAATTTTATTCAAACTTAATAGTTTTCTTAATTGATCAAAAAAATCTTGATCTTTAATTTCTGGTGGAGATATAAGATAAATAAACTTTTTTCTAAGCTGCTGATTTATTTTCAAGCTCTTCTGTCCATTTAGCATTCGTAGCTAAACTATTCATTTCTGATCTATGATCAAATATCTTTTGGATATTATCAATGCTATCTTGATTTTTTCCCCAGTATTTTAAAGCACTTTGTTGGAGCGCTCTTCCGTAAGAAAAGCTCATTATAAATTTAGTGTTATTGTTCTTATTAATTAGGTTAAGGTTTTTTGTTGCTTCTATTTCAGTTTGTCCTCCAGACAAAAATGCTATGCCAGGAACTTCTTTTGGAACTGAATTTTCTAAGCATTGTAAAGTCATTTCAGCGATTTTTTCTCCCGTTTCTTTTTTTTTACAATCTTTTCCAGGAAGAATCATGTTGGGTTTCAAAATTGTTCCAGCAAGATCAACATTGTGTAAATAAAGTTGTTCGTAACAGATTTTTAAAACTTCACTCGTAATTTTATAACAACTTTCAGCATCATGTTCTCCATCCATTAATACCTCTGGCTCAACTATTGGAACCATTTTTGCTTCTTGAGCTAGTGCTGCATATCTTGCTAATGCATGGGCGTTAGAATAAATAGATAATTTTGAGGGTAGAGATCTTGATATTGAATAAACTCCTCTCCATTTAGTAAAACGTGCACCAAATTCATAATATTCCTTTAATCTTTCTCTTAAACCATCCAACCCTTCAGTAATTTTTTCCATTGGAGATGTAGATAAAGTTTTAGCTCCGGTATCTACTTTTATTCCTGGTATTGACCCACTTTTACTTATTAATTTTGTAACATCTAATCCTGACGATGTTTTTTGTTTAATTGTTTCGTCATATAAAATTACTCCTCCAATATATTTTTCCATTCCTTTTGATGAAAATAAAGCTTCTCTAAATTTAAGTCTATTTTCTGGAGTTGATTTAACATTTACAGAATCCAATCTTTTTGTCATGGTGCCGGTACTTTCATCAGCAGCCAGTATACCTTTTCCATTTGAAATTATTTTTAAAGCAATTTGATTTAGTTCTGACATATATAATTTAATTTATTGCACTTATACCAGGTAATTTTTTTCCTTCAAGAAATTCCAAAAAAGCCCCACCAGCAGTTGAAACAAAAGTAAAAGAGTCAAATTTATTAAATTTATTTATTGCTGCTACAGTTTCACCTCCACCTGCAACAGAAAAAATTTTGTCCTTAAGAGTTTTTTCAGTGATTATTTTTATAATTTCTTTTGTTCCATTTGCAAAGTTTGAATTTTCGAAATATCCAGCAGGTCCATTCCATAAAACTGTATTTGAGCTATCAATTATTTTCTTAATTGATAAAATTGTCTTAGGTCCAATATCTAGTATCATTTCATCGTTTTCTATCTCTCTAATCTCTTTATTTTTTCCTGTTCCATGCAAATTTTTTGAAACAATCACATCTATTGGACAATTAATTTGACAATTATAAGCTTTAGATTTTTCTAAAATTTCTTTTATCAAGTTTTCACAATCATGTTCATATATTGATTTTCCAATTTTGGAGCCAGTGTGTTTTAGCATTGTGTTGGCCATTCCTCCAACAATAATTATATCATCAAATTTTTTTATTAAATTTTTGATAATTTTGATTTTAGTCGAAATTTTTGAGCCTCCAATGATAAGTGTTACTGGTTTCTTTATTTCGGAAGTTATTCTTTTAAGTGCATTTATTTCTTCAGTAATTTGCAAACCAAAATATGAAGAAATATGTTTTGTGATTCCCTCAATTGAGGAATGAGCTCTATGAGAACATGAAAAAGCATCATTAATATATATGTCTCCTAAACTTGCAATTTTTTTTGAAAACTCCTTGTCATTTATTTCCTCTCCTTCATTAAAACGAATATTTTCTAACATCATAATAGAGCCATTGGAAATTTTATTTATTTTAGAAATAGTATTTTCATTAATTTGATTTTTATCAAATAAAACTTCTTTGTTTAAAAATTCTGATATTTTTTTTGAAATAGGTTCTAAAGACATTCCTTCTACTATCTTACCTTTTGGACGACCAATATGAGACAATATTATTATTTTAGCTTCTTTTTCTATTAGTAGTTTTATCGTTGGTAAAATTTTTTCTATTCTTGAAGTTTCTGTTATTATTCCACTTTTCATTGGAACATTTAAATCAACTCTTAATAATACTTTTTTGCCTTTTAATATTAAGTTTTGATCTAAAAGATTATTCATAAAAATTTAAATTTTATGAATATATTCAACTAAATCATTCATTCTCGAAGCAAATCCCCATTCATTATCATACCAAGCAGAAACTTTGCCCATATTATCACCCACAACGCTAGTTAGAGATAAATCTACGATAGCAGAATTAGAGTTATGATTAAAGTCAACCGACACTAGTTTTTCATTAGTTGTATCAAGAACATTTTTTAATTCTTTATTTGAAGCTTTTATAAATGAGTCATTAATTTTTTTAACAGATAATTTATTTCTAGAGTTAAAAATAAAATCTACCAATGAAACATTTGGTGTCGGAACTCTCATTGCAATACCTTCAATCTTACCTTGTAATTCTGGAATAATTTCTCCAAGAGCTTTAGAAGCGCCAGTGGAAGTTGGAACAATTGATTGTCCAGCAGCCCTGGCACGTCTTGGATCTTTATGTGAATTATCCAAAAGTCTTTGATCAGCTGTATAGGAATGTATGGTAGTCATAAATCCTTTTTCTATTTCAAACTCTTTGTTAATTACTAAAGCTAAAGGGGCAAGACAATTAGTAGTACAAGATGATGCGGAAATTATTAAATCATCTTTATTTATTGATTTATGATTTACTCCGTAGACAATAGTCTTATCAGCACCTTTACATGGAGCAGAAACAATCACTTTTTTTGCTCCATTTTTAATATGTTGGATACATTTTTCTTTGGAATTAAATTTTCCAGTACACTCAAGAACTATATCGACGCCATATTTTTTCCAATTAATTTTACTTAATTCTTCTTTTTGAGAAAAAGATATTTTATTTTTATTAATTATTAAATTTTTTTCTTTATAATTTATATTTGTTTTAAATTTCCCGTGCACAGAGTCATATTTTAATAGTAGGCTACTAGTTTCTGAATTTGATCTATTATTTATATGTTTAATTTCTATATTTTTATTTTTATTTTCTATTAACGATCTAATTATCATTCTTCCAATTCTACCAAGACCATTAATACCAATTTTTATAGACATAATTAGCTGTTTATCATTTTCTTTGATTTTTTTGCAATATAATTGCTCGTTAAATTAAAGTATTCATATATTTTTTTATAAGGAGCACTTTTACCAAAATTATCTATACCAAAGGATAATCCATTTTCTCCAATATACTTTTTCCAATAGTCCGTAGTTGCTGCCTCAATTGATATTTTAAATTTAGTTTCATTTAAAATTTCTGCTTTATAGTCACTTGATTGTTTATCAAATAATTTCTGACAAGGAACGGATATAACTTTTGAATGAGTGTTTTCTGTGGCTAATTTGTGACTAACCTCACATGCCAAATTAACTTCAGAACCAGTTGCAAGTATAGTTAATTCTATTTCTTTATTAGTTCTTGAGATTTCATAGGCCCCATACGCGCTTTTATTTTCTTTGGAAAATTCTTTTCTAACAGGATCAAGTTTTTGTCTAGTCAAAGCAAGAACACTTGGAGAATTTAAACTTTCCAAAGCTAACTGCCAACACTCAAATGTTTCAGTAGTATCTGCTGGTCGAAAGACATTTAAATTAGGAATAGACCTTAAGCTTGAGAGTTGTTCTATAGGTTGATGAGTTGGACCATCTTCTCCAAGACCTATGGAATCATGTGTCATTACATAGATTACTCTTATCTTCATCAATGAAGCTAAACGTATAGATGGTTTGCAATAATCACTAAAAATAAGAAATGTTCCGCCATAAGGAACTAAATTACTATGCAGAGCTAAGCCATTCATTATTCCACACATAGCATGTTCTCTTACTCCATAATGAATATAATTTCCTTTAAAGTCATTAGATTTTATTATTTTATGATTTTTTGTTTTAGTGTTATTGGAACCAGTAAGATCTGCAGATCCACCAATAAGATTTGGTATTTTTTGTGTAAGAACAGAAAGTATTTTTTCTGATGAATTTCTTGTTGCAATAAATTCTAAATTTTTAATCGCATTTTGTTTTTCATTTTTAATAAGTCCAGATATTTTAATATTTGAAATTTTTGCTGAAATTTTTTTACTATATTTTTTTTCCCATTTTTCAGCCTCTTTAGAAGCTTTGGTTCCTATTTCCCTCCATTCATTTAAAATTTCATCAGGTATTTTGAAAGCTTCATGTTTCCATTTTAATTTTTTTCTAACCAAATTAATTTCATCTTCACCCAATGGACTACCATGAGTAGATGCAGTTCCTGATTTATTTGGGGATCCAAAGCCAATTGTAGTTTTGCAAGAAATTGTTGTAGGTTTCTTTGCCTTTATTGCTTTTTTAATTGCCTTGAAAATCTGTTTTTCATTATGTCCATCAATTTCAATATAATCCCAGCCATAACTTTCAAATCTTTTTTTATAGTTATCAGATGTTGCAAGACTAGTTGGGCCATCTATAGAAATAGAATTATTGTCAAAAAACATTATTAAATTTTTTAATTTAAGATGACCAGCTAAACTTAAAGCTTCATGACTAATTCCTTCCATCAAACAACCATCACCAGCCACAACATAAGTTTTATGATTTAAAATATTTTTTCCTATTTTTGATTTTAAAATTTCCTCACCTAGTGCAAGCCCAACCGCATTGGCAATTCCTTGTCCTAGTGGTCCTGTAGTTGATTCAATTCCACTGTTGGGTATATATTCAGGATGTCCAGCGCAAATAGAATTTAGTTGCCTAAAATTTTTTATGTCATCAATTGATATACTTTTATATCCCGTCAAATATAGAAGAGAATATAAAAGCATAGAGCCATGACCAGCTGAAAGAATAAACCTATCTCTATTTATCCAACTCGGATTTTTTGCATTAAACTTTAGGTAGTATTTAAATAGTATTGTCACAACATCTGCCATTCCCATTGGCATACCAGGATGTCCTGATTTGGCTTTTTCAACCGCATCTATTGATAAAAATCTAATTGCGTTAGATAAGCATCTTATATTATTACTCATGATAAAACCTATGTAGACTTGGATGAATCAAAATATTAATATGTTAAATATATATTATATAAATGAAATCTTTCGAAGAAAAAGAAAAAAAACTAGAAACTGCAATATCAAAGTTAAATAATGTAAATTTTAGTTTAAATGATTTAAAATTCACTATTTCAGATTTAGAGGAGCAAAAAAATCAATTAAAAATTGAAAAAAATCAAATTGAGGTCAAATATTCTAGTTTAATTAAAGAACATCAGATATTAAAAAATAAAGTTGAAAAATTTAATACAGAAAACACTAAAAGATTTGAAGACAAAAGTGAGTTTTCAAAAAAAATTGATGAATTGAATCAAGAAACAGACAGCTTAATTGAAGAAATAGATAAATGGCAAATGTAAACATAAACTTTAACGGAAAAGATTATCTTTTATCTTGTGACAATGGACAAGAAGAACATTTAATTGAACTTGCAGAATATTTAAATAAAAAATTTAAAGAATTAAAAAGTGAATTAGGTAATATTGGAGAAAGTAAATTGTTGTTAATATCTTCAATTAAAATAATAGATGAATATTATGAAACTAAAAAAAGTATAGATAAAAAAAAAGAAGAATTTAATATTTTGTCAAATAGATTTAAAGAATTAAAATCTTTAGTTTTAGAATATAAAGAAAATAAAGATAAAGAAATAGATAAGCTAAGTAGCGATCTTAATAGTTTTAAGAAAATGGTTGATCAAAATAAAATTGAATATGAGTCAATGTTAGATAAAGCAACTCAATCAATTGAGGAATTTATAGAAAAATCGTCTCAAAATAAACCATTACAATAAATGAATGGTGAAAAATCATCATTGAGAAAAAAGTTATTAGTAAAACGAAAAAAACTTTTTAGTAAAAAACTCACCTTTAACTTTGGAAAAATTGTTAATTTGATAAAAAAAAATTTTAAGTTTAAAAAAATATCTGTTGCAGGATATTATCCAATTAATTTTGAAGTAAATGTATTAGGATTTTTAACAAAACTTCAAAGAAAAGGTGTTACAATAGGTTTGCCTGTAATTAAAAGAAATTACGGAATGATGTTTAAAAAATGGGCGCCTAATCAATCTTTATATTTGAATAAATATGGAATTCCAGAACCAAAAAATACTAATAAAACTTTTATACCTGATATAATTTTAGTTCCCTTAGTTGCTTATGATCAAAAACTTAATAGACTTGGATATGGTGCAGGATATTATGATCGTGTATTAAAAAAAATATCTTTACATAAAAAAATTATTGCTATTGGTATAGGATTTTCATTTCAAAAATGTGCAAATATACCAATAAATAAAAATGATTATGCATTAGATTACATTTTAAATGAAAAAAAAATAATTTGTAAAAATTGAAATGAAAATTTTATTTTTAGGGGATGTTGTTGGTCCAGCTGGCTGTAATGCAATAAAAAATTTTTTGCCCAATATTGTAAAAAAAAATCAAATAGATTTTGTAATAGTTAATGGAGAAAACGCAGCAAACGAAGGAGTGGGTATAACCGAAAAAATTGTTAATGATTTTTTTCAATCTGGAGTGAATGTGATTACTACTGGAAATCATGTTTGGGATCAAAAAGAAACAATAGAGCATATCGCAAGAGAAAATAAATTATTAAGACCAGAAAATTTATCTATACTTAGTCCAGGGAAAGGTTTTGAAATCTATAATGCCCCAGGAGGAATAAAAATAGGTGTATTAAATCTAATGGGAAATATATTTATGAAGAAGTGTGATAATGTTTTTGAAACTGCAAAAAACTTTTTAAATAAATATAAAATTAAAAAAGATATGGATTTTCTTGTAGTAGATTTTCATGGAGAAATTACTAGTGAAAAAATGGCAATGGGTCATTTCTTTGATGGTTACGCTACAGTGGTAATTGGTACACATACGCATGTACCTACTTCTGACTGTCGCATATTAAACAAAGGAACAGCATATCAAACTGACGCTGGAATGAGTGGAGATTATGACTCAGTCATTGGTATGGATAAAAATAATTCTTTAAATAAATTTCTCAACAAAGATGCGAAAAAACATTTTCCAGCTATTGGTGAGGTGAGTTTAACAGGAGCAATAATTGAAGGAGATATAGAAACTGGACTAGCTAAATCTATTAGACAATTTATTTTTGGTGGAGTTTTAGAAGAGAAAAATTAAAATGGCAGGACATTCTCATTGGGCAGGAATTAAATATAAAAAAGGTAAGGCTGATAAGTACAGATCAAAAATTTTTTCTAAGATTTCAAAAGAAATTACAGTTGCTGCAAAACTTGGTTCTAGAGATTCTCAAACGAATCCTAGATTAAGATCAGCTATTCAATCAGCAAGATCGGCCAATATGCCAAAAGATAATATTGAAAGAGCTATTGATAGATCTGAGATAAATCAAGATACAAATTTTGAGAATTTAAGATATGAAGGATTTGGACCAGAAAAAATAGCTGTGATTGTAGAAACTCTTACTGACAATAAAAATAGAACCGCTTCTAATATTAGAACAATTTTTCAAAAATATGGTGGTAATCTTGGAACTCTAGGTTCTGCATCCCATAATTTCAATCAATTTGGAATAATCAGAATAAATAAAAAAGAAATATCAGATGAAGAAATTTTAGAATTAGCAATTGATGCTGGCGCAAATGAATGTATATCTGACAAAAATACTCATGAGATAATTTGTAATAAAGAAGAATTATATAAAGTTAAAAAAGTTATAGAACAAAAGATTTCAAACTTTATATTTACTGGCATCGAATGGATTCCATTGAATAAAATTGATATTAAAAAAGACAATCTACAGGTAATATTAAATTTTTTGGAAACTATAGAAGAAGACAGCGATGTTCAAAATGTTTTTACAAATATGAAAGAAATAAATATTAATTAATGATTATTATAGGTATAGATCCTGGAGTTAGTGGGGCGATATGTATTCTTACTGATGGAAAGATAACAGAACTCTATGAGATGCCAACGATGATAGATGGGAAAAAAAATAAAAAACAAGTAAATGGCGCAGAAGTAACAAATATTATTAAAAAAGAATTAGTAAATGTAAAAGATATAAATGTTGTAATTGAACATGTTTCAGCGATGCCAGGGCAAGGTGTAACTAGTATGTTTAATTTTGGTCAGTCATTTGGAGTATTAAAAGGCATATGTGCGGCTCTTAAACTTCCAGTACATTTTATAAGACCTGTTAAATGGAAAAAACATTTTAACTTAATAAATACTGAAAAAGATGCTAGCAGAACCAAGGTTATTGAAGTTTTTCCCTATATATCATCTAAAATATCAAAAAAAAAAGATGCAAATAAAGCTGATGCAATACTAATTGCTAGGTTTTTTTACGAAACTGTTGGAAATTCATAAATAAATAATAATTTTTTATATTTTTAAGGCCAAAATCATGACACATTTTAATGTACATTCAATTTTATGGAAGCAGAAATAGCTACACAAGCAGTTGGTTTAGGTGGTGAAACAGATTTTTCTATAATCAAACTTTTTATTAGAGCAGATTTTGTTGTAAAGAGTGTAATTGTAGTTTTAATTGCAGCTTCTATATTTTCGTGGGCTTTAATAGTTGATAAATACAAGTTATTTAAAAAAATAAATCTTAGCTCGGACGAGTTTGAACAAAAATTTTGGAAATCTAAATCAGCAGAAAGTTTTTATAATAATATTCCAGCTAACTCAAATGATCCTTTGGCAAATATATTTAAAGCAGGGATGGGCGAGATGTTAAAATCAAAAACTAGAAGTTCAAATCAAAGTGAGAGAGTTAGTCGAATTTTAGAAGTGTCTACAGAACGAGAAATGCTAACTATCGAAAAATATTTTACTTTTCTTGCAACAGTCGGCTCTACAGCACCATTTATAGGATTGTTCGGCACTGTTTGGGGTATAATGAATTCCTTTCAATCAATAGCAATTTCAAGAAATACAAGTTTGGCAATAGTTGCACCAGGAATAGCAGAAGCTTTATTTGCTACTGCTTTAGGTCTATTGGCAGCGGTCCCTGCAGTTGTTGCGTATAATAAATTTAATAGTGATGCTAGAAAATATTTACAAAAAATAGAAAATTTTTCAAAACGTTTTTTGTCTATTTTATAAGATAAATAAATGGCATTTAAAATTCATCGTTCATCAAAAAATCCTATTAGCGAAATAAATGTAACACCATTTGTTGATGTGATGTTAGTTTTACTAATTATTTTTATGGTTACAGCACCTCTTTTAACAGTTGGTGTTCAAGTAGATCTTCCAGAAAGTTCAGCAGATTCTTTGCCAGATGAACAAGAGCCTTTAACACTATCAATTAATTCTAAAGGTGAAATTTTTATACAAGAAAGTCAAGTTGAGTTCGATAAAATCGTAGCTAAGATTTTAGCCATAGCAAAAAATAGAACAGATACTAGAATTTATGTAAGAGGTGATAAAACAATTAATTATGGACGAGTTTTAGAAATAATGGGCATGTTATCTGGATCTGGATTTACCAAAGTTGCTCTTATTTCTGAGCCATACAAAGAAAGATAAAAATATTATTAAATGACTAAAAGTATTTTTATATCTACTTTTTTTCATATCTTTATGATTATATTAACCGCATTAAGCTTACCCTTTATGAGAAGAGCTCCATTGGATTTACCACCAATTGTTTCAGTAGAATTAATACAGATTGGTGATAAAACGAATTTACCTTTTGCTCCTAAAGCAAAAAAAATATTAGAAAAAATTAAAAAAGAACAAGAAAGAATTGTTTCTGAACAAGCTCCTCCAAAATTAGTAAAAAAAGAGAAACCTGATGCAGTTCCTTTACCAAAGGAAAAAATTAAAAAAAAAGAAAAAATAAAAAAAAATAAGCAAAATCCAGAAAAGATTGAAACTGAAATTAGGCAAGTTTCTGAGTTTGAAAAAAAAGAAATATTTGATCCAAATCAAATTGCAGCCTTAATTGACAAATCTAAAGAAGAAAGCGCCGAAGAAATAAAAAAAAATAATAAATTAACCCAAAGTCAAGATAAAAGTATAGTTAGTTCGGGTTTAACATTAAGTGAAGAGGACGCATTAAAAGCACAAATATTTGGATGTTGGAGTGTACCTTTGGGACTACCCTATAATCAGGATCTTTTGGTGAGAATAAAATTGGAACTTAATCCCGATGGATCAATAGTTAATACTGAAATATTAGATCATGCAAGAATGAATAAACCAGGGCAAAGCTTTTATAAAGTTTTGGCGGAAAGCGCTTTAAGAGCAGTGAAATTATGTCAACCATTGAGAGTTCCAGCAACGGGATTTGAAAGATGGAAAGATTTACAATTAAATTTTGATGCGAACGAAATGTTAAAAGGATAATAATAGTAATATGAAAAAAAAAATTGTTATAATTATTTCATTTTTTATTTTTTTTAGCTTCAATTCTCATGCATTAATTGAAGTAGATATTACGAGAGGAAACCTTAACCCTTTACCAGTAGCAGTTTCGCCATTATTTATTGATAGCACTTCAGAAAATAAAATTTCTAAAGAGTTAGGAAATTTAAACATTGGATTAGAAATATCAACAATTATAGAAAATAATCTTAAAAAAACCGGTTTATTTAATCCATTAAATCAAGATGCTTTTATTCAAAAACCAGACATTGCACATTTAAAACCAAGATTTGAAGATTGGCAATTAATTAAAGCACAAGCATTAATAACAGGCAAAGTAGAAATGCTTGAAAACAATTTAAGAGTAGAATTTAGACTGTGGGATATTTTAGCAGGAAGAGAAATGTTGGCACTAGCTTTTACAACGGTTCCCAATAATTATAGAAGAGTAGGGCATATAATTACTGATAAAGTTTATCAAAGATTAACAGGTGAGCAGGGATATTTTGATACAAGAATTATTTATGTAGCGGAAGAAGGACCCAAAACTCAAAGAATAAAAAAATTAGCAATTATGGATCAAGATGGAGCTAATACAAAGTATCTTACCTTAGGAAATGAGTTAGTTTTAACTCCTAGATTCAATCCAACCAATCAGATGGTGACATATTTATCTTATTTTAGAAATTTACCTCGTGTGTATTTACTTGATATAGAAACTGGAGTTCAAGAAGTAGTTGGAACTTTTCCTGGAATGACTTTTGCGCCAAGATTTTCTCCAGATGGAAAAAAAATTATTATGAGTTTTGCAAAAGATGGTAACTCAGATATTTATACTATGAATCTAGAAAGCAGAGAAGTGGAGCAAATTACAGATCATCCCTCAATTGATACTTCACCATCTTATTCACCCAATGGAAAACTTATTACATTTAACTCAGATAGAAGTGGTTATCAGCAAATTTATGTAATGAGAAGTGATGGATCAAATGTAAAGCGTATATCTTTTGGAACAGGAATATATGGAACACCAGTATGGTCTCCACGTGGAGATTTAATTGCTTTTACAAAACTTCATAAAGGAAAATTTTATATAGGTGTAATGAGAATAGATGGAAAAGGAGAGAGGCTTTTAACAGAAAATTATTATCAAGAAGCTCCATCATGGTCACCAAATGGTAGGGTATTGATTTTTTATAGAGAAACTAAATCAGGGGATCAGGGTGAAGGTTTTAGTGCAACCTTATGGTCTATTGATTTAACAGGTTATAATGAACGAAAAGTTGAAACTTTAACAGATGCATCCGACCCATCTTGGTCATCTTTACTAACAAAGTAGGCATTATTTGATTGAAATTAACACTTGAAACATCTATTTAAGTTTGAAATATTAAACAAAAGTTTATTTAATTAAGCAAATTGAGGAGATCCTGATCATGAATTTTAAAGTTTTTATAAGAAACATTTTTATAGTTACGGTTGCTACATTAGTGTTGTCGGCTTGTGCAACAAAAACAACAACTTTACCGAGCCAAATACAGGGTGATGTTTATACTGGAACAGATACAGTTGAGTACCTAGCTAAAGGAGTACCAGATAGAGTTTTTTTTGCTACAAATGAGTCAGTTCTAACAACAGCTTCAAGGGATACATTAAGAAAACAAGCTGCCTGGATGAGAACAAATGATTCTTTGAGTTTTACAATTGAAGGACATGCAGACGAAAGAGGAACTAGAGAATATAACTTAGCTTTGGGCGAAAGAAGAGCAAATGTCGCAAAAGATTATTTAATGACTTACGGAATATCTGGCAACAGATTATCTGTGATTAGTTACGGAAAAGAAAGACCAGTTAACTCAGGTTCAAATCCACTAGCATGGTCTCAAAATAGAAGATCAGTAACTGTTAAAGCAAATTAATATAATTTAAAAAGTTAAAAAAGACCTCAGCGCAATAAGCGCTTAGGGTCTTTTTTTTGCCATTATTTTAACTATTATAAAAATAATGAGACCAACAAAAAAAATAATTATATTTACAGCACTATTTTTAATCTTTTTTTTTAGGGCCTCAAATCTTTTTGCAGAGGATATAATTGAAACATTAAACATAATTCAAAAAGATTTAAAGACACTTGAAAAAGCTGTTTATTCTGGAAATACTATTTCTTCAAGCGAAGGTTTAAATTCTGAAAATAGTTACTCTGAAAATGCATTAACAAGACATCTTTTAAAATTATCAGATATTGAAAAGCAATTTCAAGAACTGACTAATAAATTTGAGGAAATCAATTTTAAAATTGATAAGCTTTCTAATAGATTATCTAAAATCCAATCTGATAATCAGTTAAGATTTCAAGACTTAGAAAAATTTGTGCAATCAGGAGAAGTAATCAAATCAACTCTTTCAGCATCAAAAAAAGAAGAAGAATTACCAGGATCATCTCAACCACAAGACCTTGGAGCTATCTCTGCTTATGATACACAGAATACAGGATCAACCCAGGAAACGCAGTCTATTGAAGTTACTGGATCTGTGGTTACAGAGACATTTGTAAACGAAGAAAAAATTTTACCCCAAGGATCTCCCGAAGAACAATATGATTTTGCAACGAGCTTTCTTAAAGTTGGAGACTATAATACTGCAGAAATTGCTTTAAGAGAATTTGTAATAACGAATAATGAACATGATTTAGCTGGTAGCGCGCAGTATTGGTATGCAGAAACTTTTAGAATTAGACAATTGTTTACAGATGCTGCCTCAGCTTATTTGGAAGGATATCAAAAATATCCTAAAAGCTCCAAAGCTCCTATAAATTTATTAAAACTTGGTGTATCTTTAGTGCAAATTGGAGAAAAAGACCAAGGCTGTTCAATGATAACTGGTGTAGTTAAACAATATCCAAAAGCAAGCCAATCTGTTCTTCAAAAAGCTAAATATGAAGAAAAAAAATTCGACTGTCCAGTTAGTAAAACATAAAAAAAAAAATTATCTAAAAGA
>Ga0209445_1000770_pt1 | contig 17776 bp, 15 predicted proteins | sample MarorgKNORR_S2LV_4_FD_188223 | JGI IMG/M metagenome (GOLD analysis project Ga0209445, IMG submission 188223) | Marine microbial communities from the Southern Atlantic Ocean, analyzing organic carbon cycling - NADW_A/KNORR_S2/LV (SPAdes) (version 2) | ecosystem: Environmental > Aquatic > Marine >...
CATTATATGATGGGGGGGATTCGAGTGGATGCAGATTCACAAATGTCACAGGTTCCCGGCCTGTTTGCCTGTGGGGAGTGTTCAGGTGGGATGCATGGGGCCAATCGCCTTGGTGGGAATTCATTATCTGATTTACTTGTGTTTGGAAAGCTTGCTGGCGTAGGAGCAGCCAAATATATCCGAGGGATTTCCAGCCCGGTAGGGATTGTAGATGAAGAAGCGAAAGTGATCATCCGTGCTGCGACAGAAATTCTAAACAGGGAATCAGGTGAAAACCCCTATCTATTGCATGAGGACCTCGAGGAAAATATGCAAAGTAATGTGGGTATTGTTCGTAGTGCAGAGTTGTTATTGGAAGGGATCACCAAACTAGAATCCTTGAAAAAATCTTATAAAGAAGTAAAAGCTAATGGTGCTTCACAATATAATCCTGGTTGGCATGAAGCACTCGCTTTACGAAATTTGATGATTACAGCAGAATCAGTTGCCAGGTCAGCCCTCATGCGGGAGGAAAGCCGCGGAGCCCATACAAGGGTTGATTTCCCAGGAGAACAGGATGAATGGTTGCAATCAAATGTGGTTATTCATAAAGGAAAAGACGGAAATATGGTGGTTCGCAAGACAGATCGCCAACAGCCCAACAGTGAACTGGAGAGAATTGCCAGCTTATCCATTGATGAATTGGAAAAAGAAGTCAATGGTGAAGGATAAAACGACATGGCATTAAGAACATTTAAACTTTTTCGCGGTGATGCTTCAGGTGGAGAATTGTTGAACTACCAGATTGAAGTTGACAAAGGTATGGTTGTTTTGGACGCCATTCATCGTATCCAAACTGAACAGGCCAATGACCTAGCTGTCCGTTGGAACTGCAAGGCAGGAAAATGTGGTTCCTGTAGTATGGAGATTAATGGTAAACCAAAGCTGGCCTGCATGACACGGATGAATGAATATGAATCCAATGAAACTATTTCTGTACGTCCTATAAAGACATTCCCTGTAATAAAAGATTTAACAGCAGATGTATCTTGGAATTTTGAACAAAACAAGCGGATAATTCCATTCAAACCTGACCCATCACAGAAAGACGAAAGAGGAAATTACAGGATGTACCAGGAAGATGTAGATAGAATTCAGGAATTTCGAAAATGTATTGAGTGCTATCTATGCCAGAATGTGTGTCATGTATTGCGAGATCATGATCAAAAAGACAACTTTGTCGGACCAAGGTTTATGATTCGTTTAGCCGGTTTGGATATGCATCCCCTAGATAAGGAAGATAGAATTCCAGCGGTCAAGGAAGATTTTGGATTAGGAATGTGTAATATTACCCGTTGTTGTACAGATGTCTGCCCCGAGCATATTCAGATCACTGATAATGGCATTATTCCAATGAAGGAGCGTGTTGTTGACCGATTTTATGACCCCGTTATTTGGTTATGGAAAAAAGTATTTGGGAATTCAGACTGAAGGTATATAGGAAATTTATAGAGTACTTTATTTTAACTTAAAATTTACCGGGATAGATATCCAGACTCCCACGGCCCGCTCCCGTTGTTTGGCTGGCCGAAACCGCGTTTTTCGAATAGCTTCCATGGCAGCTTCATCTAGGCCAGTGTTTGGTACTCCCTTTAAGATCAGGGTTTCCTTCACACGGCCTTTTGCATCAATGAATGCTTGGACGACCACCACGCCTTCAATTCCCGCTTCCTGTGCAATTTCTGGATAAACCGGCTTTATAGGCGACATAGCAACCGGCGGGTCATCATAAGGTATGAAGACCACTTTAGGCCCTGATGGCGGTGGTGGTGGTGAATCTAAATTTGAAAAATCATCAAAGTCCAACTCATCCAGAGTCAGATCTTCCGCAATATCCTCATCATCCGATGGAACAGGGATTGAAGGCCTTGGCGGCGGCGGCGTGTTGTCAATCTGCTGGGTTTGTGGAATATCAATATTCTCAATTATAATTTGTTCCACGTCTGCAAACTCCAGACTGTTCCCGAATCGTGGGAAAACCAGGAAATTCAGGATCACCAGCCCGATCCCTAGTAATGCAGTTAAGCGGATTACAATCGGATATTTGGCTTTCAGAGGGTTTATAATATCCATTAATCGACTAAGGTCTTGGTAGAATAATTCAATTTAAGAGCTTCCACCTCACGAAGATTTTCATGTATATCCGAAACAAGACCCATTTCAGCTTCTTCATCGCCCTTTAGCGACACAACAATCAAGGGGTCAGCAACCCGCTTGTCGTACATGACCAAAGACACATCATCTACACCCATGAGACGGTCATCAATAGAAATCAATCCTTCCTTAGAGACCCATATCTGTACGGTATGACGCTTTGATTTAAGTTTTTCGATCCGTTTTGCTTTGGGCAGATTGACGGGCAATCCAGAATATTCTTTTAAGACAGTCGTAACCATGAAAAAGACCAGTAGCATAAAGATGATATCCGGCATTGAAGCTGTTGGTATATCACTGGATATTTTTGTTTTTCGGGAAAAATACATTAGTTGCTGTTGGCGATGGATATTCGTTTTGCATCTGCCATTTTTAATTGATCAATCACCCTTACATAATCTTTGTAGGCTGTTTTTGGATGGGCTTTTACCGAGACCACTAATTTATCATTTGCCCTGAGTCTTTCCCCTACGATTCGATGGATTTGTTCTACATTTGTAGGTTCATCATCAAGCAATACCTTCCCCTGGGAGTTGATCAGGCAATTCAGGATGTTTTCTTTTCGGATTTCAATTTCCATGTCGCCGGGTGGGGGAAGCACAATTCCCAGCCCTTTATCCGTGTCGATTGTGGTTGTAACCAGAAAAAAGATTAAAAGCAGGAAGGCAATGTCTGCCATAGAAGAGGTGGGAATTTCCCCGCCTTTGAATCTACGTTTTTTTGCCATGCAGCGATGCGCTGTTTATTTATTTTTTAGTTTCTTGATCGTATAAATGATCCATGATCTTCACAGACTGTTCTTCCATGTCCAGAACAAGTTTGTCAATGCGGGATACGAAAACATTTTGAAACGTCTGAATGATCATTGCCACAATAAGGCCAAACGCAGTTGTCAGGAGCGCTTGCGAAATACCCCCCGCAACAACGGCAGGAGAAATATCATTTGCGGCTTTGATTGCGTCAAAGGCGGCAATCATACCAACGACAGTACCCGTAAAGCCCAGCATGGGGGCGATGGTAATAACTGCGTTGAGCCAGATCATGTTCTTTTCCAAAAAGGCCATTTCAATGGCTCCGGCATTCTGGATTGCTTTTTCCACTTCATTTAATCCGCGGTGCATCTTGGTTAATCCTGCATGGAAGATTGCCGCTACGGGTCCGCTGGTTTCTTCACAGACTTGCGCAGCTGCCTCAGGGCCGTTTTCATTGATGGATTGACTAATCTCATCAAAAAATGACTGCGAATCCACAGCAGACATCATCAGTGAATAGGCTCGCTCAATTACAAATGCAAGGCCAAAAATCAGTGTAATAAGGATCGGCCACATGAAAGCGCCCCCTTCTAAGAAATAATGGACCATTATATAACTCCGTTTATGATCTAATTAATAAGAATTAAAAAGTTTATTTAAAAGGCACTAAATTTAATTTAATGATTCTATAAATGCATCTGCTTCATTAAAGTGTTTTAAAGCTTCAATTACCTGGTTATCTAATAGAAGACGAATATTTGCACCTTCGTCTTTACCCCATAAAGAACCAGCCAACCCGCTTTTGATTCTGTTATGAATAAAACCAGCGTTTACCCGTATTGAATCTTGAATTACATCAATGGAATCCTTCTCTAAATGAGCTAAAAATTTATTAAAGAGAGCATCAGAAACCATCCACGTATCCCTGAAATCGGAGAATGAACTAAATTCGTTCTGATGGGTTGAGGCGTATTCAGATGCAAAATTAAAAATAGGGCGCTTCGGATTTCTTAGGACCTTACCCGTTTCTGAATTAATGGTGCTCTTAAAAGGAATATAAATATCCGGGGTTATCCCGCCGCCGCCATAGACAGTCCGACCCGATTTTGTCTGATATTTTGGTCTCAATTCCTTGAGACTATCAATCTTTGCTTCCCGATCCTTCTCATAGAGTTCCCGGTAATACGCTAGGTCATTCCCATCTTCGTAGGGACGCTGGATCAGTCGCCCAGATGGAGTATAGTACCGAGCGATCGTGACACGCACAGCGGCCCCGGAATCTAAAGGTAATTGACGCTGTACCAGCCCTTTGCCGAAACTTGTTTCCCCCACAACCAATCCACGGTCCAGATCCTGGACCGCCCCTGATACAATCTCAGCCGCACTGGCCGATCCTCGGTTTATCATAACAATCAGGGAGAAATTATTATACCCTTTTTTAGAACTGCCAATAAACACCTGATTGGATTCTTTGATTTTCCCCCTGGTATAGACTAGTGTATCTGCTGTGGTAATAAATTGATCTGATATAGCAGCAGCCTGTTCTAAAAATCCACCACTGTTTCCGCGCAAGTCAAATAACAACCGTTCCATGCCTTTCGCTAATAGTGTATCTAATGCTGCAGCCACTTCTTTTTCTGTTGTGGCTGAAAACCGCCTCAGGAAGATATACCCTGTTTTATCATCCAGCATGGTTGCGGCACCAACGCTGTAAATCGGGATGTTATCCCGAATGATTGTTACATCAAATGGTTTTGAAGTTCCGATGCGGCTGATGGTAACCACAACCTTGGTTCCTTTTCTGCCCCTTAGTTTCTTAAAGACCTGATCCTTGGTGATTTTATATGCATCTTCGCCATTAATGGCAATGATCTTGTCACCGGGCATTAGCCCAACAATATCGGAAGGACTGTCAGGAACCGGCGAAATCACTGTAATAAAACCTTCTAAAATATCGAATTCGATGCCGATCCCCTGGAATTTACCCTTGAATAGTTCATTGATATTTTCCTGTTCTTTAGAAGGAATATAATTGGAATGGGGGTCTAATTCTTCCATCAAACCATGAAATGCACCATCCATAATTTTATCCATATCCACAGTATCGAAGTAAAAATGATTCACATATGAAATTATCTGTTGAAGAATATTGATTTTTTCCCTTAATACCCGGTAAACATTTTGATTACTGGAGTATACCCTAGGAACGAACAGAACAGTCGCCAGAAAAAAACCTAGCATGGCCGATAAAACCAGGGGCCATATCTGGCGAAATTTATTAAACATAATTTGTTATAAAGTTATAAACCGATATAGAGCATCGTCCGAAACGATACGCCTGCAATTGCAGATGTAGGGGAGTCATCGATGGTGGTCCTGCCATTCAATTTCCAACTGCCAGCATTGACAGTTCCTTTATTAAACCCAACACTGATTCGTAGCCCAAGCCGTTCTAAAAACTGCCATTTAACAGCAACATAAGGCTGGAAATTAAAAAAGGTTGCGCTCACATCGCGCAACAGGCCCGGTACCATCCCAGGTAGAATTTTGGGATCAGCGTAGTCGGTGTTTGAATATACACCGTAGTATAAAGTACCGGTGCTATCCATTGTCCCGTATACATTTGTAAAAACTTTTTTCCAGCGGGGGTTGCCACTTTGCTGGTCTAGGGCCATACTTACTCGGCCAAGACCCATGAGCGCACCAGCAGATAATTCCAGATCCTGCAATAGGGGCATGACATACTCAACCGATGTTGCGCCTAAAAGAAAAGAAAATTTTGCTTTTATAGAAGGATTAAAGTCTTCAGTATAGGGCTTAAAAACTTCACCTTCATCCAAAGTACCACTTGTATCGGCATCAATGAACACAAAAATCTCCGGTATCGTGCTGATGGTGGTGCCACCCATACCGGCATAACCTCCGATGCGCCAGCGACCTGTAACATGGGCAAATCCTTCACCTCCATGAATTACAAATGGATCATCAAATTCCTCTGGGTTCAGTCCAAGATTTGTGAGGTATGATGCCCCGGGTATTGAATCAAGTTTGATGTACATGGGGCTGTAGCCAATACCACCGCCGAGAAAATCTTCAGCAGGATAACTGAATTGTCCAAACAATATAGATAAATTCAGTGCTGAAAATAAAATAATGTTTTTCATGTTAATGGGGTTCTCCGCATGGTAGAATGTATCAAATTAAGATTCACGGTCCAATTTAGAAAGAAAATATAGCTGAAAATTTAAAAATTTGGTTAAAAAGACATATGGGGGCTTTTTCTTGTAAAAATAGTAGCATTATCCTATATTTTTCGAAGAGTAAACGAGGTAAGGGAGATCAAAACGTGATTTGCCTCCCGAATAACTATATCCAATTTTGGTTTAGACCATGAGGTTAAGTACGTTCAAAGGAGCTGAAATGCGCTTCCTAAAAGGAATATTTCTTGGAGTCCTGCTTCTGTCTGGTCTCACAGGCAGGGGGACATTCCATATTCACGGATCCTATGATCTGGATAAAGATGGCAAAGTGGAAACACTGGTCCTGAATACCCGTACGTCCTCTGCAATCTGGGTCGAGGTTACCACATTGACGACAATTGACACCCTATGGTCCTTTACGTTGCCAAACGGTGGAACATTTGCAGATGTTGAAGTTGCGGACATAGACGATGATGGATATAATGAAATAATAGCTATTCCTGATCTTTTTGCGTCCATAGGCGATCAGGCATGGCTTTATGTTTTTCCCGGCACTGCGACCGGGTTTTTAAATGAACCTCTTATATTTACAGATTCTCCACTTGAATTAACTACCATACGCCCATCCAATCTTGCACTTGTTCCCGGGGAATCACCCCAATTAGCGGTAGCCTTTGGTGCCCCGGTTCGGTTTGGAATGATGTTTGATCTTGATATCTCTGATGGCACCGTTTCCTTAATAAATACTCAAAGGCTTTCCGCTCCCATTATTAACAATGGTCACGGAGTAGTATATATAGGCGGTTTTACCAGTGGCGGCGGACATTATATGGCCATTGTATCCCCTGAAGAAAATAAGCTCAAGACAGCAATTTTTGATATTGGCCAGAATTTTAGCCTGATTCATTCCGATCTAATGAGGTTAAATGACGCTAGGTATCTCCTAGGCGCTGATATCCAGCCGTACAGATCAAAACATTCTAGCAAAAACGGTTTGCTGGTTCCCTTTGGATCTGATGATGTTTTTCTATTAAGTCTCACGGAAGAAAATGCTATTTTATCCACCACGAGTCTTTCAGGCCAGGGAGCTTTCCCAATGGCTGATGATGGTGATTTAGCAACGATTTTACAAAACAGACTGGATGCAGATATTTATGAAGCACAGCCATTTATAGCTGATTATCTTCCATCAAGGCTTGAGAAAGGGTCCCTCCGTCCTCCCGTTTCCCCCTTATCGGAAGAATCTGCTACACTCAATTCAATTCCCATGAGCTATGACCAGGACGTAACCAGTATACCAGCCGGACAAGGTGAAGTATATGGCATAAAAGATTCAGAAAGTGGGCAGAAAAAAGATTACAGCTTATTGAGCCCTACGCTGGGGGATTTCTTGGCCAGTGTAAAAGATGAAACAAAAGAACCCAAAACTGAAGAAGAAAAAGTTGCTGTTCCGAAGATGAATGTAGAGATGGAAAGTGTGAACTGGGCCGATGAAGCAGGATTTACCCAATTGAATCTTGGTGAATATATTCCAGAACCCACCGATTCTGTTTCCGAAGTATCGCCCATCCCGGAAAAAGACACAGGCATTACAACCTTTACAACAGAAGTTCAGGAAGCTTTAATTCCGAACATCGTTGATGAAGATACGGTGCTCGATATGCAGTCAGAGAATGAAATTGATTTGTATTATGTATTGGCCATGACCCCGGCATCTGATACACGAGACCGTTATGTTTTTGATGGAGAAGCTCCTTTTGGCGTGGCAGTTAATCAGGTCCCGCCTATGGGTGAAGCCACGCACTTTCAGCATGGGATATCGGCGAATCTGGCAAATCTTAAACGGGGTGAAACGTTTGATTTTGCCTATTCCCTCAGAGATGCCCGATTGGATAGTATTACTACATTAACCATGGTTCATGATATGCAGACCAATGTGGTTTTTATGTCCATATCGCCAACAGATGATTCATTATCCCAATCGTATCAACCGGAAGCATTTGATCCAAAATTGTTCGAATTCCCTGATTATTTCTTTGAAGGGTTCCCAACCTCATTGAATATGGATTTTACAGAAAAACTGATACGTTTCAGTTTCCATGGCGCAGAAGATTCTACCTATCAGGGGATCTACCTTTCATCAACGACCCCATCGAGTCCGTCCCAGTCTTTAGCGGTATTCATGGATGAGGGGACATTACAGGCTGTGCGCGGGGAAGTCGTGGTACGGGCCAATGGTTCAAAAAAGGTTACAACAGAATTTGATTTGGTTGGGAAGGTTGAACCGGCGGTTATGTTTTCCCGCTTGATCCAGGAATTATTTCCTGAAGAATTGAAAATAAAACTTCTTCAAGGCGCATCGCTGGAAGAACCTTTATTTGGACCCAGCGGGAAATTACCTAAAATAACCCGGGAACCCCGTTTGCCCGATGCCCAACCTGACCAGACCGAACCCGAAATCCCTGTGGAGCCTAAGCAAAGCAACGTTCCTGAGAAAAATGATGAAACTGTAGAAATAAAATCTGACCTGCCCCTGGAAACACCAGAAACACAGGAGGATGAGTTAACTCCTTCTGTTCCAGATGTTGAGAAAAAGGAACCTGAAATACCATCCCCCTCTGATTCTTTGAAATTGGAACAGGCGAAAGAACCTGTCCAACCTGCGGAAGAGAAAACTCCATCAGCTCCAGAGGAAGCCCAGCCCGAACCTGATATAGAAGAACCCGATACTGAAGAAGGTCAAGGAAAAGATGATCATTAGTCACCAGGGCTATGCGATGAAACATTTTCCCATCCTATATAAGATCGTTCTCTTACTGTTTTCCGTAGCGGTCGGATTTGGACAAAAAATTGTACATATGAATGGCACGTATGATTTGGACGGAGATCAATTACTGGAATTTATTGCCCTGGAACTGGATCCGAATCAGGATGTGTTTCCAACTGCAGTACGCTACTACGAAATTGATGCAGACGGATACCAGACCCTGATTTGGGAGTTCACCCCGCCCATTGCACTGACTGGTGAATTTGTAGATGCTAAAATCGGGGATATGGATGGGGATGGCTCCCCTGAACTTATTTTAGTTATGAACCTGTCAAGATTTGGCGATAATGCAACCCCCCATGTTTTTGTAGCTACCTATGCTTGGGATGGCACCCATTTTTCAGAGATTCCTTCTGCTACCCTGGATGTGGGAAAAGAGAACCGTTCGTTAAGATGCAATAATTTTCAATTGTTAGATCAGGATTCAGATGGAGACCAGGAGATTGTATTAGCACTTGGAAGCCCGTTTCGCGGATTTGCCATAGTGAATTCATCTGCTTCTGGATTATCATTAACGAAAAAAGTCAGACCGGATCAGTTATTGGTTGGTTCAGGCTTGTTGTACGTTGGGGTGGTAGACTACGATGGTGACGGATACGATGATGTAATGGCCCTGAGCCAGGATGGGCATACTATCAAGGCACAACCCTTTTATAATATAGGCGGGGTGTTTGATTCCGGCCATTTGGTCCGTAAAAAAATTGACGGATTAAGTGGTATATTGCCCTATTCTATAGAATTAACCGATTGGGACTCCGATGGTTTCTTTGATGTCCTGGTCTCTTTTAATTCAGGCGATATCGTGGCATTTACACTGACACCGGCAACACTGGTTATTGAAGAAATTCCTGTAAATACAGGTCCCCTGTCCCAGGTTGCATTGGAAGATTTCAACCAGGACACATATGAAGATATTTTAACTCTATCTTCTGATATTAATGCTCTAACCCTGATTTCGGGCGAAGATGGCGGCCTAGAAGGAGTTGAGAATGCCATGAGGAATATTCCACCTGAAATGCAGGTTTTTGCAATGGTGCCCATGACCAAATCAGGGCTATACAGTGGCAGTGTTCTTGTTTCGGGCTGGAATGGCGCAGAAAACTCTACCTATGTTATTCAGCTTGGGAATAAATCGGATCGGTTGGACCAAGGATATTTGATTACATCTGATTTCATTCAAAAACAATTACCAAGCTTGTTATCCAATGTACAGGATGTCCAACCGGAGATTCCGGAAGTTTATGTTGAAGTGTTGCCCAATGATAAAGAGCCCCTAGAACCTCAGCAAGAAGAAACAATAATTACAGACCTGGGACAATCTCCTGGTAGTTATATCCCCAATACACTTTTCCCAGATCAGCAGGAAGGGAAAGTCTTGCGGGAGCAACCTAAAATGTCCATCCCCAAAAAAGTTGTACGGACACTGGAAGAACCAAAGAAACCCCGTCCAAAAGAATCTCTGGGGCAACGGCTCCCCAAACATATTCTCCCCAAGTATGTTTTGAGACCCGGTCAACCGTTTCTCTATGAGATTCCTAAGGACAGCTCTGATGAGTTTTATAGTTTTCGATGGGAGAACCAGCCGCCGAAGGGCATGTATTTCCTTTATGTAAGTAAGGCAATTAATTGGGTGCCTACTGATAAACAATTAGATGCATTTCCCATCTCTTACATGGTCAGAATGAAAGTAGATGAAATTATGGAGGTGATCACAGGATCCAATGATGATGAACAGATCTTTAAGGCAACCCCTGTTCTGGAAAGCAGAGATGAAAGTCTCTGGATTTACGTGAATGACCCTCCACGGTTTCTAACACAGCCCACTATAACAGAATTTATTGCCGGGTCGACGTTTCGTTATGAACCAGTTGTTCAGGATCGCAATAAAGATGCATCAATAAAATACGAACTGGAAGTATCCCCTGAGGGGATGGTCGTAGAGAATGGTGTGGTAACCTGGAAGACAGACAGTGCCCATGTTGAAGTGTATGATGTGAGAATTGTTGCAACAGATGGTTTTGAACGGACCGCCCAGGAATTTCAATTATTTTCAAGGGCGGGTGTAAAAATCCTTTCAAAAGCATCAGAGAATGCCAGTGTGGGAAGCCCCTATACTTACCCCGTAAAAGTATGGCGTCAGAAACCAGATGAGAAAATAAATTATAAATTATTTTATAGTCCCGATGGTATGATACTGCAGCCAGACGGAACCATTTCATGGACCCCGAATCCTGTTCAGGTAGATACAATAAAGTATGCGGTGATTGCAAGCCATGGTGTTGCAACGGATACTCAGTTTGTTAATTTGTTTGTTAATCATCCGCCTATTATTAAATCATCGCCCATGATGATGAATACCATCAATGTTGGAGGCATCTGGGATTTTGAACTTGAAGTGGAAGAGCCTAATAAAAAGGACAGGCTGGTCTATACGGCTCATACGTTGCCCCAAGGCATGCGTATGGACCCTCATACAGGGTTCTTGCGCTGGGAGCCCACCATGAATGAATTGGATTTTCACGAATTGCAGATAGAAGTCTCAGACGGACATGAATCAAGAATGATTGAGGCGGACTTTTTTGTTAATGCACCGATTAAGATTATTTCCGTCCCCTCAATGTCTGCGATAGTTGGAGAAGAATATGCCTACAGGCTAATGATCAATGATAAAAATAAAGGTGCATTACTCCCTTTTAAACGCGTTGTAAAGATTCATGATATTTCTACTATCCGGATGTATTCAATTAACATTACGGATGATGTTGCATTATCCAATGTAGATCGATTCTTAGGCGACTGGCATAATGCTGAAGCTATTTATTACGTAGATCCTAAATACCCTGCCGATTCTCTTGTCTCGAGGCTGAACCTGAAACGGTATACACATTCAGTATTTTTTGAGGATGACAGGCTTTGGGTCCTTTTAGATACTCGTAATGGAAGAACAATAAAAATAAAAGATTTTCTTTGGGAATTTTTTCATGGTGACAAGGGGAAACCTCCTCGCGTTGTCGTTGAACGAGTAAATCCGATCCGGTTTTCCATGCTCGATTTTCCCGAGGGGATGGTGGTAGAAGGCTCCTCCGGGACTTTGCGCTGGACCCCATCTGTAGAACAGGCGGATGCTCACCGTATTACAGTGGTGGCATCTGACGGTTATACAAAAGATGAACAGACGTATGAGGTGTATGCGAACCATCTACCAACCATTGTGTCTAATCCTCCCCATATGGGGCTTGTGGGTGAATTATTTAAATACCAGGTTCGGGTGGATGATAAGAATGAGAATTCATCACTTGAATACACACTGTTAAAAGGGCCTCATGGAATGCAGATGGACCGCTACGGAAAAATCCTATGGGTTCCAAAAGCAGCACAAATCAATAATAATACATTTGAAGTTGCTGTCAGTGATGGATATGGTACAGATGTGCAGTTGGGAAAGATTTTTGTAAACAATGCTCCTACAATCATGTCCAATCCAAAACCGGTCGGATTAACAGGCCATTCCTGGCGCTACAAAATTGCCACTGAGGATTTGAATGGAGATAAGGTCGCCTACAGAGCTGTCAGGCTGCCAAAATATGCCCGGTTTGATAAAAAGAAGGCGATTGTGGAATGGACCCCGCGAAAGAGCCAACTGGGCATGAATGATTTTATTTTAATGGCCGTGGATGAACATGGCGCTACTTCAACCCATGAATTCCAGGTTCATGTATTTCATGATCCAAGTTCCAAACAGTTAGTCAATACTGGGTGGCCCCTGATGCTGACTTTTGTTGGAGTTGTGTTTGCCTGGGGCATGGCCCAGATATAGATTATTTTATCATAGAACCCAAGAGCGCGTCCAACTGATTTTCCTGTTGGATCGTAATAATTAATTCTACAACTACCATAGGAAAGCTTATCTTCAGTCCTTCTAGTTTAACCCAATCTTTTTCTGTTGTGATAATATAGTCTGCACGGGACCGACTGGCTCTCAACTCAACCTCATTAAGCACAGCCTGTGTATAAGTAAAATGATCCGGGAATGATTTATGACCAAGCATCTTGCAGCCCAATTGCTCTATTGCTCGATGGAAACTTTCTGTATCGCCAATACCAGATAAAAGAAAAACATCTTTATCCATCAATTCTAGATCTTTATCATTCCTTTCTTGGTACATTTTTGAAACAGCAACCTTTGATTTTGAATGTAAAACTGTAAGGGATGTTTCCCGAATTTTTCTGATGAGGAACGGTCGGGGCCTTTTAAGATTGGTTTTTGTTATTATGACAGCGTCTGCCCGTTTAATGTTTAACCAAGGTTCCCGCAAAAACCCATAGGGTAATAGTTTATGATCTATGGCTTCATCACCACCATTCACTAATACAAGATCTAAATCCCGTTCTATAGCCCGGTGCTGGAATGCATCATCCATTAAAATGATGTCGGGATTAAATTTTTCTATAAGGATTGACCCTCCCCTGAAGCGGTCCTCATCAACAACAATAGGGACATCTTTAAGTTTACGGGCCATCAGGTTAGGTTCATCTCCTGTTTCCTGCCATGTGCCTTGTGCACTGTCACCGTTAGATACTATAATGGTTCCTTTTGTATTTCTTCCATAACCACGACTCAAGACAGCCACACGGCACCCTTTTTCCTGCAAATACCGGCAGAGATAAATAACAGTGGGGGTTTTCCCCGTTCCACCTGTGGTAATATTTCCAATGCTGATAACCTTACAAGGCAACCTGTGTGAAACGAAAAATCCAAATCGGTAGAATAAATTACGCCAGTATATCACTCCCCAGTAAAATAAAGCTAGAGGAAATAAAAGATAAACCTGATATTTTTTAGCTACTTTCATTATTTGTATATTGCAAATTATTATGTTCTACCCGATCCATTTCTTTAATTAAAGTTTCAGCACAGGTTTCAAAGTCTGCATATTTATCAAATACAATGGGCTCTCCATATTCTATAAAGATCTTACCAAACGGTTTTTCCAAATAGAATGTATCCCAGTTTGTAAATCCCCACCTGCGCGTAGAATGAACGTTCGTCGGAATAATTACAGAGTTTGTGGCCTGTGCTGCGCGGATGATTCCAGGTTTTGGAATCCGGGCAGGACCCGTTGGTCCATCTGGTGTTATAAAAACCAGTTCCCCCGGGTTTTTTAAAATTCGAACCATTTCCTTATAGACTACCTCTCCTTTTTCTTTGCTTGAGCCTCTCATCATATGCCATCCCCATTTTGTCGCAATCTGTGAAATTATTTCTGCGTCTTTGTGTGTCCCAGCAACCGCCTTTACAGGTTCATTTCGAAGGTCATGAACGATTGAAAGTAATTGACCATGCCAGACGGATAGAATAACAGACCTGTTGCTGTGAATCATATCTCTGTAATGTTTACGTCCCCGGACATCTTTTTTATTTGTGCCGTAAAGTAATTTCAGCAGGATACTACCCAAATGTATTTTCAGTTTTATCGAAAAAGGCTTAATCATATCTGTGTTTTGTTTTTGTAATAATGGCCTCTGCCGCTCGATCATATACTCCCGGTATTCCCAGACTTTTTCTTACTTTATCAAACCCATCTAGCATTGTTTCTCTTTTTTTAGACTTAGTATCTAATAAGGGTGTGAGCGCTGTAACTATATTTTCTGGTTTCATTTCATTTTGCAGAAATTCCGGTACAAGTTCTTCATTTGCTATAAGGTTCACCATAGATGAATAATTTACATTGGTCATGGATTTAGCCATTAGCCATGAAATAGAAGATAATTTGTAACATACAATCATTGGTGTCCCCTCAACCGCACATTCTAAAGTAGCAGTTCCTGAAGAGACCAGAGCCGCTGTTCCTACAATCATGGCTTTTCTAGCGTTTTGTTCAACCCTAAAGTTATCAGGTACATTTAGCAGTTTAACATTAGGAGCTTTTCCTACTATTATTTGAAGATCAGGAATAATGCCCCTCAAAATTGCAACAGTCTTGAGAAAAACTGGCCAATGCCGATCGACCTCCTGCTGTCTACTCCCCGGGAGCAGGACCAAGATGGGGTGTTCAATAGTTAGTTTATGCCTTTGGTAAAACGATTTTGAAGATTCATCAACGTGCTGTTGTTCTGTAAACGGGTGCCCCAGATATGTGGTCGGCAATCCTTTTGAATTATACCACTCTTCTTCAAAAGGAAAAATAGAAAGAGTCTGATCCAGCACTGCTTTCATGGTTTCAACCCGTTTCTCTTTCCAGGCCCAGGCCTGGGGCAAAATGAAATATGTAATCGGGATACCTAGGCGGAAAATATTTTTTGCCAATTTGAGGTTGAATCCGGGATAATCGATCAAAATGATTCTATCGGGTTTAGCACGGGATATGGTCTTTACAGTTTCCCCCATTATTTTTATCATACGCGGTAAATGTTTTACCACTTCTAGAAATCCCATAATGGCTAAATTGTCAGAATGCTCAATGATATTCATCCCCGCATCTCGCATGGTATTACCACCATGACCCATAAAAGAGGAGTTAGGCTCTATATTTTTTATTGAATGTATCAAATTCCCTCCATGGAGGTCGCCGGAGGGTTCCCCCGCAACAAGGAAAAATTTTAATGGTTCAGACATTATCTGTTCCCACTTGGGGATTATAAAGAAAAGCCGTAATAATTTTTTGCACCAATTAAGATAATAATAATAATAATATTCTGTAGTGTGCGTTTTTCTGTTTGCAGCGTTTGTATGATAGTTAAAGGGACTCTTTTATCATTCCCAAGCCACGGGCTTAATCTTGGAAAAAGTCTAGGGACAATTTCACGATACAATCGATACTCATTTCCAAATAATTTCACCAGGGTTTCCTCTTCCAGGGAAATAATCATAGAATATTGGAGCGTAAAAAAGGCGAATACAATGAATAATAGGGGCCATACAAACTGCCCCCCTGCCACAAGAACTACTCCACAATAAATAATCATGTTGCCTAAATATAAAGGATTTCTGCATCTGGAATAAGGCCCGCTTGTGCATAGTGATGGTGCACCGATGTTTGTTGTCCGTGTTGCACCGCCAGCAAACCGTACCGCATATATTCGTATAGACTCCCCAACCACGATTAGTCCTATTCCAATAATAAAATGGGGATAGGATAAAGATGACAAATATAAAATGGCCAATACAAGTGGAATCGGAGTAAAACTTCTATTGGAAAATAAAAAATTTCTCAGATCCATTAATGTATGTCTTGTGTGATCATTTGCTGGATTTCGATAGCAATCTTAAGGGCATCCCGGCCCGCTTCACCTGATACAATAGGAGTTTCTTTACCCTGTACAGATTTAATAAAATTATGCAATTCCATCCCCAAAGCATCCTGTTCCGACATGGCAGGCTTGTCATAGGCAATAAATCGTTTAGCACCATTGTATTCAAAAGGAACAGTCATTAAAGCGTTTGGATCGTCTTTTGGGTCACCCACAATTTTGTAGACTTCTGTCAGGCCCAATAAAAGATCAATAGTGGCATATAAGTTCTTTTGAAATAACTTAACCTTCCTGACTTCGTCCTTTGCAACCCGGCTTGACATTATACTGGCCACGGTCCCATTTCCAAACTGAATGCGTGCATGGGCAATATCCAAAGAATCTGTAAGGATTGAAAGCCCGGTGGCCTGGATGCTTTTCACCGGAGAATCAACCAGAGATAATAAAATATCTATATCATGTATCATCTTATCTAATACCACTGGTACATCGGTCCCGCGGACTGTATAGGGAGCCAGCCGCTGTATCTCCAAGAATTTTGGTTCTACACGGTAAGGTTTAAGAGCCAGCAAAGCAGGATTTAACCTTTCAATATGTCCAACCTGGATCATGACATCTTTTTCCTTAGATAACACCAACAATCGCTCCGCTTCTTCCAAGGTCTCTGTGATAGGTTTCTCAATGAAAACATGTATATCATTTGCAATACAGGTTTCTGCAATCTCTGCGTGGTAAGGCGTGGGAGTTACAATGGAGACGGCGTCCACTTGATTAAGGAAATCCTGCAGTTCATTAAATATGGGAATATCAAATTCTTTGGAAATTTCCGCAGCACGTTCTTGATCCGTATCTACAATGCCTACCAGATTTGCATCCTTAAGAGACACATAATGTTTTACATGATGCTGACCCAAATGGCCTACACCAATCACCCCCACTTTTACAGGTTCATTTCGCATAGTATAGTTCAAAATTACGGAATCAGGGCAGGAGATTACATGGCAGAAAACAATCTGTTTGTATTAGGGAAAAATCTTGCATTTTTGCATAACAACCGGTTATTTTTAATGCAATTCGAGGTATTAATGGAGTTTCAATATGGTTAACGATATGAAATCCGGGATTGGTTTTGTTATTCCGGCAGCCGGCGTCGTCGGCTTTTTCACATCTCTCCTTATGGGGGAATTTCTGGTCAGTATTATTATTGCTGTCTCTGGTATCTTGGTATGGTTCCTGTATATGTTGGTCATGGAATCCCATATGCCGGAACAAATGGGCAATATGATAATATTGTTCGGCGTGATGCTGTCCCTAGGGATTTTCTTTGGGTTTGGAATTACACAAAACATGTGGGGTGGTTTCGAATTTCAACCGGAAGGATCTATTTTATCTCTGGTTATTCTCTTCTTCGCAGTGCTTACAGGCCTAAATTTTCGTAACCAGAAATCATCTTTCCTGGCTTCTGCTGGTGATAGTGGCGGTCTGTCAGATGAGGACCGTGATCTTGTAATGAATGCCATTAATCAGACCCAGGAATCAAAAGCAACCCCGGC
>Ga0209445_1000771_pt1 | contig 17764 bp, 18 predicted proteins | sample MarorgKNORR_S2LV_4_FD_188223 | JGI IMG/M metagenome (GOLD analysis project Ga0209445, IMG submission 188223) | Marine microbial communities from the Southern Atlantic Ocean, analyzing organic carbon cycling - NADW_A/KNORR_S2/LV (SPAdes) (version 2) | ecosystem: Environmental > Aquatic > Marine >...
AATTTTACTAATTCAGTGGAAATTTTCACAGTAAATGAGAATTATCGGATTAACAAACCCCCTAATGAACTATTAAAATAAAATGAAAATCCACCAAGAAGTTTTAAAAGCTGAAAAACAAATAAGAAAATTCATTCGGAAAACACCTATAGAGTTCTCACCCTATCTTAGTAAGCTTTGCAATTGTAATGTTTACCTGAAACTTGAATCTGAGCAGCTTACAGGATCCTTTAAGATTAGAGGGGCTTTTAACAAACTTCTTTCTTGCAAGAGTGAACTAAACAATGGATTTATCACTGCATCCACTGGCAACCATGGAAAGGCAGTTGCTTATGTGTCCAAAATGCTCAATCTAAAAGGCACAGTCTATGTCCCAAAAAAAGTTTCAAAAACAAAACTTGAAGCAATAAAATTTTATGGAATAAATATCAAAAAATACGACGGGACAAGCGGGGAAACTGAAATACATGCTCGGAAGGTTGCTGAAAAGCAAGAAATCCCATTCATCTCTCCTTACAATGACATTGATATAGTGGCTGGGCAAGGCACGGTAGGATATGAAATTTGGGAACAACTTCAAGATATAAATGCTGTTTTTGTTTGTATTGGGGGCGGAGGCTTAATTTCAGGAATTGCTGGTTACCTTAAACACAAAAATAAAAGCCTTAAAGTTTTGGGCTGTGAACCGAGGAATTCTTGTGCAATGTCTGTTTCTATAAAAGCCGGGAAAGTAATTGAGGTTGAGCACAAACCCACACTTTCCGATGGTTCTGCCGGCGGAATTGAGCCAGGTTCAATAACATTCGATTTTTGCAGCAAATATGTTAATGAATATATTCAAGTTTCAGAAAGGGAAATTAAAAATAGCATGATTTTTATGATTGAAAAACAACACAAAATTATTGAAGGGGCTGCTGCTGTTCCCATCGCTTCATTAATAAAGAAAAAGAATTTATTCAGGAATAAGAATGTTTTAGTGGTTCTGTCCGGTTCAGGGGTTGGCATTGATGTAATAAGAGAAGTAGTTCGCAAATGAAACCGATCATTCTTGAAAAAAAAGAAATAATACAATTACTGGACTTTAATGAAATCATTAATGTGATTGAGCAAAGTTTTGTTGATTTTTTTTCTGGCAAGGCTTTAATGCCAACCCCTCAAGATATTATGTTGGAAGAATTTAATGGTGAGACACACGTTAAAAGCGCGTATGTGGAAGGTAGTAAGCATTATTGCATCAAAATTGCTTCAGGATTTTTTAATAACCCTAAAATAAATCTGAGTTCTTCTCAGGGAATGATGATCCTGCTGGAGGCAAAAACAGGAATACCCAAATGTATTCTTCTGGAGGATGGTCAGTTAACCGATTATAGGACTGCGGCGGCTGGTGCGGTTGCTGCCAAATATCTAGCCAACAAAGACAGTGAGAATGTTATTGTTGTGGGAACTGGAATCCAAGCTAAATTACAAGTGGAATTCTTATTAAAAATTTTTCCAATTAAAAGGTTGTTTGTCTGGGGAAGAAGTGAGGACAAAGCCAAGGATTATTGCAATTATTTCCTCGCGAAGTCGACTTCCTTCGATTTTCAAATTATCAAAAGCATAGAAGAAGCCCAACACTTAGATATTGATATAATAATCACAGCCACTCCTTCTCGGAAAGCCTTGGTTCCAAATAAGGTAGTGAAAAAGGCAGTTCATATTAATGCGATTGGTGCTGATATGCCCGGCAAACAGGAGTTGGATGAAAAAATTTTTTTCAATGCCAAAGTGATTACGGATTCAACAGCACAATGTGCCAAAAGCGGTGAATTACAGCATGCACTAAAAACAGGTAAGATAACTTTAGATGATGTTTATAGTGAATTGGGAGAAATCATTTCAAAAAATAAAAAAGGAAGAGAAAATCCAGAAGAGATTACAGTTTTCGATTCCACTGGTTTAGGAGTCCAGGATTTAGCAATATCCAATTACGTTTTTGACAAATATTGTAAAATGAAAAAAATAAATTAATAGACGGTATCTTCACCATAAACATTCTCGCTTTCCAGGACTTTCCGGCTTTTGCCGAATTTACCCACAACTACGTTCATGACATCCCCGAATTTAATAATATCTTCAAGCTCCTTGATTAACAGGATAGGGCCGATTATATCACTGCCCTCGTTTTCCTGAATAATTCTTTTTTGATGAAACACTGACATGAAATCCATTTACCTGGTACGTTACGGTTCCTCCGATCAGGCTTTTGAAATTCGGGAGGAAGAAGATCCTTTCCCTCGCGAAGGTGAAGTGACCCTTCGGGTGGAAGCTTCAGGACTCAACTTTGCAGATGTATTGGCTCGGCTTGGTCTTTACCAGGATGCTCCTAAAATTCCCTGCGTGTTGGGTTACGAAGTCGTCGGCCGAATTGATCGCGTGGGATCCGCCGTCGAAAGAGTTCGTGCGGGAGACCGGGTAACGGCCTTCACTCGGTTTGGAGGATACGCGTCTCATGTCGTAGTTGATTCCAGAGCCGTTGTTTCTATTCCCGAGGATATGGACGCGGGAGTTGCAGCGGCTCTCGCCACCCAATATTGTACTGCTTGGTATGCTGCTGAAGAAATGGTTCGTCTTCATAAAGGGGATCATGTCCTAATCCAAGCCGCCGCAGGTGGCGTGGGCATGGCCCTCGTACAAATCGCCAAGAGAAGGGGTTGCATTATTTTCGGTACTGCCGGGTCAAAGTCCAAACTTGAGGTTCTGGAGGAGATGGGTGTCGATTACCCTATCAATTATCGAGACCACAATTTCGCCGCTGAAATTAATAAAATTTGTGGAGACCAGGGCCTGGATGTTGTTTTTGAATCTCTTGGTGGAAAGATGTTTAAGAAAAGTTTGGATCTACTGGGTTCAGGCGGTCGGATTGTTACTCTGGGTGTAGCTCAAATAGTGGGAAAAAGGGGAAACATCTTTCGATCTCTTAAAACTGTTTTAGGGTTTGGACTCTTTCATCCTGTAAGATTCCTTTTGAAGTCTCAAAGTATGATTGGGGTGAATATGCTTCGTATTGCTGACCACCATCCGGAAATTCTACAACGGTGCCAAAAAAATGTAATGGACCTTGCCCGGCAAGGCGAACTCAGCCCAAAAGTTGGCGGGATATTTCCAGCAGAGCAAATTTCTCAGGCGCATGAATTCCTTGGAATGAGGAAATCTATTGGGAAAGTCATCTTAAAATGGACACCCTAACTGCTTTAACACTGTAGTCAAAATGTAGGCAAGTCACCGGAGATATACGGACCCATGACGGACCAGCATGAAAAAAAAATCCAAGCCTGCCGGAAAGCGGTTGAGCAACATCCCCAGGACGCGGAAGTTTACTTCCAATTGGGATTGGCCTGCCGAAAGGGGAAATTTCTGAAAGAGGCTGCTGAGGCTTATGAAACATCGATACACCTCAATCCAAAAAATAAAAAGGCAATGCATGGGCTGGCCATTACCTACAGGAAGCTTAAGCGGTACGACGATTCCATCGCCATTTGCCATGAGATTTTAAAGCTCGACCCGGATTATGCCAAAGTCTATTTTAATCTTGGTCTTATTTATGAAGAACAGGGAGAATGGGAAAAAGCCATTGAACAACACCGTAAGGCCCTTGACCTTAACCCGGATGATTTTCAAGTGCATTACAACCTGGCACGAGGGTACGACGCGGTAAAAGATGGCTCCAAGGCAATTGAACATATAAGAAAAGCCGAATCTATCGCCGACAGGGAAAACGATGAAAAGGGGAAAAATGAATCCAAAATCCTTTTGCTAGCCCTTTTGGAAAAATTAAAATGAAACTAAAGGGTGGGGCCTGCAACCCGCGACCGCTGGTGCTGGAGTTATATTCTACATTTGCCTTAATGCCCCAGTTATATCCTCTTCATTTAATTTTTACCCTTTCAGGGCATGCGTTATATTTTTCCGAAGCTTTCATGCCCCGCAGGGGTAGAATGGGGTAGATCCAGTAAATAGCCTATCGTTAAATTTTCAAGGGTTCACTTATAGTCAATAGTGGACTTGACCCCTTTTTCTTTTCTAATAACAACATTGAGAAGTCTATTTATGAAAAATGATGATTCAGATTCATTCTGGTTTCACACCCCAATTCTTTTGATAAAGATAGTGAGAGTTTTGACAAAAATACCTTCGGGGCAACCAAAAATGATTCAACTGGAACTATGGGGGAGGTCAATAAAAGTTTCAACTGACCCAGTGTTAGGAAGGGTCAGACTAGACATTATAACTTTGCCAGCATCAAGTATAGAAGACAAGAAGTCTCCACTCTCAGAAGATTCTCAACCTAGATTAGACTCAGGTAAGGAGGATTGAGTATCTATTTGGTTTAGGAACAATGTCAGTTGGTGGGAACAGGCATTGAAATTCTTTTACCGTTAGTGGACCATGACGAGTACATAATAAAAAATGGGCTATGAGAATAATCTCATAACCCATTATATTTTGTGGCTATATGGCAGAGCCTTTCAGGCGAGCTGTGCAAAGGGCGAAGTTAGAACATATCGTCCCTCATATTATGAGACACACAGCAATAACACACCTAGTTCAAATTGGTGTAGATTTGCCAACAGTCCAGAGTATTAGCGGCCATAAAACCCCCAGCATGGTTGTTAAATACGCCCATCAAAATGGCAAACATATTGAGGCTGCCATGGACAAATTAGAGGAGCGTTACAAAGCTGTTTAGCTCAGTTTTTCTGACCCAGTTACACAGGAATTGCACATTTCCCAAACCAAAAGAAAAGGAGCTACGGCGACAATACCGTAACTCCTTATTTATTCAATGCCGAGGGCCGGAATCGAACCGGCACGAGGTTTCCCTCGAGGGATTTTAAGTCCCTTGCGTCTACCAATTCCGCCACCCCGGCTTAGGTTTGCATCTGAAAAAAGTTCCAGCGTAGAATGGGGGCCACCGGAACTTGTGCGAGAAGAATGTTAGCAGTTTCCACCACAAATTCCAAGTTGCGCTTAAACACAATTTTTCATGATTCGACACTAAGATGAGAGATCCCAAACGAATACTGCAGAAACTGCTGGGTCCGGAAATGGAAGTCGAATCTTTTGCGGGAACTGGTGAACCTCTGGAACAGACGGTTGAAACGTTTCGCGACGTGGTCCAATGCCGAAAAGTCCGCAAATATGTGCTGGATCATTTCGGTTTCGACCTGGCCATTTCACCGGAGGTTTTTTACAACCTGCTGGATATCCCGCAAATCAATTATATTGAAACCACAAAAAGGGACCTGGAAGTGGAAACGGTTTCTTTAAAAGAAAACCGTGAGCCTAACGACCCCGTCTCTATCAGTAATTTGAATTCGGTGTTGCGGGAACTTTATGCAAGTCTTTTCCTGATCAAGGAACGACTCCGCAACGACACCCCCAATGCGGTTTTGATAAGAGAAATGCGTTCGGAACATATTGACCGGGCTCAACAACTCGCTAAAACCATCTCTGTATTGCACGGCAATTTGACAGGTTACCTGTTCACCGGATGGAAAGCAGGCAGAATCGAAAAAGAGTTCCTGTCCCTTTTCCCAAAATCGGCAAAGGCGCATCCTCTTAGAAGCACCTTCCCTCTCATTGAGCATGAACTTGAACTGTATCGCGAAGTTCTTAAAGTACAGAAAAAATGGGCGCCTTTGCAAATCGACCTGTTCGCCATACTCCGTAAAGAGGACCCTAAAGGACTAAACCTGCTTCTCGAAAATATTCAGGAGTTGGGCAACCGGTTGTGGCAGATCATTTATGAAAGTTCTGCCATACGGCAATGCGTGGGCCTTGCGGGAATTGATTTCGGAGACATCCAACCGCTGTTCGACAACGACAAAGTGCACTTGAATCCCCGCTAGCAGGTTGCATGAGAGGTGGCGAGCAAAGAATATTGGCGGCTTGATGGGCTCTTGCTAGTAGCCAGCGGCGGCTCGCCGCTAGCCTTTGACTTGGAAGCCTTCTACTTTGTCCAGTAGCAGGTGTTTGACAGCAGACATTTTTTGCGCTTCCCGGAGGGCCTCTTTTCCCTCCTCATTGATCCGGTTGAGGCGCAAATCGAGACGCACCAGATTGGTGAAAAGAGGAAGGAATTTGGCCAAAACCAATGCTCCCTCATCGGTAATCTCATTATCCGTAATGACCAGGTTCTGCAAACTCAAAAGATTGTCTGACACCGCGAGGTATTTAACCCCTTCGTTACCAATCCGGTTATAAAACAGGTTCAGCGAAGTCAGGTTAACCAGCACTTCAGACTGGGCAAGATATCTCACCCCCTTGGGACCACACAGATTGGTTCCAAAGGCCAAGTTTGTTAAAGGCCGCAAAAACTCCATGCGGGCGATGTCTTTAGCCCCATATTCCTTCAAATACTCGGCAGTAAGATCAAGGGTGAGCCCATCCTTGCTCAAGTGCACCTGGATAATTGACTCTGTTTCAGCTAGGAGCCTTTCCTGACCCATAGAGATTTTGTTCATGCTTGTATCCATAATTCCTATTCTCCAACAATATTTCCAGGCACCCAGTACGCAGACCCTGTACTGAGATTAATTCCTGATATGAACTTATACCAGCCTTTAACGATGCTACGATTATACACTGATTTTAGGCCCACAGGCAACAAGGCTACGCCTTGAGGAAATGAGCAATAGCTCGTTGAGCCAAGATAACTCTTTGCTCGCCAGCAAAAATTATAGCTCACTGGGTCCAGCGAGTTATGCTCATCATTTGCCTTCATGCCTCAGTTATATCCTCTTCATTAAATTTCATGCCCCGCATGGGGTAGAATGGGGTATCACGCTGGCGCCCAGTGGGTGGATTTTCTTGGATATTTGGCAGGAAATATTTTAAAATACACCATAAACCTTAATTCGGAGTGGATAGCATGGCTGGATTATACAGAACCGAGACCGAGATGAGTCTGGGCAATAACGTGATCGTAACGCAAATGACCCAGGCAATAAACTGGGCACGAAAATATTCGTTTTTTATCTATCCCTTCATCACTGCGTGTTGCGGAATGGAGTTCATGTCCGTGGCCGGTCCCCGGTACGACCTTGACCGGATGGGCGCGGCGTTTCCGCGGTTTTCACCGCGGCAGGCCGACCTGCTCATGATAGTGGGCACTATCAGTCACAAACAGGCCCCAATACTCGTCAAGGTTTATAACCAGATGACCGAACCCAAATGGGTAGTCGCTTATGGAGTGTGTACGGTTTCAGGCGGATTCTACGACAACTACTCAACCGTGATGGGAATTGACACCCTCATCCCGGTCGATGTCTATATTCCCGGATGTCCGCCAAGACCCGAAATGGTAATCGATGCCCTGATGAAATTGCAGGACAAGGTGCAGGCCGAAACTCTGGAAGACCACGTTAAAGGTCCCGCCCTCGTCACCCCTGCCGGCAAACTCTAGCGGCGAACCGCCGCTGGCAATGTGCCGTCGCTTTATTTGGCGAGCAAAGCAAAGCAATCCAGAAAAACCCTGGATCGTCACGCTACCTGTCAGTCGCGCCTAGTGGCAGGAATACTTTCCAACATTCGCAGAGCCCCCTCTTTTTCTACCGGAGTGAGTTTTGGGGAACCCGCCATTTTCGCAATATCACGGCGTTTCTCCTCAACAAACAACTTAAAATCTTTCTCATCCGGCACCACCAGTTTTACTTCTCCACCTACCCCGATAAATCGTTTTTTTAAAAACCGGAAATAAATTCCCAGCCGGGTTGCTGAATCCTTCAATCGCAAATGATAACTCATAGTCATCAAGGCCTCCCGCTTTCGATCTATACGATAACCCAGCCGGGTGTTATCGAGTTTGTTGAACTGCCTCTCCAAAATGGAAAACGCTTCATCCAATGCTGAGGAATCCAGATCCAAAGGCGGAAGGGGCAGGATTTTAACCGCCGCGATATCGAGCAATAGTGAAACGGCACGGGTCTGCTCCCCCAGATAAGCGGACTCCAAAGGATACTCCCGGTTCAGGCGTGACACTTCCTTCAGCACCGGTTCCAGCTTTTCTATTGCTGTGGCCACCCGGTTCAGCGTATCAACTTCAAAAGGCATTAAAAACCACTGCACCTCTCTGGGCACGTTCAGGTCCTCGCCGAGAACGGCCTCTTTAACCTCACGAGCAAAAAACCGGTTGAGGATATCGGGAAAATCCGTAATAAAAAATGCTGTCAGGGTGTCGGCAAAATAAGGGAAATTCAAAAACAGGAACTTAGGATCAGAGCGAATATTCAATCCATACGCTTCCAATTCATTGGCAATGCCCAAAAACGGCTGGGTCAAATGCAGGGACTCATGCAGGTGGGTGGCATTTCCATACACCTGGCTGTCTACCAGAATCGCGGCAGGGAAAATACGGATCGTGTCAAAAGTGGTGTGCGCAAACTGGCCGGGCCGCAACCATTCATCCGCCCAGGACTGGATGATGAATTGTTTTAACGGCGGCGGGGGAAGATCGGGAAAAATGGAGGCTAAGAGACCCAGCGATTTTCGCATCCGGTCAATAGATCGGTCCAGCAGTTGTTCGGCCTGGTGGCACTCCCCGCAACCATAAGTTTCGAACCCAGGAATCGTAAAAACGGTTTCTTCACTTTCCGGTAGGAGTTTTATTTTTTTGGACGGACCAACGCCCTCTTGAAACTTTTTCGGTAGATGAAGCTGAATCAGTCGGTTCAACTCACCTAAGCCTACCGGTTCTTTTGCCTGTAACGGGGCAATTATAAAAGTGAGAGAAGTGAGGAAAACAAAAAAAACCAGGACGGCGTTGCAGACCTCTTTTCTCAAGGCGTTGGTTTCTTAACAGTAAAGCGTTGCCAGACGCTGATCACCTTGCGTCCGTTCCTGTCTTCCTTAACTCCATCCCAAACGGCAAATGCCATCAGTGCCGGGTCGATACGCTGGGCAAAGTCTACGTCCCATTTACCGGTTTTTATCATATCGCGTAGAAAGACCACCGTCCAGACTCCGTCTTTCCATTCACCTGTGCCCTCCACATTCTGATTTTCAGGCGGCTGCGGCGTGACGGTGCCGAACCCTTCAGCATTCAGTTCCTCAACGGGGTTCTCGCCGGTAGTATTAACACGAGAGAAAGCTTCAGCAATAATATCGCCATAAATCAGCGCATCCATATCCACGCCACCGCCGGCATATTCCAGATCGTCCTCAGCTTCTAGTGCTTCTTCCAAACCAGCTTTCCAATGCCAGATATTAACCGGTTTGTTGCGGTTACCCATGCCGAAAAACGGTTCATTATGACCATGGGTATGAAGCGTTACCGCCCCCAAGGCAAATTGCACTGCCACCCCATCACGAAATGTATCCGAATGCAGTTCCGAAAAAGCATCATGAGTCGGGTCCTCCCACTGAATGCGTATTGCCAGTTGTTCGCCATTATTCACCGATGCCACATTGACGAATTCCACCGCATCCCGCCTCGCGGATAACGGGCGCAATACCAGGCTTGTGCTGGCCACCCCTTCCCATATCGGACTAAAAGGGTCGGTATCCAGTTCAAACCCAACGGGAAATGAATAAATATCCGTTTCAAATTCCCCTTGTTTAAATTCCTTCACAGACTTTGAACGAATATAATGCACCAGCGCCCAACGGTCTTCTTCCGGGATATGAAGGTAGGAGCCCATAGGCGTCCCATCCAGTCCAGCGGAGATGGTTCTGAAAAGATCTGCCGGTTTGTGCCCACTCTTGAAAAACTGCGGATTGGTGATGTCATGCACAAACACGGCGTGTTTCCAGGCATCCATGAGCGATTCAGCCAGTTCGCCATCTCCCTTTAAAGACTCTCCGTGGCACCGAATACATTTCAATTCGTTAAAAAGTTCCTTGCCCCGGGCTACCAATGCCGGAGTAGAAGCAAGGGGATCACCAACCTCTATTTTTTCACCCTGAGGTTCGCTTTTGAATCGTGGAGAAAAGTTTTTGATATGGTGGATCAAAGCCCAGGTGTCTTGGGGACTCAACGCGTCTTTCCAGGCTGGCATGGAGGTACCGGGAATACCGTTTATGATGGTCCGGTATAAATCCTCATCGCGGGGAAGCGTACCGGTAGGGGTGGTGCGGAATTTAAAAATTCCCTCCCTGAAATCTCTCGGCCAAGGATATAAATATTCAACCGCCAGGCCGCCCCCATTGCCGTCTACCCCATGGCAGAATACGCACATGTGCATATATATGTTGCGACCACGGGCCAGAAGACTTTTAGAGTCCACATCTTCTGGCTTGTATTGGTCAGCCTGATCATGGGATCCCCGGCTGCGGAATAAACTACCATCTCCTTCGTGTTGCATCGCGCCGTGATCGCCATGGTCCATGGGCTCATCAACCCGGTATTCCTGCCCGGGTGCCGGTCCAGAATGATCCATCGCTCCGTGGTCCATTTTATCCTCTTGCGCCATCACGGATGAAGGGGCGTAGCACAAACCCGCCAACACCAGCAAAACAAATCCTGATCGAAAAAACTTTGGTTTCATATCACTTATCTCCCAACCCACTGCTAGACGCAGGGGCACTGGTCAAGAGTTCTTTTCAGCCGAGAAAGTTTCCTGCTAGCTAGGTAGAGTTATTACCCCCCCCGGGGCACGAAAACTTCGGAAGAATATCACGTGCTCATTAAGGCCAGCGTCACCCTGGCCACGCCTAGTGAACCATTTTGACACCTTGTTCCAGGTCTGCCAAATCTTTCAGGTTAAAATAGTTTTCTTTATGACCGAGACCAAAATACCAGGCATGGTCCAGCCCGCGTTCGTTATCGGTCCAGATATAGTAACTCCCTCCATCTTCAAACCCGGAGGGAAGCCCAAGTATTTCCTCATCCTTGCTTTTTATCTTTCCTGAAGGTACCCACAACTGGTTCAATTCATTCAAAGTGGGCAGACGCCAGTCATTGTGCCCGGCGAATTTTTCTGCGTTTTTTCGCGTGATATACTTCAAGGCGTCATACCAGTTGAGGCCTTTTTTCAAATCATGAAAGGAATCGCCTTTCTGCCAGACCAAACCGGATTCAGGGTCCGTCACAGTTCCATTTTTGTTGTCGATAAAACCTACCGCCCCAACAGGAAAAACATTGAGAAAAAAAACAAGGAAGATTGCTGGAGCAAAATATGATACAGCTGGCATGCACTCACCCCTTTTTATAATTAAGCCTTGATTATACCGGAGAAAAAAAACGGAATGAACCCGAAAATTCATTAAAAACAAAATGTTTTCAAGGGGCTCCCCCGTTATCCCATGAACCCTGAAAAATAAAGACTTTTCCCGAAAAAAACTAATTATGGAATACCTCATAGATAGCATCAGAAATTTTATCACGGCCCTGCCACCCATGTTGCAAATGTTAGCCGGCCTGTTTGCGACCCTCGGAGTTATCAAGCTATTCATGTTGGTGGTGGACTTCATCGAAGACCGCAGAGAAAGAAAGAGTTAAGAGCAGGCACAATCGTCTGCGATGTGCCTTTATAATTGAAACTGCATACGGTCACGAGCCAGAACCAATTCACCGCCATAAATGGCGGATACGGTTTCGCGCATGACATCCATATCACAGGGCGGGTAAAAATGGGTGAGGCAAAGCGTTTTGCAGCCGGCCTCTTTCGCCAGCTTGCCTGCCAGCGAGGGAACCAGATGCCCCGCTATTTTTTCTTCATCAGGCATGGCGCACTCCAGGATCATGAGGTCGGCCCCTTGCCCCAGATCAATCATGCCCTGGCAATAATCAGTATCTCCGGACAATGCCACCGACTTTCCGGCAGGGTTTTCAAACCGATAGCCCCGGCTCATCTCTATATGCCGGACTTTTTTGAAGGTAACATGGTGGCACCCAAACTTTCTTGACCCCTCGTCAATTTCGGTGACGTGGACTTGGTATTCGGTAGGGACGAGCCAATGCTTGAATGCAGACATGAGTTTATCGAAAAACTCCTGAAATCCCGGTCCAGCCACAATTTCCAGATCCTTTTTTCGTGCAGAGAGCTGGTATCGGGCTCCGAATAAAAAGGGGATCAAATCACATATATGGTCGGGGTGGTTGTGGGTGAAAAAAATCCGGTCAATATCGTGGTAGGTGATTCCCAGATGCAACAGTTGTTTCAGGGTTCCATAGCCGAAATCAACCAGGGTATTGGTGCCCTCTTCCTGAATGAGTACGCCAGATGAGTTGCGCTCTAACGATGGCACTGCGGTACCAGAACCCAGTATGGTAATGTTCATAGCCAGCCCGTAATTGCAATTGTAAATCACCCCAGCTACCCCATTCGGGGCTAGTTGCCTCGGGGGCGGAAAATGCCGAACGAGCTGGTATAACCGTGCAAAAAGGTAGTGTTGCCCACCGGTCCAATTTCTCCATTGCAGAAAAATCCTCCCAGAGGAATCTTCCCCAGTTTGCCGAGGAACATATCGGTATCGTGATTGGCTTTGCCATAAAGATGTTTTCCGCGACCCAGGCAGGAAAACAACAGCGCTCCTTCGGCGTTTTCAGCATTCCCCTGTTTTAGATAACGGGTCAACATGACATCCAGATCTTCTGCCGACATCTGTTTATCGCGCAGATGAAACTGCACCAGTTGTCCGTTTCTTAACAAGGCACCTATAGCCAGAGCGCCACTCTCCCGATCAGCCCCCATTAAATTACGGATGAGGAAATCTCCCTGTTTCGGGTTGTCTTTCATGGGGTCCATTTCTATTCCCAGAAACAGAGAGGTTTGCAGTAGATTTTTGTCAGCGTCCGATAAAGTTTCGTGGAGTTCCTGGATCACTTCCAATGGGGGCGTCCCCTCCAGCTCCTTCAACATGTTTTGCTCACACTGAGTGATTTGCATGGGTTTGCCAATGGGACGGCACCCCTGCGCGACAATAGTATCAACTTCGATATCGCCGCTTAACGCGATGCCCACCAATCCGCTATGATAGATTTTGTCTCCGAGATACAGGGCATTGCCCCCCAAGGCCTGGGCGCCGCTGGCGAGTCCGCCAACTTTTTTACTGCTGGGATAGGCAAAATCCACCCCGGCCAGAAACTCTTCGCCTCGGAATGAAAAGGGGTCTGCCAGAAAAACAAAATGCGGGTTGTCTTCCACATCCACCTTCAACCAATCCCTCCAGACAGAAGGGGAGGTGTCCTGATCCGGCAGATCGGTGGTCTCGAGTTGCAGGGGCTGGATTTTTACACCGGGCAGCTCTGCACAGGTGATGCTGAGTGCCGCCTGTTGCTCCGCCTCTTCGCCATTGCCGATGATCCCTCCTCCAGAACAACCAAAGAGCAGGCCGGGTTTGAAATACCGGCTGATTAAATCAGGAACCTTGTCATAAAATTCGCTGAACTGGGGCGAAACAAACACGATGGTCAAATCGGCATGGTCTTTGCCAAGTTGGCGGATGGCAAGTTCAGCCGCTTCTTGTACAGCACTGTCAATATCTGTTTGCCGAGACAGAGCGGAAACCCATTTCATAAAAACTCCTTTTTTTTGCCGGCGAGCCGCCGGAGGCAGATAGCAAGAGCCATCAAGCCATAGGGTATTGTTATTAGTGGTGCTGCAGAGAAAATTAGCGAATAAAATAGAAATCCTAAAATATTAGATGCTAAATTTCCGCTGAGGATTTTCCCGTAAGAAACTGGGTCGCCGATTCAGCGGATTCGGTTCCATTCTGGATGCAATCGGGTATCCCGATCCCGCGGTAGGCGCTTCCTGCCAGGAACAGGCCTGGAAAATTTTCCAAATCTTTCATGATGGAATCAATATGCCTGGAATGGTTCACATGGTATTGCACATTGGATTTTCGATTGTGAAAAACTTTGCAGAATACCGGTTCTTCTTCGATTCCCATAATTTCCTTAAGGTCCTGCCTGACCAGGGTAGCCAGGGTTTTTTCGTCTTTTTCGGCGATATCTTCCTGCAATGCGCCTCCGAGATAACAGCGAAGCATGACATATCCTTCTGGAGCCCGATGGGGAAATTTCGATGAGGTCCAGGTGCAGGCAAGAATGCTCCGGCCTTCACATTTGGGAACGACAAACCCAAATCCATCCAGAGCGTGGGAAAAACCTTCCCTTTTATACGCGAGAGTAACGGTGGCGGTGGAAACATATTTGATTTGTTTTAAGATCTCAGCGGCATTGGGGGCAACCGGTTGCAGGAGCCGGGCAGTAATATGACCGGGGGTGGCCAGTATCAGTGCGTCGGCTTTATTTTCGCCGCCGCCTTCTAACTTTACGCACCAGTCGCCTTCCTTCCCGGAAATGGATTCCACTCTGGCGCCGGACTGAAATTGAATATCAGGGGATTTTTTAATTATTGCTTCGACTATTTCCCCCAAACCCTCTTTCAAGGTCATGAACAAGGTGTAGTTATTTGCAGGACGCTTTTTGGCGTTTAAGAGCATGGCTTTTTTTCTTGCCAGCATTCCAAGGATGAGGGATCGGTATTTGCGTTCGGTCTCGACAAACATGGGAAAGGTACTGCCAATACTCATGGTTTCGGGATCACTGGCATAAATGCCAGCCAGCATGGGTTCGGCCATTTTTCTCAACGCTTCCTCGCCCATCCGCCTGCGGATAAATGAGGCCAGACTTTCATCGCTTTCATCCACTTTTTTGGGGATCAAAAGATCGAACGCCATGCGGATTTTTCCAGCCAGGCTGAACAGGGGAGTCAGGGCGAAAGGCAAGAATTTGGTGGGAATCATCAGGCTCAGGCCATCTGGCATGGTCACCAGCTTGCCACCGGTGTACACATAGGTACTGGGAGTTTCCGGATTGGTTCCGACCAAATGGCCTTCAATACCAAGTTGTTTACATAATTGGATAGCCGCGGGTTTTTGCGAGATAAATGAATCAGGTCCCCGTTCTATGACGAATCCCTCAGACCTTTCTGTCGCAATTTTTCCTCCAAATTGGTCTCCGCCTTCAAGTAGGGAGCATTCCAGCGGAGTTCCTGATGATATTTCCCTCTGGATACGGTATGCCGCCGCCAATCCGGCGATGCCGCCTCCTATAATAATGATTTTTTTCATGGGCGCATTATGTCAGGTTTCCTATAGTCCCGCAACACGCCCCTCCCCTGAATTTGCCATGCAGTGGATAACATTATTGCTATTTGGGCAAAGGATTTGGTATATTTTAAAAGTTCCATTAATATATTACGAAGCCAGCCTATTAATTTTGTCAGGAGATGCGACGATGTCTAATTCTGCCGCAGTTTTGAAAGAAGCTGTTGAATTCGAGAAAAAAGCTTTGGAAAAATACGAGGAGGCCGCCGCTTTGGTAAACCATCCTGAAACCAAAGAATCCATTGAAAAAATAACTTCCGAAAAAAAACAGGCCATTGAGTCCATGCATTGGATCATCATGGCGGAAGCGGGAGAAATCGAAACCGAGAAACCCGCAGAGGCCGTAGAAGGTGAAGAGGCCAAGAGTGGGGCCAGCAAATGTCCTTTCTCAGGCGCATTAGCTGAAATGGGCGTAGATATTACTAAAATGTCCAAGGAAGAAGCCATGGAGAAAATGGGAGATATGTCAAAATTATTCCCTGGGCATTCAGACTCCTAACCCTGCTATGAAGCTGAAGACCCCTTTCGAGCTGCTGATAGAATGCGGAGGTTGTGGGCTTGAAAATTTGATTCCAGGATTCACTCCTGAGGTACCGGCTGTATGTAACCAATGCCGCGAAAACATGTTGGCTTACGATTTGACCCAAACCCATCAAGGTCATACTTGCGATTCCTGTGGCAGGGTTTATTTGCTCAAGACAGAGACAGAATTCGTAGATGGAGAATCGGAATGCCAATGCGGGAGCCGGGATTTCACAGAATTAGACCTTAAGGATTTCGCTGACCAAACTGCCCAACCCAAAACATCGAAACCAGATGATGACGACCCTGATTTTGACTGGTGCCGTCCTGCACCGGATGATTCTCCCCAAGATGACTTTAACGAAATATTTGATGACAACCCGGGGTTTTAGTAAACCACCTTCTAAATTCTTGTTAAACCTTGGTAATTATTAGATTTCCCCCCTCCCCTGCCCCTGCCCTTTATCATTGAAATCATTAAATTTATTTATCAAACCCTTGAAAAATCTTTTATAATAATTGATCGTCCTACGAAAGTTAACCTTTGTTAATGTGTGTGTATGAAAGAGAAAAAACCCATCAATGGACCAACTTGGGAAGCTAACCTGAGCCAGGCCATTGGTGTAATAAATTCCAGCAACTGTTTCCTGTTCAGTGGCGATATCGACCCGGACTCGGTGGGGTCCATGTTATCTCTTTCCCTTTACCTGAACCAGTTGGATAAAAAAGTCTTCCTGGTCATTCCCGACACGCTTGGAGACAATCTGGATTTTTTCGAAAAAATTATTAAATACAATTCCATCAGCATCCTCAGAAACCAGGAAGCGATTGCAGCAGTTAAGGATGAAATTGAAACCATCATTTTCTGTGATACCGCCAACACAAAACTGGTTCCGTTTTACCCTTTCATTTCGGAATGCATATTATCGAAAAAACCTAAGGTCATAGAAATTGACCATCACTTCGGGGCAGACAGCCAGGAATTGACCGATTATGGTATCAAGCTGTTCCGCAACGCCAATGCCAACACAGAGATTATTGGGACCATTCTGGAAACACTCCACAATGAGCACCCGGAAGGGCCCAATCCGTTCAGCCAGCGCAATATTATTCTAGGACTGATAACAGGAATGCTCGGTGATACGGTGGGTGGCAAGGTGATCCATTATAAGGAAGACTACGACCACTGGATGGGCAAGCTCGGGGAACGATTGAAAGAAATTACGCGCTGGCGAGGTACTGACGACAAACGAGGAGAGGATTGTAAAACCTCAAAATTTGGTGATCCAAAAAATATTCTGGATTATTTAAACAGGCTGACAGAAGATCAGGAAATCTGCTTCAATTTATTGAACGCCCGTATTGAGATCAAAGGAAAGATGGGGTTTTTAAACCTCCTGCCTTCAACCTATCAGGACGTGAAAAAAAGCTGTCAGGCGTTTGATTCGGATTGGTTTGTCGATATCATGAGTTTTCTTGTAAATGCTGTACCGGAAAAATCCCAACATGCCGGAGTCGTTATTTTTGAAGGAAAAAATGCTGGAGGGGAAGATTGCATTTTTATCAAGATTAGAAGAGCTGTAGATTTTTCCGGAGTCGACTTGCGCACTGGCGAAGACAAAATCAAGGAATTGTTTGGCGATCTCTATATGGGAGGAGGAGGCCATGCCGGAGCAGTGTCATTTCGAGTTCACAGGCTTGAGGAAAAAGAACTTCTGGCCCGACTGGAAAATATCTTTGATTTTTTTAACACCGCTATTGAATCGAATAGAAATTAACTAGATACGTTGTTCCCCTGAAAGCCTTCTGACTATTCTTTTCCATACATCCTGCCTTTCTCCTCGCTCACAGTAGAACCGCCTTCGTTTTTCTAAAAACTCATCACAGGACAATTGGAATCTGGAGCAAAATCTTATCCGGTTCGATTGAAGATATTTCTCATCACTTGAAAATCATGTTCGTTGAATGCCCGGAGCAGGAGTAGCAATACAAAATAAACTCCCACCCCTGCAAAAATTGCAGGGAAAAGGGGCCATGAAACCTGTTTGAGGGCAAACCCCATTACCACCGAGGCCAAAGCAGGCCTCCAAATCAGGCTGAAAAATGGGATCTTTCCTGGAAATCTGTTCATGCAATTATAAAGCAT
>Ga0209445_1000773_pt1 | contig 17751 bp, 14 predicted proteins | sample MarorgKNORR_S2LV_4_FD_188223 | JGI IMG/M metagenome (GOLD analysis project Ga0209445, IMG submission 188223) | Marine microbial communities from the Southern Atlantic Ocean, analyzing organic carbon cycling - NADW_A/KNORR_S2/LV (SPAdes) (version 2) | ecosystem: Environmental > Aquatic > Marine >...
TCAAGCTGAGATGAAATAAAGCGCATTTTAGAAAGTAGCTGGCCAGACCTTTTGTGTAGGAATGGAAAATCCCCTACTAGCTCAGGCTTAAAAAACACAATCACTTCTGCTGCAAGGCAACCATTTTTTGTACCGCCTAAGGTAAGCACATCAACACCTGATTTCCACGTCATTTCTGCTGGACTAACACCAAGAGAAGCAATCGCATTAGCAAATCGAGCACCATCCATATGAACACTCAATCCGTGATTATGAGCTGTTTTTGAAATAGCCATAATTTCATCAATCTGATAGACAGTTCCAGTTTCACATGACTGAGTAATACTTACAGCAGCAGGCTGTGGAACATGCACATTTCCAGCTCCTCGTATAGTTTGAGATAGATCACTAGCGTCGATTCTTCCGTTACTACTTCGCATAGGAATTAACTTCGCGCCACCAGTAAAAAACTCAGGTGCACCACACTCGTCTGTATTAATGTGCGATAACTCATGACAATATATTTTCCCAAACACAGGAGTCAATACAGAAAGAGCCAGAGCATTTGATGCCGTTCCAGTTACTGCAGGAAAAACTATTACATCAGTTTCAAAAATTTCAGATAATTTCGTTTGCAATCTGGATGACCATTGATCATCGCCATATGATTCGGCAATACCAGAATTAGCAGCAATAACTGCATCCATAACTTCAGGGCATGCACTAGTCACATTATCTGAGGTAAATAAAGCATTCATTCATAATCTCCATAATTAATCTATGATGATGAGCTCACGATTGACACTGCAAAATCGCTCTCCACCGTTCTCTGTTACTACAAAAGACTCCGAGATTGCTGCACCAAATTCTTTAAGCCACATACCAGACTGGAAATGAAAACACATCCCCGCCTCTAAAACGGTATTGTCACCACTTCGTAAACTTGCTGTCCTTTCACCCCAATCTGGAGGGTAATTTAGACCTATAGAATAACCTACACGGCTCTCCTTTTGATAACCATTAAGTTTAAGAACATTCTGCCAGATTTCTTCAACCTCACCGCATGTAACCCCAGGCCTTGCTGCTGCAAGAGCAGTATCACCTCCCTCGACGATAACCTCAGCCAGTCGAATGATCTCTTCAGGTGGTTTCCCAAGGTGGGCTGTTCGTGTCAAAGGAGTATGGTAGTGTCTTCGTGCAGCGCCTAGCTCCATTACAATTAACCCGTTATCAGGAATTGGTTCATCGGTCCATGTCAAGTGAGGAGTACTAGTCCCCTCTCCAACCTGAATTAATGGACATAAACTGGTATAGTCACCAAACTTACCATCTAATCCGGTAATTTGTGAGTGATATACATCAGCAATGATTTCGTATTGCTTAGTGCCAGGTTTGAGATTGGAAATCGCCTGATTCATAGTACTAGTGACATTTCGACCAGCTTCACGCATGTATACAAGTTCCGCATCAGATTTCACAAGTCGTGCCCAATTTACAAGTTCAACATTATCCGAAATATGTGCATTAGGCAGGCCATTAATAAGGTGTTGATGTGCCCGAGCTGTATAGTAATGCGCATCTAGTTCAACACCAATCCGCTCAGAGCCCCAACCACGGGTGATTATAAGATCACATAGCTCATCAAATGGGTGTTTACTTTGATGGTGAACCAATGGTTCAGAAAAACCAATGATATTTTCAGAACTTATATCGGTAGTAATCGCGGCCGACTTGGCATCCTGAGCACGCCCAAACCATATCGGCGTTGATTCATCCAAATGCAGGAGTACAGCCTGAGGAGTATAAAATGACCAGCCATCGAAACCTGTAAGCCAATTCATATTGGCTGGGTCTTGACAGATAAGAAGTTCAAAACCGGCTTTCTCCATACGCAGTTTTACGTTTCTGACACGTTGATCGTATTCGGACTTTTGAAACGGCTTATTATAATTCATAACATAATCTCCATTTATTTCGTGTTGTAGGTCTATGTAGAATAAATACCATAGATATTAGATCTACAAAAACATTAACTGCCCGTAACCGGAAATTTTTCCCTTAAAACCTGCTAGGCGTAAAGACTGCCAAAACATTGCTTGAACGGCAGTAATAACAGGCTTACCAAGTTTCTGTTCTATTTTATCAATCACCTCAACGGCTCGGATAGCTGTGCATGAAATAAACAAAGCATCGGCGTCATCCCTGTCAGCTTCAAGAGCCGCATTAAAGATACTTTGTGGGGTCACCAAGGCCATGGTTTCATTCTCCGCTATTTTAAAACTGCTAAATGCAGAAATCGATTTACCATGGTCTTCCAAATACCTCGCAATACCAGCGTTAACATCATCCACGTAGGGGGTCAACACTGCAATTCGTTGTGCTCCGAAAAGATCAAGAGCTGCCAAAGATGATGTAATCGGCGTCACAACCGCAATACCAGGGCGGGCGGCTTGTATGAGTGAGCGTATTTTATCAAAACCCATCACGGCCGTTCCCGAAGTACAACTATATGCCACTACGTCCAAACGCCCCTCAGGCACAATAAGAGAGGTCGCTTCAGTAATGAGCGGCTCCATCTGACGAAGAGATTCAGCTGTGCATTCCGGAGTATTACGTATCCTACTTGTATAAACAACGACATCATCACTGGGGCGCATATTCATAAAGTCGCGCTCGGTAACATAATCATTGGAAAGAGCGACCAGACCAATTCTGTATTGCCCCGGTCCCTGGTCAAGTTCGGTGCTTTTACTCAAGAGTTCAAAGTTTTTGGTGTTGTTCATTTATGAAACTCCAGAGTTATTAATAGCCATTGGAATTGCTGTATATAGGATATGGCAATTCTCCTTTCTGAATACGATGAATGTTTTCAGCAATCGTTTTTGCTGCAGAATTTGGATTACTTTGTCCCGCAATATGAGGCGTAATGTAAACAGAAGGGTGGCTCCAAAGTGAATTATTTTCTGGCAACGGCTCTTCTGCAAAAACATCCAAAGCAGCTGCAGTAATATGTCCATCATCTAAGAATGATAATAAATCATCCTCATTAATTATCCCACCTCTACCAATATTAATAATAAATGAACCTTTAGGGAGAAACTCAAGCTTATTTTTTGTAAGGATATTAGTAGTATTTGAAGTTAATGGAAGGACATTGATTAATATGTCTGTCTTACTTAGAAAATCACCAAGCTGCTCTTCACCATAATAATATTTGATATCCTTTAATGAAGATTTATTCTTGGCACCCCAGCCTATTACATTAAAGCCTTGAGTGACTAATAATTCACCAATACTTCTGCCAATATTGCCTAAACCCATAATACCAATTGTTCGATCCTCTGTCTGAACAGAGCTTTGCTGGATCCACTCGCGGTTAGATTGTTGAACTCTATAAAGGTACTGATCACTATGAAAATGCAAAACCCAATGCAGTGAATGAAGACACATTTCATGAGTTAATTTTTTATCGACCAGACGAATTATAGGCAATCCTTCAGGCAAATCAGGATCGCTTATAATATGGTCAACTCCCGCACCTAGAGACAGAATCGCTTTTAAATTTGGATATTTTTTTAAAATTCCGTGAGGATGTTTCCATACGACTGCAAACTCAACTTCGTTAACATTACCATCATCGGGATATACTCTAATATCTAGCTCTGGCAAGGCTGACTTAAGGCTTGCCGACCATACCTCCATATCCTCCCAAAAGTCAGTAGATGCTAATAATAATGCCATAATTTACTCCATATTTAAGTTATAGGTTTATATCAATATTTTAAATTTAATTTACTAATAAAATGAACAAATTGAAGTTACCAATGGTCATATTGATATTCCAGAAAGACCTGGAACCGGTTTTACTTTCAATAAAGAGACTGTAAAACAATGTATCATATGGTGATTTTTTTAATAGCTAAATAAGATCCGTAATGTAGAATGACAATCTTCGTAGAACTTAATTTATCATGTTTATCAGCGTTTTAGACTTATTTAAAGTTGGTGTTGGCCCCTCAAGCTCACACACCATGGGACCAATGGTTGCTGCCAATGATTTTATGACACATGTCAGGAATTTTGTAGAATCAAATTCTAGCATTGATACTTACCATATTAGATGCACTTTAAAGGACTCTCTAGCATACACTGGTGTAGGCCATGCAACAGATAGAGCAGTAACTCTTGGTCTAAATGGATACCTGCCACATACTCTCATCAAAGAAAATATGGGTGAGGTGATTGAGCGTACCTGGAACTCAAAAAGTATAGATATCAATAACACTCAAAAGGTAGCGTTCTTTTCTGAAGACGATATCATTTTTGACACCAGAAATTCAATGAAACAAAATCCTAACGGTTTGGTTTTTGAACTTCTAGACAAATCAGATAAGATGCTCATTTCTCATACCTATTTCTCTATAGGTGGTGGCTTTATATCAACTCTTGCTGAAATAGATAATATTGAAGCTCCAATTGCTGCAGAATCAAGTGCGTCTTACCCATATCCTTTTGATAACTCCAATCAAATGTTAGAAATGTCTAAAAAGAATAATAAAACAATCTGGGAAATGAAGCTTGCAAATGAGCTAGAAAATATTCCTGAAGAAATACTTATTAATAAACTTGATGAGATATGGAGTGCTATGAAAAGCTGTGTTGAAAATGGTCTCGCTACAGAAGGCATCCTGCCTGGTGGATTAAATACAAAAAGGCGGGCAAAGAAGTTACATGAAAGCTTACAAAATGACCTAGAAAATACAAGTACTAATGACTGGCTTTGTGCTTATGCAATGGCAGTTAATGAAGAAAATGCTGCAGGACATATGGTAGTAACTGCTCCAACTAATGGCGCATCAGGGGTAGTGCCAGCAATCTTATACTATTACTATAAACATAAGTCAATGACTCCAGAACAAATCCGTCAATTCCTTTTATCAGCATCCGCAATAGGTGGACTGATTAAACTTAACAGCTCGATATCAGGAGCTGAGGTTGGCTGTCAGGGCGAGGTTGGTTCAGCATCTTCTATGGCTGCTGCAGGTCTTTGCGCCATAAGAGGAGGCACAACTGCCCAAATCGAAAATGCTGCAGAAATGGCTTTAGAGCACCATATAGGAATGACTTGCGATCCTGTCAAAGGACTCGTACAAGTGCCTTGCATTGAGAGAAATGGCTTCGGTGCTGTCAAAGCGTATACAGCAAGCTCACTTTCCTTAAGAGAGAGTGGTGAACACTTAATTTCTCTAGATCAATGTATCGCCGCAATGAAAAGAACAGGCCTAGATATGTCACACAAATACAAAGAGACCTCACTTGGTGGTTTAGCTGTAAGCTTTATTGAGTGTTAAATTAATCTGTATCAACCATTCCCGCGCCTGCCCCGGAAGCCCTAGATTCAGCACTTGACTTCACCAAACAACGCGAAAAATAGTCATAAATTCCCTGCCAGTTCTCTCTCACTTGAACGCCATTATTGAGAGTTTTTAGCTTTGCCTTAGTTACATTAAACTTTTTAATATTTGAGCCTTGTGGAATATTATCATTAGCATCAAAAGAAGTAATTAGCATATCAGCCCCACTAGTTAGCTCTATTGGGTTGACTGATGAACTTATGATTTCCCATATTTCATTGTCTATAAAATTGACTTGATATTGGCTTTTGTCTTGATCAACCCATGAAACTGTCAGTCCACTACATTGATTTGCTCCTATAGCTGAAACAACCAAAAATGGAGCATCAACATTACTAATTTTTAATTCATCAGTTGGCGTACTAACTTCAATCCAATCAACAACGCTTACTGAAGCCTCAAGGGCAGATAAAAATTTATCTTCATGGCAAAAAAAATGTCCACTTTCATTTAACTTTTCAAATTTGATTGCTAAACTACTTACTTGGTTGTCTAGATTATTAAGTGCCTCCAAGCTACACAGAGAAGGGTCAAAACCATTTTCAGCAATCCAAATATTGCTATGAGCAAAGTCCTCTGAGAGCCCTATTGGAACATTAACACCAAAGGCTGCTCTAGTAAAATAAAAAAGGATTTCATTTAATGAAATTGTTAAATCGCTTTTTGACATTTACAATTCATGCATGGATATGACTGCGAACGACCAACTATTGGAAATGACCAGCAGTCATGGTTTGGTTCTGATATCTGCTCAGGCATAGGTGCGCCCTGATACATTGATATTCGAGTCCACAGGTCTGACTTAGGATCAAACTTTGAAGCGCCAAAGAATGCCAACTTAAATCGCAAAAGATCTAGTGGTCTCATAGATTCACCCAATAGATTATCTTGAACTTCTGAATAAGGTCTTAGAAAAGTGTTCTGAATTCGGCGAATAATATGCCTAAACTGAGGGTACAACATCACAAACTCAGCGATAAACATCTCATCTTTAGTTTCTGAAAGCATCTCGTCTAAATCGTGCACATCTCGACCAATTGCTAAAGGCATTTCTTGCTCAACCCCTTTATCAACCCCTTTAGAACCAAACCGAGGCTCTAATTTATCCTCCGAATAATACCAAAAATGATGCTGTGACTCCTCTAAAGAAAAGTCAATAGTTGTCGCCCATTGGTAGCAATCTTTAACAATTGCTTTCAGTTGAGTTAATGGCATATCAGCCTTAAATTTTGGAATTAAAGTTGTTGACATTGTATCTGCAAGATCGTCTACTAACGAGCCATGGGGCTCTATGATTAGAGAAACGATCATCTCTTGACACTCTAAAGAAAAATTATCCTCAACATAGTGATAAATACCATTCCATGGATAGGGCCTGAATATATTTGATTCATCTTCACACCAAATCCTGAGTGCCTGAATTTCATCGGTTAAGCATGAAATTCTGTGTGCCTGAACATCATCATCTACATTCCATTCATCAACGTGCTGGCTGACCTGAAGCAATGACTTTAAAAAAACTTCGAGGGTACCTTGGATTGGTGTTTCAATAGACCTTACCCTAGCTAAAGCGGTCTCTTTAGCAACAACCCAATTATGTATTAATGCAGGATGTTTAAGTAAGAATGGCGCCATACCAAGCCCTGTAGAGTTTCCCACACCGATAAATTGACGAGTATTTGTATTCAACTTTACCGCTTTTTCGCCACCTCTTTCTTTAGCAAGCTCTTCTACTGAATCAATTGTGAACCAACGAATTAAATAGACAGCCAATAATTCCATTTGAAATGGAGCCCTACACTCCTCTCTATCAGCAATCTTAGCTCTATCTGCGCAACCAAACTTACCACTACCATACACAGCTGTTGTTCTCATTAGATAACCTACAGAAGATAATAAATCTAGGTCTGGCTGAGCCCCCTCAGCTAAGGAGGCAATGACATTTTCAAAAACTCTTAGGCTTTTGTTTGCCCTTGCTAAAACAAGTTCGCTTGGCCTATATCGTCCGCCTTCCTGCTTTGGAGTGTTGTTTGCTAAATAATCAATATCCTCTTGTGAAGGAATACCATCAAATAGATTAAATGTTGCATCCCACACTTCTGCAATGACTCTATCGGTTCGCATTTCAGGTGGTATCTCTTGAGTAAAAGCTATTAATGAGTATGTTCTACTTGGCGTTGAAGCTGAATAAATACTAACACCATGACCATCTTTGTCAACCTCACGAAGAGTTCTTTCAAATTTCCAATTCTCCTTAGACATGCGCCTAATGAGTGTTCGCATAAAACTTAAACGAGTTGGGAATGAAGAGCCCATTCTATCTAGACGCATTACCTGTTCAGGTGGTCGCATAAAATCAGAATCGATATCAAGCAATACTGTGTCAGCAGTCATCGATATTATTTTAAAGATTCAAAAGATGATTCAAAAAAGCTCAGCCAATTATTACCCATTACTAAATCTACATCATCATTAGAGAAGCCTATACTCATTAGTCCTGTTGCAATATTTACAAAGTCGCGGTTACCCCGAAACCATTCAGGTTGATCGGGAAAGCCAGCAAAGCCAGCTGAACCTTCGCCATAGTCACGTTCATTTGTCCATGTACCATTTCTCATCCATTCAACAACACTATCAGGCTGGTTTTGACACAAGTCAGTCCCAATCCCAATGTTATTAACTCCCATGATTTCTGCTGTATCAGCAATCATTGTGCAGAAACTTTCCAATGTGCAGTTTGTACCATCCTTTAGGTGATGTGGATATACTGAAAATCCGAGCATACTTCCACTTTCTCCGAGAGCCTCAAGAACTTTATTAGACTTATTCCTTAGTGCAGGATGCCAAAAAGTTGGATTGGCATGAGTTATTGCAATTGGACGTTCAGATATTTCAATGGCTTCAAGAGTTGAGCGCTCAGCAGAATGACTCATATCAACAACCAAGCCGACTCTATTCATTTCTTTTATTACCTGCTTACCCATTCGAGTAATGCCAGGGTCATTTTCTTCATAACAGCCTGTAGCTAATAAGCTCTGATTGTTGTAGGTTAACTGCATAAATCTGATACCTAACTGATGACATATTTCGACCAGTCCAATATTATCTTCAATAGGTGAACAATTCTGAAATCCAAAAAATATCGCAGTACGCCCTTCTTTTTGTGCTTTGCGAACATCACTTGCTGTTCGACCATGAAAAATCATACTTGAATAACTTTCAAAACGACGATTCCAGTCCATAACATTTTGAACCATCTCCTGAAAGTCTTCATGGTAGCAAATTGTAACGTGGACCGCACTTAAACCACCTTCATTAATTTGTTTGAAAACCTCTTCACTCCAATTGTTGTATTGGAGGGCGTCAATGAAAAGTGATGAATGAGCCATTATGGATTACCGCTAGAAATATAAGAGGTTTTTACTTGAGTATAAAGCTCTTTGGCATACGTACCTTGCTCTCTTGGGCCAAAACTTGAGTTTTTTCTGCCACCAAAAGGAACATGGTAATCAGTACCTGCTGTTGGTAAGTTAACCATAACGCAACCACTCTCTGCATTTCTTCGAAAATGATTAGCCCGTGACAGGGACTGAGTAACAATCCCTGAAACTAGTCCAAAATCTGTGTCATTGGCGACTGAAAGTGCTTCGTCATAGTCTGCAACCTTAATGACGCAAGCCATTGGCGCAAACAACTCTTCACGATTCACTCTCATTGAGTTATCACCACCAACTAACAAAGCAGGCTGCATATAAAATCCAGGATTATCAAGCTCAAGCTTCTGACCCCCACATACTATCTCACAACCTTCTTCTTTTGCCAAGGACATATATTTGAGATTTGAATCAAGTTGCTGTTGGCTTGCCGCTGGACCAATTTGAGTCCCTTCTTCAAGAGCATGTCCAACCTTAAGAGATGAAGTAGACTGACTCATTCGATCAACAAATTCATCATGAATTGATGCATGAACAACCAGCCTTGATGATGCAGTACATTTTTGCCCAGTACTTCCAAAAGCCCCTCCTGTCGCTGCAGCTACAGCGACATCAATATCTGCATCATCCATTACAACCAATGGATTTTTAGAACCTAATTCCAACTGAAATTTGGTTAAATTTTTAGCCGCAGCACCTGCTATTTGAAGACCAACATCATAAGAACCAGTAAAGCTAATCGCATGAACTTTTGGACTTTCAGCTAACGCCTGACCGATAGACGATCCAGAGCCCATAACTAAATTAAATAGCCCTTTGGGAATGTCTTGATTAGAGATGATTTCAGTCAACGCAACGGCACTCGCTGGCGTTAGGTTGGCAGGTTTCCAAATAACAGCATTACCAAATGCTAGTGCTGGAGCAATTTTCCAACTTGCAGTAGCAGTGGGGAAATTCCACGGCGAAATAATTGCAACTGTACCCATAGGTTCACGACGAACATCGATTTCAATTCCTGGCCTAACTGAATCTGCTGTGTCACCACTTTGACGAAGCACTTCAGCTGCATAATAAGTAAAAAATTGACCAGCTCTATAAACCTCTCCTTTGCCTTCAGCAACCGGTTTACCTTCCTCACGAGACAATAATTCCCCTAATTCAGCACTGCGAGCCATCATCTCCTCACCAATCTTCATTAATACCGCTTGTCGCTGTTCTAAACCAGTAGCTGACCATTGCTTTTGAGCAATTTGAGCAGAGTTTAACGCGTCATCTAGTTGGGCATTATTTGCCTGCGCATACTCACCAATCACATCATTAGTATCTGAAGGGTTAATATTTGTTATTGAAAAAGAGCCTTTCACCCAGTCACCAGCTATAAAATTATTTGATAGGTTTGACATGTATTATTAACGTATTAAAAAATAATTAATTTTACTCTTTAATAGCGATTTATCAAGGTTTTAACATCTCAATTTTATGTTGACTTTTAAACTAACTATTTTAGAATAGAGGTATCTTTTACACAAGTTAATTGTTTATTTTATGACGACTAATACAGAACGACTTGGAAGGAATGCAAGAAGAACAGATCGGCTAAAAGTCAAGATTGAAATGCTCCCAACCCTAAAGCGAAACTTGCCTCTGACTGAGCCAATGAGTGAATAGCAAATTTTAAAAATGGATGATGCCTCTTTATCAATCTTAGAAGATGTTGGCGTTGAATTTCATGGCTTGCATCGTCAGAGTCAAGTTTTGTAACTGGACAGGTATATACTATTGATGGTGGACGGATGGCAAAAATTAGTCTGCCAAACCTTTAGGAGAGAAAATGAAGTTTGAAGGAATATTCACACCAATTATTACCCCCTATGATGATAAAGATTCAATAAATTTTGATGCCATCGAGGCTATTATTGAAGATCTAATTAGTAGTGGTGTTCATGGGTTTGTTATTGCAGGCACAACTGGTGAATACTACGCTCAAGACATTGATGAGCGCCTGCAGCTAATGAAGGTTTGTAAAGATGTAATTAATAATCGGCTTCCATATATAGTTGGAACAGGAGCTATTCGAACTGAAGACTCTGTTTTTTACGCAGAAGAAGCTGCCAAAATAGGAGCGGACGGAATTTTAGTGGCCACACCTCCCTATGCACTCCCTACGGAAAGAGAAAATGCGCTTCATGCACTAGCAATTGACCGGGCAGCAAATCTACCCATCATCCTATATAACTATCCAGGTCGGATGGGGTCTATGATGGGAGAACAATATCTTGATAGAGTCGGAAGGTCATCAAACTTTTGTGCCATCAAGGAAAGTAGTGGCGATATAAATCGTCTTCATTTATTGGCTCGAGATTATCCTCACATTCAGCTTTGCTGTGGAATGGATGATCAAGCACTAGAATTCTTTGCCTGGGGAGCTAGTGGATGGGTATGCGCTGGATCTAACTTTGCACCCGAGGCTCATGTGGCGCTTTACGAAGCATGCAGGATTGAAGGAGATTTTGACAAAGGTAGACGGATTATGTCAGCAATGATGCCGCTCATGAGAGTTCTTGAGCAAGGCGGAAAGTTTATACAAAGCATAAAGCATGGAGTAACCATGAGAGGTCTGTCTGCAGGGCCTCCAAGAAAGCCATTACAACCTCTAAATAAAGATGAAAAACGCCAGTTAGAGCAGGTTGTTCGCGTAATGAATCATACCATTAACCTAATAACGAAGGAGGGTAGCTAAATGTCAGACCTACTAACTCATGAAGAATATATAGCCATAGAAAAATCACTCAATTTTCCAACAAACGCTTTCATCAATGGGCAATTTCAGTCATCTAAATCAGGCAAAACATTTGAAACTATAAACCCTGCAACTGGCGAAGTTATCGCCAATATTGCGGCATGTAACTCTGAGGATGTTGACCATGCTGTAGTCAAAGCGAGAGAAGCTTTTGACCAAGGACACTGGTCCAAGCTCCACCCAAGTGAAAGAAAACAAGCTCTCATTAAATTATCAAAACTCATTAAAAGAAACATACAGGAACTTGCAGTAATGGAAAGCATTGATTCAGGCAAACCTATTCGTGATTGTGCAACAATCGACCTTCCTGAAACCATTGATTGCCTTCTCTGGCATGCAGAAGTAGTAGACAAAATTTATGACCAAACTGCACCTGCGGGTGAGGATGCTTTGGCAGTTATTGTGCGAGAACCAATCGGTGTTGTTGGCTGCGTTTTGCCATGGAACTTTCCATTATTAATGTTAGCCTGGAAAATAGCTCCTGCTCTAGCAGCTGGTAACTCAGTCATCGTTAAACCTGCTGAGCAAACCAGCCTAACTGCTCTAAGATTAGCAGAATTAGCAATGGATGCAGGGATTCCGAGAGGCGTATTAAATGTCATCCCAGGTATGGGACCTGATGTAGGTGAACCGCTCGGTCTTCACCCAGATGTCGATATGGTTTCTTTTACTGGTTCGACAGAGACTGGTCGACGCTTTCTGCGCTATTCAGCGGACTCAAATTTAAAGAAAATCGTACTTGAGTGTGGCGGAAAAAATCCTGCAATCGTTCTCGATGATGCTGAAGATTTAGACTTAGTCGCTGAACATATTGTGAACGCCTCCTTCTGGAATATGGGCGAAAACTGTTCTGCTAACTCTAGATTGATTGTGCATGAAAATATCAAAGATGCATTGATAGAAAAAATGCTAGCACATCTTAGAGATTGGAAGACTGGAGACCCTCTAGACCCATCAAATTATCTAGGCTCCTTAGTAGACGATGAACACTTTAAAAAAGTATGCAGTTATCTAAAAAATGACAACATTATCACAGGTGGAAAAACTGAAAAACCTAACTATGTACTTCCAACGATTTTTGATAACGTTGACCCTGATTCAAAATTAGCTCAAGAAGAAATTTTTGGTCCAATACTCTCAGTTATAACCGTGAAGTCATTTGATGAAGCAATCGCAGTTGCAAACAACACTGAGTATGGTCTTACTGCAAGTGTCTTTACAGCCAATGGCAAAAAAGCTATTAGGGCTGCTAGAGCAATAAAAGCTGGAACAGTGACTGTTAATTGTTATGGTGAGGGTGATATGAGCACTCCATTTGGTGGCTACAAGCAATCAGGATTTGGTGGAAGAGATAATTCAATTCATGCTCATGATCAATACACAGAGCTAAAGACAATTTGGATTGATCTTTCTGATCGAGCACCCGAAGAATCGGTTGACTAGTTTCTATTAATTGATCAATGGCTAGCAATATTTCGGTTCCTTTAAATCCTGGTATTTCTGGATGGAATGCCATTCTTCCATCAAGAGCTCCTCATGATCATCTTGCTCAAAATTTGAATGCAGATTACCTAATAATTGGAGGTGGATTTGCTGGACTCTCTGCTGCGCGTCGCCTCAATCAGCTAGAACCTACTGCGAAAATTGTAGTACTTGAGGCTTGTGATATTGGTGAGGGACCTGCTGGTCGAAACTCTGGCTTTATGATTGATCTTCCCCACAACTTAGCCTCTGATGACTACTTGGGTAGCCTCGAAAAAGACCTCGAACAAACACTCATTAATCGTTCTGCTATAGAGTTTGCAAAAAATGCATCCGAAGAATATCAAATGCCTTCAGAAGCAATAGATCTTAGTGGAAAAACAAATGCAGCGGCAACCACTAAGGGCGTCAAATTTAATTCAGAATATGCTGATCATCTAACAAAAACCGGAGAGGAATTTAAATTGCTCGGCCCAAGTGAAATGAAAGAAATGACGGGTATCGACTATTACAAAAATGGCTTATGGACTCCTGGGGCTGCAATGCTACAGCCTGCACTTTATATTCAAAGCCTGGCAGATGGAATTTCCAAATATTCCAGTTTATCTATCTATGAAAACTCTCCAGTCATTGACTTAATTACTGAGGGAGTGCATAACGGTGAAAAGCTTTGGAAAGCTAAAACTAAATTTGGCTCAGTCACAAGTCCAAAAGTTATTTTAGCTGTGAACGGATTGGTTGAAAGATTTGGATATTTTAAAAATAAATTGATGACAATTTTTACGTATGCCTCAATGACAAGAAAATTGGCACCTGATGAAGTTAAAAGCTTGGGTGGCAAATCTAAATGGGGGCTTACCTCAGCTGATGCTATGGGGTCATCAATCAGACGTATATCTGGAATTGGAGGGGATCGAATTTTAGTTCGTAATCGTTGGTCCTACAATCCTAGTATGGAGGTATCAGATTCATTCATGGGATCTGTTTCAAATAGTCATATTTCATCATTTAACGCTCGATTCCAGACGCTAAATAAGGTAACAATGGAGCATTGCTGGGGTGGTCGCTTATGCCTTAGTCTCAATAATGTCTATGCGCAAGGTGAAGTAGAAGAAGGTGTTTATTCTGCATGCTGTCAAAATGGTCTTGGCACTGCTAAAGGAACCGCCATTGGGATTATTGCTGCTGAGCAAGCAAGCGGTTCAAACGAAAGTCTTGTACCGAACTTTAAAGTGGAAGAACCTCCTAAAAATCTACTTCCAAAACCACTAATGTGGATTGGTGTTTCTAGCTATGTACGCTGGAAAGAGCTTATGTCAGGTAAAGAAAAATAATCCTTTTAATTATCAATTATGGGACGGCACAAGTACTAACTTTCCTACAAATTTTTTTGACAAAAAGTCTTTTTGAGCCTTTACAATTTCTTTGAGCGGATAGCTATTAGCAACCAATGGTCTAATTTCATTTCTTTCAATATAACCAATCAAATTTTTAAATACTTGGCTATCCTGAAAAGTGCATCCCATTAACGTCAAGTCCTTTAAATACAGAGTTCTAATATCCAGCTCAACTATTGGGCCAGCAATAGCACCTGCTGCGGCATAACGAGCGCCTCTTTTGAGAACATCAAGTAGCTCACCCCATTTACTTCCTGCAACCAGATCAATCACTACATCAACACTATTGCTATCAAGAGCCTTGCTTATACTTTCATCACGCTTAATGATATTATCTGCACCAATTCTTTTAACTTCATTAATTTTTTCTTCACTTGCAATTGCAATAACTACAGCACCACGCCTTTTAGCTAGCTGTATTGCAGCAGTACCTACACCACCAGACGCACCTGTAATTAATACGATCTCACCTTTTTTAACATTTGAGCGCTCTAGCAAGTTTTCTGCAGTTGAGTATGCGCATGGAATGGACGCTAACTCAATGTCACTCCAATCACTCTCAATCTTATAGGTTTCATCACTAAAAGCGACCATATATTGTGCAAATGCACCGTCACACTCTGAGCCCATTGTCCAACACTCAAATGGCCTATAATCAACTGCATATTGTTGCATAGTTCGAACTAAAACTCGCTCACCTATGCGCTCAACATTTGTATCATCACCTACAGCGACAATTTCACCACAACAATCAGCTCCTTGAATAATGGGAAAACTTAGGGCCTCTCCTGCCCAACCACCATCATCATCTAATCCTTTTGAGTCTTCAGAATTAGTTTCGCCCGTGACCGATTTTGAGTACCAAGCAGTTCGAGTATTTATATCAGTATTATTTATGCCAGCTCCCAGCACCTTAATTAATACTTGGTCAGGCTTAGGTTCAGGAACTTTTATATCATTGCGAAACTCGAGCACTTCAAAACCACCATGGCCAGTAGTCAATACTGCTCTCATTGTTTTTGGGATTATACTCATGTCAACTAAAGTATCAAATCAGTTTCAAAAGGATAGCTAGTCAATAACTCATAACCTTTCTCAGTAATTAACACTTGGTCCTCAAGTTTAACTCCTGGACCTCCATCATAACGGCCAATATAGCTTTCTACACAGAGAACCATTCCTGGTTTTACAACTCCATCAAAACTATTTTCATTCAACTCCCAACTAAAAGGTATGGCAGGAAATTCATCACACATTCCTACTCCATGATATAAAACTGAGTAATAACGAAACTCATTTCTTGAATACTCTTTGGCATTATGTGTTAACTCTTTAAAGGTGAGTCCTGGCTTTAAGATCTCCATGTTATGCTGGATCTGATCATAGGACATTGTATAAATATCTTTTTGTTCTGAACTCGGCTTTTCATCGCCACATACCCAGGTTCTTGACATGTCTGTACAGTAGCCATAAGAGCCAACCAAGTCAGTATCAAAACCCATCAATTCACCACTCTTTATAGGGCGCGAAGAGCACTCTTGATACCATGGATTTGCCCTAGGTCCTGATGCAAGCAGCCTGGTTTCAATCCATTCAGCTCCTCTTGAAACCGCTTCCATCTGAAAACGACTCCAGAGCTCTTGCTCTGAAATTCCAGGCTTAAAGTAATTACGCATTAACTCAATGGAACGCTCACACGCAAAAATAGAGCGCCTCATTGCAACAATTTCATCATCTGACTTAATAATTCTCGCAAGCTCCATAACCTCCTCACCATTGGCTAGCTCTAGACCAAGCGATTGAAGCTCATGAACTCCCTCTGGGGCGCAATGATCTAGAGCTAATCGCTTATTTCCTTGTCCATATTGACTCACAATCTCAGCGATTTCAGTAGCCCAAATTTTAGCTTTTTCTTGACTAAATTCACCTGCAGTAAAATATAGGTATGTAATTGCATGACGAACTTCAGTAATTAATGGGTTATGATTTGAAAGAAACTCATGGGCATCAAATTCAAAAATAATGACCGGCCCATCTGTCATTATTAGAGCATAGCGCGCTGCATTATGAGATGTCCATAAAGACATATTTGTGCTATCTGTAGCGTAACGAATATTGACAGGGTCATAGAGTAAAATTCCAGCACAGTCGAATTCAATTAGTTTTTCCCGGACTCTTTTTAAGCGGTACTCTCTAATCTTTGTCATGTCTGGACTTGCCAAACCAGCAGCCGACCATTCCGATTCAGCTAGCTCTCCTGGGCCAAGCGCATGCTTGTTAAGGCTATAGATGTCTTCAGCCCCTTCTAGATGGGAGCCAATTTTTGCATGATGTCTTTTGTTAGTTGCAAAACTCATAATATGCCTTTTTATTTTCTATCGCATTTTCGACCCGCTCGGGTCATAGAGTGGCTTCATTACTATACTCGCTTTATAAAATACACCCAATATTTCTACTTCAAGCTCAGTACTAGAATCAATTAGCTCTACTGGAAGATAGGTCATAGCCAGCGATTTTTCGACTGAGTGTCCATAACCACCAGAGGTAATGTAAGAGACACACTCTCCATTATGCATCACAGCTTCATCACCACTAACATCGATTTCAGTATCAATTTCTATGACAGAAAGTTTTTTTCTTGGGCCATTTTTTTTGTCTTTTAATGCAGCTTTTTTACCTACAAAATCTTTATTCCAATTCACAAAAAAATCTAGGCCAGACTCTATCAAGTTAAAATCAGGCCTAAAATCCATTGTCCACGCGCCCCAACTTTTTTCTAATCTCATTGACATTAAAGCTCTTCCACCAAACCAAATTAGGTCAAGATCTTTACTTACTTCCTGAATCTCCTCAAATAACTTTAACTGGTATTGAGGAGCCACATATATTTCATAACCAAGTTCGCCCGTGAAAGAAATTCTTACGCATAGTGCTGGAACACCTCCTATAAAGGTATCTCTAATGTCACGGAACTTAAAAGCATCAAGGCTAACATCGTCTCGAGTTAATCTAGACAAAAGCTGGTTCGAATTTGGACCAGCAATGGCAATACCATGAAAATCATCTGTCACATTTTTATAGATAACATCTTTAACACCCTCAAGATGTTTTTCAAACCAACGAAGATGCATATTTTGTGCGACACCTGAACCGAACAAATAGTAAGTTTCATTATCAATACATGCAACTGTTAGATCGCCATTCAACTTACCACTCTCAAGAAGCATTGGCGAAAGGTTGACTCG
>Ga0209445_1000774_pt1 | contig 17742 bp, 18 predicted proteins | sample MarorgKNORR_S2LV_4_FD_188223 | JGI IMG/M metagenome (GOLD analysis project Ga0209445, IMG submission 188223) | Marine microbial communities from the Southern Atlantic Ocean, analyzing organic carbon cycling - NADW_A/KNORR_S2/LV (SPAdes) (version 2) | ecosystem: Environmental > Aquatic > Marine >...
TGATCACCATCTGTTACATGAATATCTTTCCACCCTCTTGTTAAAGATTCGTCACCATGATCAAAATATTTAAGTCTATGTAAATCATGCAGATCCCAAGAAATAGAAGAGTTTTCACCATTAATTTCAAATGTATAAAGTGCCTTGTGACCCCTAGCATATCTCGTAGATTCAAAAATAGCCAAAGAACCATTTTTAAATTTAGCTAGAAAGGCGCAAGCATCATCTATTCCAACTTTTTCAACTTTACCCGTAATATTATGCTGTCTCTCTTTGATAAATGTTTCAGTCATTGCAGTCACTTCTATAATAGGACCATTCAACCACATAGCTGTATCAATACAGTGAGCTAATAAATCTCCTGTGACACCACTCCCAGCAGCAGCAACATCCAATCGCCACAAACCTTCGCCCCCTTGAGGTAAGTCTGCAGAAATAGTCCAATCTTGTAAAAAATTAGCGCGATAATGAAAAACTTTTCCTAAAGATCCTTTATCAATTATATTTTTTGCTAATGTTACAGCAGGAATTCTTCTATAATTATACCAAACCATATTGGGTACACCGGCTTTTTCAACTGCTTTAACCATTTCTTCACCCTCAGCAACATTGAGCGCTAAAGGTTTCTCAGTTAGCACCCACTTACCGTTTTCGGCTGCAGCAATTGCTATATCTTTATGCATATTATTTGGAGTACAAATATCAATTAGATCTACATCCTTACTTTCAACAACTTTTCTCCAATCCGTTTCAACATGATCATAGCCCCAATTGTTAGCAAATTTATTTGCTCTATCTTCATTTCTAGCACAAAAGACTTTTAATTCAGGCTCGTAAGGCAAATCTGGAAAAAATTTAGTCGCTTGACGGTAAGCATTAGAATGAGCTTTGCCCATAAAACCATATCCAATCATTCCTACTCTTATTTTTTTTGACATAATAACTCCCTTAAAATTAAAATTTTAACCACTGCCCTCCCTTAGAGCTTGATTCAACAACAGTTGAGATAAATTTTATTCCTTTCATTCCATCATTAATGTTAGGAACAAGCATTGATGAAGGGTCAGGGTCTCTATTTGCTTTTTTTGCATTAATCTGTTCTGCAAAATCGCTATAAAGATTTGCAAATCCTTCTAAATAACCCTCTGGATGACCTGGAGGTATTCGAGATACCCTATTAGCAATATCCATTGTTCCAAAACCTGACCTTCTAATTGTTTGTTTTGCCGATCCATAAAGATCTAGGGTTAGATAGTTTGGATTTTCCTGTTCCCATTCAAGGCCGCCTTTATCTCCATAGACTCTAATTTTAAGTGCATTTTCATTACCAGGTGCTACTTGAGAGGACCAAAGCATTCCTTTAATATTATTTTTATATCTAAGCAAAACATGGGCATTATCATCATTTTTCCTACCTGGAATAAAACTACTCAAATCAGCGCAAAGTTCATCCAACTCAGCACCAGTTATAAAATCAGCTAAATTAAAAGCATGGCTTCCTATATCGCCAATACAACCTCCAGCACCTGCTTTGCTAGGGTTTGTTCTCCAAGATGCTTGTTTATTGCCTGGTGAATCAGTAGCATTTTCTAGTGGAGTTGTTAACCAATCTTGAGGATATTCGACTTGAATAACTCTAACTTTTCCAATTTTTCCAGATCGACAGATTTCTCTTGCTTGTCGTACCATTGGATAGCCAGTGTAATTATGTGTAAGAGCAAATAAAGCTTTAGAATCCTCGACTGCTTTGACAAATTTATTAGCATCCTCTAAATTATGTGTAAGTGGTTTGTCGCAAATTACATGTATACCTTTTGATAAAAAACACCCTGCTATAGGAAAATGTAAATGATTTGGGGTTACAATAGCTACAGCTTCAATTCCATCCTCAAGGGAAGATTCTTTTTCAGCCATCTCTTTAAATGTAGAATACGAGCGGTCTTGTTTAATGCCTAGTTCTAGCGCTGAAGCCTTAGACGTTTCTAGATTGCTAGATAATGCCCCAGCAACTAATTTATAATGACCATCTAATCTTGCTGCTATTCTATGAACAGAACCTATAAAAGCTCCTTGTCCTCCTCCTACCATGCCAAGTTTTATTTGACTCATTTTCCCTCTCTAAAAATAAAAAAATTATATTGCCATAATATAAAAACCAATAAACAATTTTTTTACTAATTAAGATTTAATAATTGTTTTCATTGTAAATTAAGGAAAAAAAAGTGCTATTTTGAGTCAAGTTTGTTAATTTTTTCAACTTTAGGTAAAGATTTGCCACCCTGAAAATCATTTTCTAACCATATATCAACGAGCTTTTTGCCAACTTCTTCACCTGTGATTAAACTTCCAAGAGTAACTACTTGAGCATTGTTACTCGCAATAGCTCTTTCAGCTGTATAAGGATCATTAATACAAACTGCTCTAACACCAGGAATTTTGTTCGCAACAATAGCCATGCCTGCACCAGTGCCACAGCACAAAATTCCTCTTTCTGAATCTCCTTTTGCTATTCTTTTTGCTAACTTTGCTCCAATATCAGGATAGTCAACAGGATCTTCGTTATCAACTCCAATATCCTCAACAGAATATCCTTTATTTATAAGATGTTCCTTTAAAACATTTTTTAAAGGCAACCCTAAATGATCAGCGCCAAGTAATATGAAATTATCTTTCATTAACTTAACTATACAATATTTGTTGTATTATTCATTAAAAATTGATTAAATCAAAACATGGTTTTTAAAAAAATAATTAATGATCCATATAAAGTTGTAGATGAAATGATAGATGGAATTGTTTTAGCTCACCATGATATATTAAAGTTCGCTAATAATAACAACAGGGCTGTTGTTCGAAAAGATGCTCCAATAAAAGACAAAGTTGGAATTTTAATTGGTGGCGGTTCAGGCCATGAACCGGCATTTGTTGGTTATGTAGGAAAAGGTCTTGCAGATGGTGCTGCTATTGGTAATGTTTTTGCATCTCCTTCTCCTGATCCAATAGTTGATGCCACTAAAGCAATCAGTGGAGGCAAAGGTGTTATTTACATGTATGGTAATTATGCAGGAGATATCATGAATTTTGATATGGCTGCTGAATTATGCGATGCAGACGGTATTCCTGTAAAAACGGTGCTTGTCACTGATGATATAGCTTCAGCTTCAATTGAAAATAAAAAAGACAGAAGAGGAGTTGCGGGTGACTTTTATGTTTTTAAAATTGCGGGTGCAGCTGCTGATAAACGAATGAATATTGATGAAGTATGTCGTCTAGCTGAAAAAGCTAATGAAAATACCCTGTCAATGGGCGTAGCTTTAGCCCCTTGTTCTCTCCCACATACTTTGGAGCCAAGTTTTGTCCTTGAAAGAAATGAAATGGAAATTGGTTTAGGTATACATGGCGAAGCTGGGGTGAGAAAAGGCGATATTAAATCAGCTGATGAAATTACAACTGAATTAATGGATCTTATTTTAAAAGAACTTGTTAGCGCTTCGAAAGTTTCAGTTCTTGTTAATGGATTAGGGTCCACGCCTTTAATGGAACTTTATGTAATGTATAAAAAAGTTAATGAAATTTTGAATAAAAATAAAATTGAAATTCATAGTTCTTTTGTTGGCGAATATGTGACATCGTTAGAAATGAACGGCGCTTCCATTACACTTTTAAAACTTGATGAAGAACTCCAGTCATTACTGGAAAATCCAGCTCACTGTTCAATGTTTAGTATATAATTCTCTAATGCTTTGGATCGGAACAAGCTGGAAAATGAACCATGATTTACCAGCAACTAAGAGGTATATTAAAGCAATAATAAAAAATTCTCGTTTTTTTGATAATCCCAAAATTAACTTCTTTGTAATTCCGCCTTATACTTCTTTAATGATGTTTCAAAATTCAAAGAAAAAATTACCTATTATTTATGGTGCTCAAAATATACATTGGGATGAATCTGGAGCCTATACTGGGGAAATTTCAGTTAAAATGATAAAATCTTGTGGAAGTCAAATTGTTGAACTGGGTCATTCAGAAAGAATAAAATTTTTTAATGAAAATCTAAAACTTATAAATAAAAAAATTAATTTAGCTTTAAAATATAATTTGATCCCACTTGTTTGTATTGGAGAGAAAAAAATAGAAAAAGACTTAATTAAAAGAAAAAAAATTTTAAAATATCAATTAAATATTATCTTTCAAAAAATAAAATGTAAAAAAAATCAACAAATTCTTCTTGCCTATGAGCCTATATGGGCAATAGGAAAAAATAATAAAGCAGCAAGTATTAAATACTGTAATGAATCAATACAATTTATTAAAGAGTATAGTTTAAAAAAAATAAAAACAAGATCAAAAAAAATTAGTGTTCTGTATGGAGGAAGTGTTGATGAAAAAAACTGTAGTGATTTTATTAAAAGTGAGTTTATTGATGGAATCTTTATTGGCCGAGCAGCATTAAAGGTAAATAATTTTATAAAAATTTGTAAAGAATCATTAAGAACATGAAAGAAACAATTAGCACAGAAGATTTTATAATAATTCTTAATGATATTTGTAAAACCATAGAAGACCAAAAAGATTATTTATCTGAATTGGATAGAAAAATAGGAGATGGTGATCATGGCGTTACAATGAATATAGGTTGGATGGCAGTTAAAGAAAAACTATCAACAATTAATCCAAGTGATGGTTTTCATAAGATTTGTACACAAATAGCTAGTAGTTTTTTAAGTGCCGTTGGTGCATCTGCTGGACCTCTTTATGCGACTGCATTAATGAGGGGAGGTGGTGCTGTTAAAGATAAAAATTCACTTGATGCTATGAGTTTTTCATTATTTTTAAATGCTGCAGCTAATGGAATTAAAGAAAGAGGAAAGGCTGAAATTGGCGATAAAACCATGTTAGACGTATGGATACCTGCTGCTGATGAAATGAAAAAAAAAGCAAGTGAGGGAGCAAATTTAATGGAAGCTCTTGAGTGCACAGTTAATACTGCTGAAAATGCAATGAATAATACTAAAAATCTATTAGCAAAAAAAGGGAGATCAAGTAAACTTGGTAATCGAAGTATTGGTCATATTGATCCGGGAGCTGCGTCTTCATTTGCTATAATCAATTCTATATTCCAAACCTTAAAAGAAATGAATTAGTTATGTTACTATCCTCTAGAGAAAATATAGGAATTTTATTTGCAATTTTGTCATTCTTTCTTTTTGCTTCTACAGATGTTGCTCAAAAATACGCAACAGTCTATCATTCAATTTTTCAAATAATGCTATTTCGGTATTTATTTTTATTAATTGTTGCGCTGTTTGAGTCAAAAAGAAAAAAAAATTCTCAAGTTTGGAAAACTAATAATTTAAAAATACAACTCCTACGCTCTTTAACCTCAATAGGAGAATCAGCATTTTTTGTTACATCTTTTAAATATTTATCATTAGCTGATGTTCATAGCGTTGCTGCTCTAGCTCCAATTATCGTCGTTGCTTTATCAATTATTTTCTTAAAAGAATATGTTGATAAAAAAATATGGTTTGCTGTATTTTTTGGATTCATTGGTGTCATAATTATTTTGCGCCCAGGGTTTGATGTATTTAGTATTAAATCTTTACTTCCTTTAGGTGCTGCTTTCTTTTTTGGTATTTATCAAGTTTTAACAAAAAAAGTTTCAGAAACTGATTCTGATGAAACGTCCCTTTTTTTCACATCATTATTTGGCATTATTACTATGTTAGTTTTGGCTTCAATTTATTGGGTTGAATTAATCGTTTTATCTTACTTTCTCCTTCCTCTTATTGGTATAATGATGGCAATAGCTCATTATTGCTTAATAATTGCTCTAGCTAGAGCTCCAGCAAATAAAATCCAACCCTTTCACTTCACACTTATTTTTTGGGCAATAGTATATGGATTTGTTTTTTATAAAGATATTCCTGATATACCTACAATAATTGGTGCAACAATAATTGTCGTATCAGGAATTTATATTATTAATCAACAAAAAAAGATTCCAAGCAATTAACTTAAAAAAATTATAAGTTTCCTTTTATAAATTTATATCCTTCTTCATATACTTCTTCCTTAGATGGAAAAAAATCTCTCCATACTCTTGTTGCTGCTGCTAAATCAGGAAGTGCTCTTCCAAAAGCTTCTATAGTTAACCAATTATCATAATTAATTTTTTTTATTGCTGCAAAAGTTTCACTCCATGGAACATGCCCTTTCCCGGGTGTCCCTCTATCATTTTCTGAAATATGAATATGATTTATTCTTTTCCCCCCTACTTCAATACATCCAACAGGATCTTTTTCTTCAATATTGCTATGAAAAGTATCAAATAAAAAACCAAAATTTTCTCTGTCAACCATGTCAACATAACTGCATGTATCTTCTACGGTATTTATAAAATAACATTCGAACCTATTTAAAGGTTCAATAGATAAACTAATATTTGATTTTTTAGCATAGTCAGAAGCTTGTTGATGCACTTCTGCACCTCTTTGTTTTTCTTCAGTTGTAGGTGGTTCTCCTGAAAACTCTCCTAAAGGTTGATGAAATGGTCCACATAAAAGTTTGCTGCCAATTGCATCGCTACAATCAATTGCCCATTTTAAATGCTCTACTGCACCCTCTCTGTCAGCTTTATTATCACTAATTGGATTATGACTTTGATCAGGAATTACTGTAACGCTTGTGCTCTCGAGTCCATTGTTCTTTAGAGCTTGACCAATTTTTTGAAAATGCTCTATATCTCCTCCAAATACAGGAATCTCAACTCCATCGTAGCCAACTTTTTTTAATTTTTCTAATAGATGAAATTCCTCTTCTACTAAATTTGTAGTCCACAACAATACATTAAATCCAATTTTCATAATTCTCCTTTTTAATTCAGCATATTTAAATGCAGAAATTTCATTATATCTATAAACTTTATTTATATAAATATTTTCTTTAACTATAAAGTACTGTATGTTTTGATTAATTTTGAAATGTGGGGGGAAAATATATGACTATTAAGGGCCCGGCTATTTTTTTAGCGCAATTTGCTGGAGATAAACCACCGTTTGACACTCTAGAAAATATAACAAAATGGGCTGCTGATTTGGGCTATACAGGAGTTCAAATTCCATCTTGGGATGGAAGAATGATAGATTTAAAAAAAGCAGCTGAAAGCAAAGATTACTGTGATGAATTAAAAGGTATCTGCAAAAATAACAAAATTGAAATAAGTGAATTATCTACTCATCTTCAAGGACAACTTGTTGCTGTACATCCTGCTTACGATATTGGATTTGATCAATTTGCTCCACCTGAAGTACATAACGATCCTGTTAAAAGACAGCAATGGGCTGTTGAACAAGTGAAGCTTGCGGCAAAAGCTTCTCGTAATTTCGACATCAATGTTTCTGTTTCTTTTCCAGGTGCATTGTTGTGGCCATACATCTATAGCTGGCCACCCCGCTTACCGGGCTTGGTTGAAGATGGTTTTGCTGAACTAGCTAAAAGATGGACTCCCATACTTGATGTATATGAAGAAAACGGGATTGATCTTTGTTATGAAGCACATGCAAGTGAAGATATCCATGACGGAGCTTCATGGGAAATGTTTCTAAGCGCTGTTAAAGAACATCCGCGATGTAATTTATTGTATGATCCAAGTCACTTTGTTTTACAACAACTTGATTATCTTCATTATATCGATTTGTACCATGATCGTATAAAAATGTTTCACGTTAAGGATGCTGAATTTAATCCTACAGGAAGAAATGGGGTTTATGGAGGTTATGTTGATTGGAGAGATAGAGCTGGACGTTTCAGATCTTTAGGAGATGGACAAGTTGATTTCTCTTCAATCTTTAGCAAATTAACACAGTATGGATTTAATGGGTGGGCAGTACTGGAATGGGAGTGCGCCATTAAGGATTCTGTTCAAGGCGCAAAAGAAGGTGCTCCATTTATTGCAAAACACATTATTACTATTTCTGAAGGATCTTTTGATGATTTCATAGATAAAAGCGGAGATAATAGTGATGCAAATAAAAAAATGCTGGGTATCAAATAAAACATTTAAGGAGAAAAAATGAAAAATACATCTATTGGAACTTGGGCTTATAATGTTGGACCATATGGAGAAAGTCCAATTCCTTTTGATACAGTTGGTAAAACTTTATCTGAATTAAAATTTGATGGTTTAGAATTAGGAGGCTTTAATGGTTACCCTAATCCTGGCAACCACCCTGAAAAAGAACATCGAGATGGTTTGAAAGAAAAGATGACAAACTGGGGATTGTCGTTCTCGGGTTTTGCTCAAGATTTGTGGAGTGAGCAATTACTTAATACTGATGATCAATCAAAATATATATCTGCATTTAAATCTAATGTTAATTTCGCTGTTGATCTTGGAATTAAAGGTGTGCGTGTTGATTGTGTTCAGCCTCCGACAATTCATGCAGAAGAAGATTTTGATACCTTATTTAACAGACTAACCAAAACATGGGACACTTGTATTAATTATGCTGCCGATAAAGGTATTTATGTAACTTGGGAATTTGAACCAGGCTTTGCATTTAATAAACCTTCCTATGTTTTAAAGGTACTAGATAAATTACAATATGATAATTTTGGTCTCATGTATGATACCTGCCACGGACAAATGATGGGGGTAATAGGTGTGCGGCAAGAAGGTGAAAAAGAAGTTGTTGGCAATCAAATGGAATTAATTAAGAAATTTAGCGGTAGAATTAATCATATACACTTAATTGACTCTGATAATACTTGTCATAAAGATGATAAAGGCAATGATGAAACCAGTTCCCATCCACCTTTTGGAGAAGGTATCCTCAATTTTGATGAAATAGTACCTGAGCTTGCCAAAGAAGATGTTGGTCATGATTGGTGGACAGTTGACCTCTGTTTTTGGCCTGAAGCTTGGGTTGCTACTGAAAAGTGCAAAAACGCATTAGATAAACTAGTTTCAAAATATGGGTGATTTTTGTGAACAAAATCGATTTAAAAAATAAAAATGCTGTAATAACTGGTGCGGCTCAGGGATTTGGATTAGCTATTTCTAAAAGATTTGCCTCCTCTGGGGCAAATCTTTTTTTGATAGATAAAGACGAGACTGAATTAAATGTTGCCAAGGAAACAAAAGAAATAAAAAACAGTGTTTCTCAAACATATACGGGAGACATAACAAATTTTGAAGAAATAAAATCAACCATTAATTCTATAATTCAGAATTATTCTAATATTGACATCTTTGTTAATAATGCAGGAATAGCTGGGCCTTCTTTTAAAACATGGGAGTATCCCCAAAATGATTGGAAATCAGTTGTTGATATAGATTTGAATGGAACTTTTAACTGCTGTAAAGCAGTAGTGCCTTTCATGATAAAACAAAATTATGGAAGAATAGTTAACATTTCCTCTATAGCTGGCAAAGAAGGGAATCCTAATGCTTCAGCTTACAGCGCTGCAAAAGCTGGCGTTATTGCTTTAACCAAATCTCTTGGAAAAGAATTAGCAGAATATAATATCGCTGTAAATTGTGTGACACCTGCTGCAGCTAAAACAAGAATTTTTGATCAAATTAGCAAAGAACATATTGATTATATGTTATCAAAAATTCCAAGAAAAAGATTTGTCTTAGTTGATGAGTTAGCATCAATGGTCTCATGGCTATCATCTGAAGAGAACTCTTTTACAACTGGAGCAGTTTTTGATATAAGCGGTGGCCGTGCGACTTATTAACTTCATCAAAACATTAAGATAAAAAAATACGATGTCTTACTTGGAATTAAATAATTTATCAAAAAATTTTGACTCTGTAAAAGCTTTAGATCATTTTAGCTTTTCAGTTGAGCAAAATGAATTTGCTGTTTTATTTGGTTCAAGCGCTGCAGGAAAAACAACTACATTAAGATGCATAGCTGGTTTGGAAAAAATTGATGACGGCGAGATTATATTTGATAGCACGAATTATACTTCAGCCCCTATACAGGGGCGAGGAATCGCAATGATTTTTCAAACATTTGCTCTTTATCCTCATTTAACTGTCACTGAAAATCTTTCTTATCCTTTAAAAAGATTAGGATTTGAAAAAAGTGATATTCAAAGTCGTGTAGATAAAACCGCTGAAATGTTAAAAATTAGCCATACCTTACAGAGAAAGCCTGACACTTTATCGGGAGGAGAAAAACAACGACTTGCTATTGGAAGAGCTCTAATTCAAGAACCAAAATTGTTATTGCTAGATGAACCGCTTGCAAATTTAGATGCTAAACTTCGACATGATACAAGAGCTGAATTAAAAAGACTTCAACGAGATTTAAATATGACAATGGTCTACGCTACTCCTGACCAATTAGAAGCATTAACAATGGGTGACAATATTACAATTATTAAAGAAGGAAAATTTATTCAGAAAGGCGCCCCTAATGAATTATATGACAAACCGGATAATTCCTACGTTGCTAAAATGATTGGTTCACCAACTATCAACTTTATTGATGCAAAATTAACACAAAATAATAATCAAAATGCCATTGAACTTCCTTTTGGTAAAATTAATTTAAAAAATTCATTAAGCTCAACAAATGATTTTTTAAACACCGATTTATCTTTTGGTATTAGACCTCATGACATCACTATTGCTATTGATAATAGTAATGATAATTTTGAGGCTAATCTTTTTTTAAAAGAACCGTTAGGCGATGTAACAATATTGGATATTGCTATCAAAAATAATAAATTAAAGATGATTCTACCTGAAGAAGAAGCTATTAAATATGATGTTGGCAAGAATATGAAAGTCACTATAGATGCTTCCAAAGCTTATTTGTTTACTAGTGATACTGGCGTTAATATAAATATAAATTAATTAATTAGTTCTTTCCCATTAAAAATTTTTTTCATTTCATCAGTATGGTCACAATAAAAAATTTCAAAATCATAAATTAATTTTTTTGTAGAAAATAAAATAACTTTTCTGTTATCTTTATCTGACTTTAATTCTATACTAAATCTATAGAAATTGATTCTTTAATATATTTTAATATCGTTATATGAGAAACTTGAATTTTATGAATCAAATTACTTTTTGCAATGAAGATTCAAATAAAATTTGATTAGTGTTTTGTTTGCTATTGTATAAATATCCAAAATAATGTTAACTACAAGACAAATAAAAAGGGAGGAAAAAAGATGATTAAATCATTAAAAAATTTTCTTCTTGTAGCGTTAGCAACACTAATGCTTGTTTTTGGAACTACTAAGATTGCTTTTTCAAAAACAGTAGAAATTGTTATGGCAGCACCTGATTGGCCGCCAACAAGATTTATGCAAGAATATTTTAACACTAACTTCCAACAATCTGGGGATAATGAGATTAAATTAACACTTGATTTTATACCTTGGGGTGATTTCTACACAAACGTTGCTGCTTCGTTAACTTCTGGCGAACAAAAGTATTCAATGCTTGTTTCAGATAGTCAGTGGCTTGGTGCTTTTATTGAGGGTGGTTATTTCCAAAAACTTAATAAATACATTGATGCAGATCCAGAATTAGGTGCAATCTTTGATGATATGCATCAAGGATACAAAGAAGGTTACACGACTTATCCTTATAAGAGCACTAATTATTATGGATTCCCTCAATTCCCAGATAATTATGTGAATTTTTATCGAACAGATATTTTCTGTAATCCTGATGAAAATGCTGCCTTTAGAGCTAAGTACGGAAAAAAACTTCCTTGTACCTATGCTGATTGGGAAATTATTGTTTGGGATGACATTTTTGATATCAATGCTTTCTTAACCCGTAAAAAAGGTGACATGATGGCTGGTAAACCACTTGACGATGATATCTACGGTATGGCTTATCAAGCTGGAAAAGGTTATGACTTTTCTTCAATGCAGATTAATGGTTTCTTCTGGCAATATGGCGGTGATATTTGGGATGAATCAAATCAACCAAATGCGCAAGCTGAAGGTGTTGTAAATTCTGATGTGAATGTGAAAGCATTTGAAAAATATCTTGATTTATTAGGAACTATGCATCCATCGCACAAAACTGGTAATATGGATATCTTTGGAATACAGGCTCTTTATTTAGAAGGTAAAATTGCGTCAATGGTTAACTGGGTTGGCCTCGGCGCTCCAGTTGTAGATCCAAAACTTTCTAAAGTTCATGACGTAACTGGTTATGCACGTCAACCTGGAACTATGCAAGATGATGGTACAATTTCTCGTTGGGCCAATCTTGGAGGTCAACCTTTTGTTTTGACTACTTGGATGACTGATGATGAAATTGATGCTGCCTTTAAAATTATTAAATGGTGGCTAGATTTTGATACTCAAATTGCAGCTGTTAAAGCAGGTGGTCAAAGTTGTATGAAAAGTATTATTTATTCAGATGGCTATAATGCTTTAGCTCCATGGAACGCAGCTTATGTTGCAAGTATGGACTGGCAAAAAGATGTATGGCACATTCCAGAGTTTTTTGAATTATTGACTCAACAACAAGAAGAGTTTGATAAGGCTATAACTGGTCAAAAAAGTGCTAAAGATGCATTAGATAGTATCGCTGCATTCCAACAAGAAATATTGGAAGAAGCGGGTAGAATTCAGTAAATCAATATATTAAAAGCCCAATTTTTAATTGGGCTTTTTTTTCTTAACAAGAATTCAAAAATTATGAATAGGAATACGGGATTTATTGGTTGGTTCTTGGATCCAAAAAGAAGAGGTCCTTTATTAATTGCTCCTGCTATAATTTTATTATTATTAGTAAACATTGTTCCTTTAATGTGGTCTCTTGGTTTAAGTTTTTTCAAGTTTAGAGCAAATCAAATGAAACCGCCTAGCTTTAGCTGGTTTTATAATTATGAAAAAATGTTAACGAAAGAAAACATATGGGAAAGTTTGCAAACAACTGGAATAGTTGTTGCTTCTAGTGTTTTTATTCAAATGATTTTAGGTTTTGCATTAGCTATGCTTTTTGCAAAAAAATTTCCTTTAAGAAGAATAATTTTAATGCTTGTGCTAACACCAATGATGCTTAGCTATGTAGCCGTTGGTATTTTTTTTAAACTATTTTATGAACCTGAGTTTGGTCTCTTAAGTCAATTTATACAAATATTTACCGGGGAAATGTACGTTTTATTGGCAACTCCTGCTGGCGCACTACTCGGTGTAATTGTTGCAGATGCTTGGCAATGGACTCCATTTGTTATGCTCTTATCATTAGCAGGATTGGTCAGTGTTCCTAAATATTTGTATGAAGCAGCTGAGATTGACAGAATCAGCTGGTGGCGACAATTTACAACAATTACATTTCCTTATGTAAGAAGTTTATTGCTTTTAGCTGTTCTTTTTCGAACTATTGAAACATTTAAAATATTTGATCTGGTTTATATCTTAACAAATGGTGGACCTGGCACAGCCACAGAAACAATTGCCGTTTTAGTTTATAGAATGGCATTCCAATACTTTAGGACTAGCAACTCAACAGCACTAGGATATATTCTAATATTTATAGTTATAGTTCTGACAAGTCTTTATTTGTACGTCATTAAAAAAAGAGAAAGTGCAGATATATGAGAAAGCGTGCAATAGGTGAAGCTGGTTGGGGTTGGACGACAATGGCAGCAATAGTAGGCTTTATTTATTTCTTTCCAGTGTTGTTCATGATTCTTACTGCTTTTCGTTCAAGAATGGATACCCTAGCAACACCACCAAAATGGTTCTTCTCGCCTACTTTAGAAAATTTTTATCATATCTTCTACCGTAGTACGGCAGGAAGCACTGAATATTTTGCCACTGGTTTTCATATGTATTTTTTCAACAGTATTTATATTGCTGGAGTAAGTGTTTTACTGGCGCTAATAATTGGAACGTTGGCAGCTTATGGATTTTCACGATACCCTCTAAGAGGAAATGATACTTACTTGTTCATAATATTAACAACGCGTATGTTGCCACCTATTATTGTTATTATTCCAATTTTCTTAATTTTCAGACTAACGGGCTTAGCTGGATCATATACTGGTATTATATTGTTATATACTTGTTTCAATCTACCTTTTTCTATTTGGATGATGAAAAGTTTCTTTGATGAACTCAATACTGAAATTGAAGATGCAGCTCGTATGGATGGATCAAGTGAAAGATCTGTATTTTTTGGTATATGTATCCCACAAGTTAAAGCAGGTTTAGCCGCAACTTCTGTGTTTGCACTTATTCTTACATGGAACGAATTTTTATTTGCTCTTTTATTAACTGGTAAAGGAACAAGAACTATGCCTAACGCAATGGCTAGAACAATTGGTGGAGAAATAAATGTAGATTATGGTCTATTGGCAGCAATGATTTGCTTTTTCTTAGTACCAATATTGCTCATCACCTATGTGCTTCAAAATCAACTTTTAAGAGGCGTAACCTTTGGAACAATTAAAAAATAAATATGTCAACAATTGAAATTCAAAACTTAACCAAAGTATATGGTGATTTAACAGCAGTTAATCAAGCTGATCTTAAAGTTGACTCTAATGAAGTGCTTTGTCTGCTTGGACCTTCGGGTTGCGGTAAAACAACAACTTTAAGAATGATTGCTGGATTAGAGCCTCAGACTTCTGGTGAAATTATTATTAATAATAATAATGTAAACCTTATGAGCACTCGGCAACGCAATATTGCCATGGCTTTTCAATTTTATGCACTATACCCAAGCCTAACCGTATCAGAAAATTTAGCAAATCCATTATTTGCAGATAATTTATCACAAGATCATATTGATAAAAAAATTGTTGAAATTGCAGAAATTCTTCAATTACAAGATATTTTAAATAGAAAACCTCATCAATTAGCAGAAGGAGAGAAACAACGTGTAGCTGTTGGGAGAGCTATTATCCGTGATCCTCAATGCTTTTTATTTGATGAGCCTTTGAGTAGATTAGACGTGCAACTCCGTGAAAAAATGCGCAGTGAAATCAAAGAGGTTTTATCTAACCTTAAAAAAGCAACAGTCATTGTAACCCATGATCAATTAGAGGCATTAACGATGGCAACAAAAATTGCAGTAATGAAGGATGGTTTTATTGAACAAATTTCAACTCCTCATGATATTTTTGCTAAACCGAAAAATACTTTTGTTGCTGGTTTTATTGGAACACCACAAATGAATTTAGTGAGTGCTAATTTAGAAAAACAAAATAATGAAAATTATATTTTTAAAGTGTTTGATCAGTTAATTGAAATAAAAATTGAAACATCTTCTAAGTTATCTGATAATTCAAATTATACTTTAGGAATAAGACCAAGAAGTTTTGAAGTCGAATCGGAAAAATCAGAACATAACATTGCTGGTGAAATAGATTTAATTGAGAATATGGGTGCAGAAAGATTATTACATATGAAAACAACAAGTGCCTCAATTCGTGCAGTCCTATCAAGATCACTTAATTTAAACATTGGAGATAAAATATTTCTTTTACCCAAAGAAAAGCAAGTACATCTATTTGGAAATGATGGAAAGGCAATTAACTAATGCAAGAAAAAAATACAGGACTAACAAAAAAACAAGCTAAAATTGTTGAAATAACAATAGTAACTTTTTGTGTTCTTTCCTTAATGGCTATCTTTCAGCCTTTTTCAATTCTGCTCTACAGTATTGCTTGTGTGTGTGTTGTTATAGGTGGTTTAATGTTTAATCTTGTGCCTTTATGTAGAGAAGGAGTAAAGCCTGGTCAACTAGTAAAAATTGCTATTATTATTTTTATAATTTTTTTTATTGCAATTTTACTTGCTATTGGATCTGCCTATTTATATGGAATATATCTAGAAAGTACGCGATAGATATAGATCTCGATAAGGACTAATGCTTAATTCAAAAACAATATTTCTTTATCTACAAAATATTAAAAAAACTATTGATAACAACAAGGACGAAATTGAAAAACTTGATCAAGAAATTGGAGATGGAGATCATATATTTAATATCCAACGTGGAATTAAAGAATCTCTAAATTTACAAGATGAGCTAAGTAGTCACACACCCGATGAGGTCTTTAAAAAAATTGGTATGAAAATTATGACTACGGTTGGGGGATCTTCAGGCGCACTGTTTGCTACTTTACTTATAGGCATGTCAAAAAAATTTAATGGTGAATTATCTGATCAACAAAATATAGCGGGGATGTTTTCTGAAGGTGTGGAAGCTATGAAAAATAGAGGGAAGGCCGATATTGGAGAAAAAACTATGCTTGATGTTTTTATTCCTGTTTCTAATGAACTTCAAAAATTGTCATATCAAGATGATACAAAAAAACTTGCTGAAAAAATTAAGAATATTGCTAAAAAAGGAATGCTTTCAACAAAAGATTTAATAGCTACAAAAGGTCGTGCTTCATTTCTAGGAGAGCGTGCAAAAGGACATATTGATCCGGGGGCAAGATCTTCTCAGTTAGCAATTGAGGCAATTTGTAATACTATTTTGAATAAATAAGTGAGGAAGTAATGAAAAAATTCGTAAATAATGTTGATGATATATTAACGGAAAGTTTAACTGGTTTTGGAAATGCACATAATGATATTTTAGAAGTAAAACTAAGTCCTAATTTTATTACAAGAAAATTAAAACCATCTTATCCAAAAGTAGCTCTGATCTCTGGTGGAGGTTCAGGACATGAACCACTTCACGGAGGTTTTGTAGGTTATGGAATGCTGGATGCTGCATGTCCTGGACAAGTATTTAGCGCTCCAACTCCAGATCAAATGGAGGCTGCAGCAAATCATGTACATTCAAATAAAGGTATTTTGTTCATCGTAAAAAATTATTCTGGTGACATTATGAATTTTGAGATGGGGGCCGAAATGCTTGATTTTGAACATCAAACAATAATTGTTAATGATGATGTTGCTGTCGAAGATTCTACTTATACTACAGGTCGTAGAGGCGTTGCTGGAACAATGATAGTTGAAAAAACAGTTGGAAGTCTAGCAGAAACAGGCGCATCTCTTGAAGAATGTAAAAAATTTGGCAATCATGTTAATACTATGACTGGCTCTATGGGGGTTGCGTTTACAAGTTGTACAGTTCCAGCTGCAGGGAAACCGACCTTTGATCTTAATAATGATGAAATGGAATTTGGGGTTGGGATTCATGGAGAGCCAGGACGTAAAAGAGAGAAAATAAGATCAGCTGATGAAATAACAAGTGAACTAATATCAGCAATACTAGAAGATTTAAAACCTCAAAATGAGCAAGAAGTACTTCTTCATATTAATGGTTTTGGTGGAACTCCTTTGATGGAACTATATTTGTTATTTGAATCATCAAAAAAAATACTTGATAAAAAAAATATAAAACTATCAAGATCTCTCGTTGGTAATTATACAACATCTTTAGAAATGGCAGGAGGGTCAATAACTATAACAAAACTAGATCAACAAATCATTAATCATTGGGATAGCCCTGTTCATACAGCAGCTTTACGCTGGAAAATGTAATTATATTAATTGAGAAAATTTTTGATAGAGAATTGTAGCAAGGTTATTCATATCTTTCATGTTTTGTGCTGCAATCGTCTCAAATTTACTTAAAGCCCCTTCTCCTAAACTTTCTTCCAAAGCATTTTTGTATTCAGGTACACACCCCCAATTGCTGACAGTATTATCTTTAATCTCAATGTGAAATTGTATTCCATAAGCATGATCTTTGTATTTAAAAATTTGATATTTGGTTAAGGGCGA
>Ga0209445_1000776_pt1 | contig 17715 bp, 16 predicted proteins | sample MarorgKNORR_S2LV_4_FD_188223 | JGI IMG/M metagenome (GOLD analysis project Ga0209445, IMG submission 188223) | Marine microbial communities from the Southern Atlantic Ocean, analyzing organic carbon cycling - NADW_A/KNORR_S2/LV (SPAdes) (version 2) | ecosystem: Environmental > Aquatic > Marine >...
GATTGGCCTGTTCGTCGGGTTTTTGGAAATCATCAGCGAAATCGCGAAAATAATAAGCTTCACTTTCCGACTATTTGGAAACATATTCGCGGGCGAGGTGTTGCTGGTTGCGATGATGTTCCTGATTCCGTTGGTTGGAATCATCCCGTTCTTGGGGTTGGAGCTTTTTGTGGGAGTCATTCAGGCGTTTATCTTCTCGATGCTCACGGTGGTGTTCGCAACCGCGGCCACTACCCCCCATCATGGAGACTCGCACTGACCGGACGATAGAACCCGCGATTGATACATTGTGCAAAACCGACCCTCTCGGAGGGCCAGGGGAACAACAAAATCATTCTCTAAACGAAACGGAAGGAGACACGGGAATGCTCGAAGGAGATCTAAGTGGACTGGGAGCCGGTTTGGCCATAGGCCTCGGGGCGATAGGCCCTGGTATCGGTGTTGGTCTTTTGGGCGCCAAAGCGATGGAAGCGCTGGGTCGCAACCCCGAAGCCGCGGGATTGATTCAGCAGAACATGATTCTGGCCATCGCCTTCGCCGAAGCAATCGCAATTTACGCGTTAGTCGTGGCTGTCATAATCAAGTTCGTCTAGCATTTTCGCAACGTCGAACGTAGATTTTAACGTGATAATGAAAGTTTAACGAGGGTGTAGGCATATGGATGCCTTGGGAATCAACCTATCGGGTCTGATCACCCAGATCGTCAGCTTCGTGATCCTGTTCGTTCTGTTATGGAGTGTGCTCTATAAGCCGGTCATAAAGATGTTGGACCAGCGTTCTGAGCGCATCAAAGAGAGCCTCGAAGCCTCCCAGAGGGCACAGCAGGAAGCGGCAAGCTCCGCCGAAGAGGTGGAGAGACAACTTGAAACCGCGCGCGCAGAGGGCCAACAGCTTATCGCACAGGCCCGCGACGTGGCTGAACGGTTTCGTGAAGATGAAATCGCCAAAGTCCGGGAGGACATCACTGCCGAACGCGACAGGGCGCAGGCCAATATCCAGCGCGAACGGGACGCCGCCATCGAGGACCTGCGGCGTGAATTTGCCGGATTGGCTATTGTTGCCGCCGAACGGGTAATTGGACGTTCTCTGGACGAATCGGCCCACCACGAACTTATCGATCAGGTGCTTGAAGAAGGCTCCGATATTGGAAGCCGAAACTAACATGCTAGCGCAAGGCAGGATTTAGAGATGCCAAGAGCCGCATCTGCCAGACGATACGCGCAGGCCGTGTTCGAGTTGGCTCTCGAAAATCGTGAACTGGAAAAATGGTTCGATGACCTGACTTTGCTGTCAGACTCAGTGTCGAATCAGGAATTCTTGGATTTTCTGTCACAGCCGCGAGTCACGAGTGAAGAAAAGATCAGGGTTGTCCGTGACGCGCTAGGAGATTCGGTGGGGCCGTTGGCCCTGAATCTGATGTCTCTGCTGGCGACCAAGAACATCGCTCACATTCTGCCAGGGATCACCGACCAGTACCAGGAACTTCTTGACGCTCAACAAGGAATCGAGCGCGCCGAGACTGTCACGGCGATTCCGTTAGATGATGATGAACAGCGTCGAGTCACGGAAATGCTGTCCGCCATGTCAGGAAGGGACGTACGGTTGACCACGAGGGTCGATGCGGAAATCCTGGGTGGCATGATAATCAGGATCGGCGACCGTGTGATGGACGGTAGCACGCGCTCCAGGCTTCAGGCGATGCGCCGGGAATTGGCGGAACGCAGATAGCAACATAATTGGCCTCTCTGCAAGGCAGTCGATATCGCCTTCGTAGATGCTATGCGGAACACAACAAATACAGGCTTCCAAGGAGGCTGGGATGGCTGCAAGAGGCCAGGACATTGCGTCGGTAATTCGGCGCCAGATCGAGGGGTTCGATCAGGACCTTTCAGTAGTAGATGAAGGGACCGTAACCGGCGTCGGAGACGGCGTGGCCCAGGTGCACGGTCTCTCCGGCGTCGCATACACCGAACTCTTGGAGTTCGAAGGCGGCACCACAGGGATGGCGCTGAACTTGGAAGAGGACAGCGTCGGCGTCGTGATCATGGGCGACACCCGAACTATCAAAGAAGGCTCGACAGTCAGAGGCACCGGTCGCATCGTCGAGACTCCCGTGGGCGAAGGCCTGTTGGGTCGAGTTGTTGACGCTCTGGGAACGCCAATAGACGGCAAAGGCCCTGTGGATAGTTCCGAGAACCGACCTGTCGAAATCGTCGCTCCCGACGTTTCCACACGAAAGTCGGTCGACACTCCTGTCCAAACCGGGATCAAGGCCATCGACACGATGATTCCAATTGGCCGCGGCCAGCGCGAGCTTATCATCGGCGACCGCTCCACCGGCAAGTCCGCGATCGCCCTCGACGCAATCATCAACCAAAAGGGCGGAGACCTGGTCTGCATCTACGTCGCCATCGGACAGAAGGCAGGCAAGGTGGCCCAGACCCTCGGCATGTTGGAGCAATTCGGCGCTATGGAGCACACCATAATCGTCGCCGCCAACGCCTCCGATCCAGCGCCGATGCAGTACCTCGCGCCATACACTGGCACCGCGATGGCCGAGTACTTCATGGATCAGGGCAAAGACGCTTTGATCGTTTACGACGACCTCACCAAGCATGCATGGGCCTATCGCGAGATGTCCCTGCTGCTCAGGCGCCCTCCTGGTCGTGAAGCCTACCCTGGAGACGTTTTCTACCTGCACAGTCGCCTGTTGGAGCGTTCAGCCAAGATGGACGATGCTCACGGCGGCGGTTCGATCACCGCGCTGCCCATTATCGAGACCCAGGGCGGCGACGTTTCGGCATACGTGCCCACCAACGTCATCTCCATCACCGACGGCCAGATATACCTGGAAACTGAGCTTTTCAACTCCGGCATCCGGCCCGCGGTGAATGCGGGACTCTCAGTGTCTCGCGTGGGCGGCGCCGCTCAGACACGGGCAATCCGGTCGGTGGCAGGCAGTCTGAGGCTCGACTTGGCCCAGTATCGTGAGCTCGTTACCTTCGCCCAGTTCGGCACCTCCGACCTGGACGTCGCCACTCGTAACCAGTTGGAACGGGGCCAGAGGGCAACCGAGCTTTTGAAGCAAGGCTTAAACGTTCCCCAGCCCATGGAACAGCAGGCTGTGGTTATGTTCGCGCTGGTAAATGGCTTCATGGATGATGTGGAGATTGCCAAAATCGGCAGCTTCGAGCAGGCATTCCATAGTTTTATGGACTCGAACCACCCTGAGATTCTCAAGACCGTCGCCGACGAGAAACAGTTCAGCGACGAGACCGAATCGGCTTTGAAAGCCGCAATTGAAGAATTCAAAACCAGCGTTCCTTTCTAGTCTATCGCTTGTGATTAAAAATATGTCACGGCCCTGCAATGGCGAAAACGTAAAGGTTAGCAAAGAGAATGGTTGAAAGCGTAAGGCAACTAAGGCGGCGCATCCGCAGTGTCGAGAACACCGCCAAAATCACCCAGGCGATGTCTATGATCGCGGCGTCAAAAATGCGGCGAGCGCAGGAAGCCGCCCTGTTGAGCAGACCCTATTCGGTAGGGCTGTCTGCGTTATTGGCGAACCTGGCGGCTCAGCCTCACGACGAGGACGAACTGCCCCCGATGCTCAGGACTCGTGAGGTCAAAAAGACGGAAATAATCCTCATCACCCCTGACCGGGGGATGACTGGCGGTTTGAACTCCAACATCCTCAGGACCGCCGCCGAGTTTGTTGCGCCGTTGGGCGGCGAATTCAGTGTCCTGGCGGTCGGCAAGAAGGGCCGGGATTTCATGGTTCGCGCTGGCGCGAATGTGCGGGCGGTGTTCACCGATATTGATGACAAACCATCAATAACTGAAATCACTCCTGTCGCTCAATTAGCCATGAATGCCTACACGAACGGGGAGACCGACTCTGTGCACGTTGTGTACGCCGACTATGTGAACACCACTGTGCAAAGGCCTGTGGTTCAGCAACTGCTTCCTGTGATCCCAGCACAGTTGAGACCACAGGACGCCGTGGGCTATATTTACGAACCCAACCCTCTGGAAGTGTTGGGACAACTGATCCCTCGGTTTATTGAAATTCAGATTTTTCACGCTTTGCTTGAGAATATCGCCAGCGAGCAATCAGCCCGTATGGTGGCAATGCGAGCCGCGACCGACAACGCCAATGAGATGATTGGCGATCTCACTCTCGTCATGAACAAGGCCCGGCAGGAGTCCATCACCGCCGAACTGCTCGACATCGTGGGCGGCGCGGCGGCAGTTGAAGCTTAGTGTTCAAAAAGTCCCGCAGCGCGGGACTGCTACGTTCCCGTATCGGAGAAATACAGCATGGCAACAGGAAAAATATCCCAGATAATCGGCACTGTCGTGGACGTGGAGTTTCCGCCCGAGGACATGCCGACGATTTTTAACGCTCTTCACACCGAGATCGACGGCAAACGTCTTGTTCTCGAAGTGGAGCAGCACGTGGGCAACAACTGGGTCCGCTGTCTCGCCATGGGGCCGACAGAAGGGCTGCGGCGGGGAGTCGAAGTCGAAGACACTGGAGCTGCCGTTTCTGTGCCTGTGGGAGACCCGACACTCGGCAGGTTATTCAACGCGCTCGGCGAGCCGTTGGACAATTTGGAAGAGGTGGACGCCGAGTTCCATTGGCCCATCCACCGCGACCCGCCTTCCTTTGAAGACCAAGCCACTGAGGTCGAGATTCTGGAAACCGGCATCAAGGTCATGGACCTGATCACTCCGTTCACCAAAGGCGGCAAGGTCGGAGCATATGGCGGAGCCGGCGTTGGCAAGACCGTGATTATTCAGGAGCTTATCCGCAACATCGGCGCGGTTCACAAGGGCGTGTCGGTGTTTGCCGGCGTGGGCGAACGCTCACGCGAGGGCAACGACCTGTGGCGCGAGATGGCAGAGTCCGGCGTTCTGAACACCACGGTTCTGGTCTTCGGACAGATGAACGAGCCTCCGGGCATTCGAGCCCGTGTCGGACTTACTGGTCTCACGATGGCTGAATACTTCAAAGAGGAGCGCGGACAGGACGTCCTGCTCTTTGTCGATAATATCTACAGATATATTCTCGCGGGCATGGAAGTCTCTGCGCTGCTGGGCAGGATGCCCTCCGCGGTCGGATACCAGCCCACCCTTGCCAGCGAGATGGGCGCTCTAGAAGAGCGGATCACTTCGGACAAGAATGGCTCGATTACGTCGTTCCAGGCGATATACGTGCCTGCAGACGACTACACTGACCCCGGCATTGTGACCAGCTACGGGCACCTCGACGCGGTTGTGGCCCTGGAACGCTCAATCGCCGAGCAAGGACTGTACCCCGCGGTGGACCCCCTGTCTTCAAACTCAAGAATTTTGGAGCCAGGTGTCGTTGGGCAAGAACACTACGATGTTGCCAGAGGCGTCCAGCAGGTATTGCAGCGGTATCGCGACCTTCAGGACATTATCGCGATTCTGGGCATCGAAGAATTGTCCGATGAGGACCGGCTCACGGTTACCCGCGCTCGCAAGATTCAGCGTTTCCTCTCTCAGCCCATGTTCGTGGCTGAAGCATTCACAGGCCAGGAAGGCCGCTACGTGCCGATTCGCGACACAGTGAGGGGCTTCCAGCAGATTCTCGCGGGCGAGCATGACGATCTGCCTGAGCAGGCGTTCTACATGGTTGGTCCGATTGAGGAAGCCCTGGAGAAAGCCGAAGTGATGGCAGCGCAAGGCTAACCGTTTAGGAGTAAATTCACCACATGTCAGAACTGATTTTGGAGATCGTGACCGCCGAACGAGTGGTATACTCCGAGAAAATTGACATACTCGTGGCCCCCGGCATCGACGGCGAATTGGGCATATTGCCCAGTCACGCTCCGCTTCTGACTGTGCTCAATCCAGGGGAACTCCGTGTCGTCAAAGACGGTGAGGAGACCTTCATGGCCGTCAGCGGAGGTTTTCTTGAGATACTTGGGGACAAGGCAACCATTCTCGCTGACACGGCTGAAGACGCTGACGAGATCGACATTGATCGAGCCGAAGCGGCTCTCCAGCGGGCGCAAGAGCGCGTAGCCTCCGCGCCAGCCGACATGGACCTCGAACGCGCTTTGGCTTCCGTGCGTCGCTCACAAGCACGAGTCGCTGTGGCCCGACGTCGTCGTCGTCGAGACGTGGTCTAAAAAAGACAGCCGCAGGATATTTTAACCGAACCGATGAAAACACAAGGGTCCGCATTTCGGACCCTTGTCGCATTTCAGTGAGTGGGGACACTCGGTTTTTGGCACCGAATTGCTCGATCTGAGCCGGGTCTAGCCATCTTTCAGGTAGAATGTCATTGATTGCAATGAGAGCACTGGGTCAATGTTCCGCATCACGATGCCCAGAGGGACTTGCGGGGCCACTGGAGCGTAATTGAGTATCCCTTTAACGCCGCCTTTGACCAGAATGTCGATCACTGGTTGAGCCTGGACAGCTGGCACTGCCACGATTCCGATCGTGACATCCTGCTTGGCGATGACCTTCGCTAGGTCACCCATTGGCAATACCTGGATGCCTCCAACGTCTGTCCCGACCTGGTCGTCGTTGCTGTCGAATGCAGCGACGATTGTGAATCCTTCAGGAGCGAAGCCGGTGTAGTTGATAATCGCTCTGCCTAATCTGCCAACGCCAACGAGACAGGCTCGCCACTCCTTCGTCAGCCCCAGTATGTCACGCAGCTCTTTGAGCAGAAATTGGATGTCATATCCTCGGCCCTGTTTGCCGAATCTGCCGAAATAACTCAGGTCTTTTCGGATCTGAGCAGGCGTCATTTGGAGATGGACACCTAACTGCTGTGAACTGACCACTTCGGTTCCACCCATCTGAAGCTGGGTGAGCGCTCTGACATATAGAGGCAGTCTCAATACGACAACCTCAGGAACGTCCATAGATTGCATACAAATCCTCGGTCGACGCTCGCGCTTCCGATGTGCCTTTGATTCATGTGACTCACCGGCGAGGGGCGACACAGTAGCGTGTCTAAATTCAGCTAAAGTATATCCTCTTGGCGCCCGTTTGTGAATCCTGTAACAAGAATCGTTAAAACAGGAAAATCCCTGATGTGAGGCTGTCATAAATGGACGCAGATTGCAGGGAAATATCACCGCCCTGGGCGCATTGCTGTTAGGCGTGACTTTCTTGACACTCAGGTAGGCCGATGCTAGAATTGGCGTGCATTTTTGGCACGCGCTCAAGCTGTGAAACCGGCTACTGGTTCCTGTTCAAATTTGCCATGCGCGAACTCTGCGTCACCAATTTTTTGGCAATCTTTACCTACGACAGATATCAGTAGCCCAGGGAGGAATAAATATGACCGAAGAGAAGGTCCAGCTTCACCGCGGCCTTCGGGAAGTTTACATCGACAGAAGCAAGAGCAGTTTTATTGATGGCAACATCGGCAAACTGCTCTACCGCGGCTACAACATCGACGAACTGGCCGTCCACTCGAATTTCGAGGAAACCGCCTATTTGGTCATGTACGGGGAATTGCCCACTCAGGCGCAACTCGACGAGTTTGACGCTACATTGAAAGCCGCGCGATTAATTCCCGACGAAATTGTGGATATCATTAAACTGACCCGCAATTCACATCCTATGGACGTGCTTCGGACAGCGATTTCAGCCCTTTCTGCATACGATCCAGACACCGAAGACAACTCCACCGAAGCTACCCTTCGCAAAGGTCTTCGGCTCACGGCTCAGGCTCCAACTATCGTCGCCACCCATGCGAGAGTGCGTGACGGTAAAGACCCGATAGCGCCCGACTCCAACCTAAACCAGGCGGCGAACTTCCTGAACATGCTTTTCGGAGAGCTTCCAGAACAGGTGGACTCGGACCTTATCGACAAGGACTTCGTCCTCCACGCCGAGCATGGCATTAACGCATCCTCGTTCGGCGCCAGAGTCGCGGCATCGACCGTTGCGGACTTGCATTGCGCGGTCACAACAGGCGTCGCGGTCCTTAAGGGTCCGTCGCACGGTGGCGCGGCTGAAGAGGTCATGAAGATGGCACAGGAAATCGGCACTGAGGAGAACGCAGAGAACTACGTCAGGGAGCGTCTGGATTCCGGCGGCAGAATCATGGGTTTCGGCCACCGCGTCTACAGGGCAATTGACCCGCGGTCTGTCCATCTTCAAGATGACGCTAAAGCTCTGGGAGAACGCAAAGGTGAACCGAAATGGTTCTCGATTCTCCAGAACGTCATCGAGGCAATGGAACCATACAGACGAAGGGGTATCTACCAGAACGTTGACTTCTTCTCTGGCACAATCTATTACCTGTTGGGGATTCCTGACGACCTGTTCATCTCCATCTTTGCGATGGGACGCATTCCGGGTTGGACAGCCCAGGTAGTGGAACAATTCGAGAACAATATCCTACTCAGGCCCAGACTCCTCTATACTGGGGAGATGGACGTGCCATACGTCCCTATCGGAGAAAGAGGGTAAAGGGTCGCAACAAATCGAGTAGCGACACCTTAGAAAGAGGGTACCAAACGTGACCGAAGAGGCAGTTGAAGAAGTAGTATCGGATTGCATGCACCACTGGGTTATCGACCAACCCAACGGCCCAACCAGCGAGGGAATATGCAAGATTTGCGGCATGACCCAGGAATTCAAGAACTCCATTCAGGGTTCTGGCTGGGACCGCGACGGAGGCCAGGGCAGGCGCGCGAGGCAACAGAAAAAGGCCACATAACGCTTCGCCAAGACCGGCAAGGCAACATAATCAGGGGCGTCACTCAGGTGGCGCCCCTGTTGTTTGCGCCAATTCGAGTGACAACGAGCAGAGGATGAAGAAAGATAGAGTTGGCCAAAACCGGGCTGAAACGGAGATTCGACAGAGAATCGCTTCAGAAGGGCGCATCACGTTCGCGGATTTTATGGAAACCGCCCTCTATTATCCTGAAGGTGGGTACTACACAACTCAAAAAGTCGTTGGCGGGGCTGGCGACTACTTTACCAGCCCGGCGGCTCATCCGGCATTCGGGGCGCTCTTGGCTTTGCAGCTAGAGCGGATTTGGGAAGTAATGGGACGGCCAGAACCGTTTCACACAGTTGAGATGGGCGCAGGCGACGGACTTTTGGCCCGCGACCTGGTTGAGTTCACGAAACATCTTCAACCCGAGTTCACCAGGGCGTTGGAATATCTCACGACCGACAGAACAACGTCCAGTGTCGCCAAGATGGGTATTACCGGATGCGTGATCTCGAACGAGCTTGTGGACGCTTTTCCTGTCCACCGGTTCAGAATAGACGATGGGACGCTCAAGGAAGCATTCGTGACCATCAACAATGCTGGCGAGTTGGTCGAAGAGTTAGGAGCGCCCTCGACTCCGCTCATCTCACGACGTCTCGAAAACTTGGGGCGCCGACTGCCAGAAGGTTTCAAGGGCGAAGTCAATTTGGACATATCGCCTTGGATGGAACGAGTGTCCAGAGTATTGGATCGGGGTTTTGTAATAACGATCGACTATGGGCATGAGGCCGAGCAGCTGTACTCTGCCAAACGATCAATGGGAACGCTTCAGACCTATTTCCGACATACCGACGGCTCCAGTCCGTACCAGCGCATAGGGCGTCAGGACATTACGGCGCATGTCGATTTCACCGCGGTGGTGGATGAGGGCAGAGCGTCGGGCCTTTCTCCTCTGGTCTTGCTCAGCCAAGCTGAATTTCTTAACGATATCGGCATGAGAGAGATTGAGAAGGATATCAGCGAATTGAAAATAGATGCTTATGAGCGCGATGCCAACCTCACGGCCATTCGCGAACTTGTCAAACCCGGCGGCCTGGGTAGCTACTTAGTATTGATCCAGCAAAAGAGGACTGGCGTGCGAAGTTTCGAGTCGCTTATTCTTGACGCATCACGAACAACGGCCTTGCCTGCTCCGCTGCTCCGACCCGAACATATCCCGCTATTCGCCGGCCGACTCTCTCAGACTGAATTTACGATAGACCATCTCTGGCCGCTCGATCAGGATCAGCATGAAGATCAAAGTCCCTGACCGAGTCCAAAGCATTTCAGCCATTAGATTCCTCATTTGCTTCGTCTTCTGGGTCGGGTCGGGGTGAGCATTTTCTTGCGGTTGTGATGAACCCTGTGTGGCCGATCATCCGGTGGGATGGCCTGACGCTTCGTCCTCCGACCGACCAGGGACGCATTGTGACTTCCATCGTCTCAATGAGGTTGAACGTTCCCTGTTCCCGCAATGCGAGCGTCAGATCGTGGACCTGAAGTATCGTTGGCAGGAAGCTGAACAGCATTCCGCCGGGAACCAGTTTGTCCGAGGCGTGAGGCACAACGTGCCACGGTTCAGGCAGATCAAGCACTAGCCTGTCAATGCCATCATCCTCAATGCCCTCGTAGATGTTGTTTTGCTTCAACGTGAGGTTATGAGGATCGGAGTGCGCCAACTTTACGTTCGCTAACGTTTGATCCAGCATATCCTGGCGTGTGTCATAGGAAATCACCTGCCCGGATTCTCCAACCGCCCTCAGGAGGGTCATCGTGGTCGCTCCAGAGCCTGCGCCCGCCTCCAGCACTTTTGCGCCAGGGAACATGTCTGCGTACACCAGGAGCGTTGCCAGGTCTTTAGGATACATCACGGTGGCGATTCGGGGCATCCGCAACGTGATGTCCGCCAGCGTTGGCTTGTAAGCGATGATTCTGTGACCGGAAGGCGACGTGAGCCAACTGCCATAGGGCATTCCGATTAGCTTGGACAGATCGAAGTTGCCGACATGGGACTCAAATCGGTTGTCCTGTGTCAGTTGGACGAGGTATTGACGGTCTCTGCGGTCGACGATCAGAGCCTGGTCGCCCTCGCTGAATACGTGCTCTTTTGGGGTCGAGTCATCACTCATGGGGTATCACGCTCGTTATCAGATTTCCCTCGTATTCTAGCCGATCGATGAATCGCAGAAACAGTGTGGGCGGGTCAATCAACCCGCCCACACGTGGATATTATCGCGATGTTGTGATCTAGAGCTTGTCGATCTCGGCCATGATCGCTTTTGGATCGATGTCCGCGGCGTTGCCGAACTCTTGTTTCCAACGGACGATGCCTTCTTTGTCGATTATGAACACCGATCGATTGGCTGTGCCACGCTCTTCGTTATACACCCCATATAGTTTAGACATCGCGCCTTTCGGCTCGAAGTCGGCGAGAAGGGGGTAGGGAATCGATCCCACTGAAGCCGCGTAGGCTACCTGAGTCGGTCGAGCGTCTGTGCTAATACCCAGAACCTGGGTATCTCTCTCCTCAAATCCAGAATTGAATATCCGGAATGTGGAGACCTGGTGCGTTCAACCGCCTGTGAATGAGAATATGTGGAACGATAGAACGACGTTGTTCTCGCCTTTGAAATCGCTAAGACTGACTCCTGACCCGTTGTGGGCCGGGAGCTTGAAATCTGGAGCTGCCTGTCCGACATCTACCATAGTTCTAATCTCCTAGTTTTGGAGTTATGAGGTCTAATCACGACGCCCCTCTTAAGTTATCGGGGCGTGCGCCGCTTGGATTGTACAAAACTTCGAGAATTCCTGCCTCTAATTCAGGATTCTCTACGCCAACGAAGGTTTGGTCGTCTGGCCGCGCGGGCCTCATCTACGCGAGTGTTTGGGGTGTTGTGAGGCGCATTATGCAGCAGGTCAGGGTCGTCAACCGCTTCCTGGGCGATGGTTTTCATGACCTCGATGAAGTAATCCAACGTCTCTTTGGACTCGGTCTCTGTCGGCTCGATCATCAAGGCCTCTTCGACAATCAACGGGAAGTACATCGTTGGAGGATGTATGCCGTAGTCGATGAGACGTTTGGACACGTCCAACGCGCTTACGCCATGATCGCGTTTCAGGTTCCGTGCTGAAAAAACGACTTCGTGCATGCACGTTCGGTCGTAAGGCAGGTCGTAGTAGCCCTTCAACTGGCTGAGGATATAGTTGGCGTTGATTACTGAATCCTCGCTGATCTTTGGTATGCCTTCTTTCCCCAGAGTGGAAATGTAAGCGTAAGCTCGGACCAATGCCCCGAAGTTGCCGTGGAACGCGCCCATGCGACCGATGGTCTTGGGGGGCGTTCCCAGAGAGAAATATTCGTTGTTATCGGAGCCGGTGCGTGTTGCGATGGGCAGGGGAAGATAATCAACCAACCTTTCGCCGGCGATTACCGGACCGGAGCCTGGACCCCCGCCTCCGTGGGGTTGTGTGAAGGTTTTGTGCAAATTGGAATGTATGACGTCGAAACCCAAATCGCCCAGCCTGACACGACCGACGATCGCGTTGAGGTTTGCGCCGTCGCCATACACGATGCCTCCGGCATCCCGGACGATCTGATTGACTTCAAGAATGTTTGTGTCAAACAGCCCAAGCGTGCTGGGCAATGTGATCATGAGAGCCGCAAGCTCGTCGTCCGCGGCGGCTCTTATGGCGTTCAGATCGGTGTTGCCGTCGGCGTCCGATGGAAGGGACACAACATCGAAACCAGCCATTGCCGCGGAGGCGGGGTTGGTCCCGTGGGCGCTGTCAGGGATGAGGACTTTCTTTCTTTGGGTGTCTCCCCGCTCCAGATGATAAGCGCGGGTCATGAGCATCCCGGCAAGCTCGCCGTCAGCGCCGGCCATCGGCGCCAGGGACACTCCCACCAGGCCGGTGATTTCGGCCAGTCGATCCTGTAGCTCCCATAATAGTTTGATGGCTCCCTGAACTGTAGATTCTGGTTGAAGCGGGTGAATCTGGGCAAGGCCCGGGAGGGACGCAACTTCGTCGTTCAGCTTGGGGTTGTACTTCATAGTGCAAGAGCCAAGCGGGTAGAAATTGTGGTCGATGGAGAAATTGAACTGGCTGATCTGGGAGAAGTACCTTACCAGATCGCCCTCGCTTAACTCTGGCATCTCAAGCTCTTCTCGGAGAATTTCGCTATCGGGCAATTCTGACTCCGGCACGTCCAGAGGGAGCAGCGTGGTAGCGATCCTGCCGGGAGAACTGCGCTCCATTAGAAGTTGACGACGATTCAGCTCGAATTTTTCGAGAAGGGATGTCATTTGCCTGTTCCGATTTCCGCTAGAGCGCCGGCCAGTCTTTCGATCTCTTCCCGCGTGTTGACCTCGGTGGCGCACACGAGCATCCCATTGGGGACCTGGGCGGTGATGTCCAGTCCACCGATGATCTTGTAGTCCAATAATTTTTCGTTTAATTCTGAGGGGGGCAACGGGCATTCGACAACAAATTCTTGGAAGAATGTCTCGTCTGTTTTTACCGAATAACCTGGTAATTCGTCAATGAGTGTGGCCGCGTAGTGGGCTTTATGATAGCAAAGTTCGGCTACGTGACGCATGCCTCGTTTCCCATTGGAGGACATATATACCGTGGACATCAACGCTATGAGGGCCACGGCGGTGCAGATGTTGGAGGTCGCCCGTTCACGTCGGATGTGTTGTTCACGTGTCTGGAGCGTCAGCACGTAGGCGGTGCGATCCTTGGTGTCGACGGTCTTCCCGACGATACGTCCAGGCATTTGGCGGATGTATTCCTGCTTGCAGGCGAACAGACCCACGAATGGGCCACCGAACGTCGGAGGTACGCCCATCGGTTGTCCCTCGCCCACGACTATGTCGGCGTCGTAGTCTCCAGGCGGCTTGAACATCGCCAGCGAAATCGGGTCTGCGCTTACGATGAGCAAAGCGCCGTTGTCATGGGCTAGCTTTGAGAGCGCTGCCATATCCTCCATGTAGCCAAAGAAGTTGGGCTGCTGAACGATCAGGCAGGCTGTCCCTTCTTCCAACTCGGTCTGACTGCTCGTGAAAGTGTCAATTTTAAGTCCGGGAGCCTGAGCGTAGGTGTCCAACACTTCTCGGTACAGAGGCGAGACTGTGTCCATTATCGAGATTCGGTCAAACTTGGTGATCCGCGCCGCCATAAGCGCCGCTTCGGCCATCGAAGTTGAGCCATCGTACATGCCCAGATTGGCGACTTCCATGCCTGTCAACTGGCTAATCAACGTCTGGAACTCGTAGGCTGTCTGAAGGGTTCCCTGGGAGACTTCAGGCTGGTAGGGCGTGTAGGCAGTCATGAATTCGCTGCGGCCAGTAATCTGTCTGACCACAGCCGGAATGTGGTGGCGATAGACCCCCGCTCCCAGGAAGCAGGCGTAGTCGCCGGGAACCATGTTGCTCGCGGCTAACTCCTGGGCATAGGCCATCAATTCCGGTTCCGAGAGCGCCGGAGGCAGATCTAGAGAGTCGATTGTGTAGCCTTCGGGTATGTCTTTGAACAATTCTTCGACAGAGCTGACGCCGATGGCTTCAAGCATCTGTTGTCGGTCATGGTCGGTGTTGGGAGTGTACGGAGACTGGTAGTCATTGCCTGACATATTGCGATCAGGCTCCAGATTTGAGGAACGAGTTATAGTCATCTGCAGAGAGCAGGTTGTCCAATTCAGAGGCGTCTTTGATTTCCACCTTCAACATCCAACCTTGCTCGAAAGGGCCTTCATTAACCAGTTCGGGATTGTCGATCAGCGATTCGTTGCGCTTAATGACCTTGCCGCTGACCGGGGAGTACAGATCGGACACCGCCTTCACCGATTCGATCTCGCCCATCTTCTCACCCTGGGTCAGTTCGGCGTCCTCATCGGGTATCTCGACGAACACCACGTCGCCCAGACTGTCCTGAGCGAACTCGGTGATGCCCATTACGACCACCGAGTCAGATTCGCTCCTGACCCATTCGTGCTCCTTTGAGTATTTCAAGTCTGGGGGGTTCATGCGTTGCGTCTCCGTGTATAGAAGGGAAGTGTGGTTACTTTGGCTTCGACCGGACGCCCGCGGATTTCGATGAATATCGTGGAGCCTAGGGTCGAATATTCGATAGGAACATAGCCCATACCTATATTCATGTCAAGCGTGGGTGACGGGCCTCCGCTTGAGACCTCGCCGATGGCGTTTTGTCCATCCGATATGACGTATCCGTGCCTGGGTATCCCTCTACCGATCATGCTAAAGGCCGCCAGTTTTCGGCTCGGGCCTTCGTCTCTGATCTTCCTTAGTATCTGGCCTGCCACGTAGCCATCTCTATCGGGATCGACGAATTTATCCAACGCGGCTTCGTAAGGGTTGATCGAAGTGTCCATGTCGTTGCCGTGCAGGAGCAAGCCCGCCTCCAGCCTCAGTACGTCGCGGGCGCCGAGACCACATGCTGCCGCGCCCAGGTCCATGAGGCCTCGCCATATATCCGATGCGGCTTCGGCGGGAAGGATTATCTCAAACCCGTCCTCGCCAGTGTACCCCGTCCGCGCCAAAAATGAATCGTGCCCCAATACCTGAGCGTCAATTGCTCTGAATGGGCGCACTGCCGACAGGTCGGTCTCGGTCAGCTTTTGAAGGTATTCTACCGAGTTCGGACCCTGACAAGCGATCATGGCGGTCTGGGTTGTGACGTTCGTTATCGTGAGCTGGGCATCGTCCGGGGTCCAACGTTCGAGCCATTTCACGACAGGCGGGGTGTTGGACGCATTAGGTATGAGCAAGAATTTCTCGGCGCCTCGCCGATATATAATGCAATCGTCGATTATGCCCCCATTCTCGTCGCAGATAACGTTGTAGCGGGCGCGGCCCTGCCTGAGTTTCGGGACGTTAACGCTCAGCACGCGGTCCAACATCATTGCCGCATACGGTCCCTCGACCTCTAGCCTACCCATGTGGGACACGTCGAACAAACCGGCGTTGGAGCGGACCTGGTTCACCTCCTCCAGGATGCCGCCATATTGAATTGGCATCTCCCAGCCCGCGAACTCCACGATGCGAGCGTTCAGCCGCTGATGTGTTTCAAAAAGGGAGGTGCGATCGAAGTTGTCAGAAGTAGACATGGAGTCATCCAATTCTGTCTATTGCGCTTCGGCGTGCGTTTATGTTGCTGAAGATGAATTTCATCGTGCCTGTGATCCAGACGGCATCTTATATAGGTGGCCGTGTTGGTGTCAACGAGATTGGAATGGCGGACGTGAAATGGCCCAGATCCAACTCCGTTGCTCTCCGAAAAACATCGCGATTACCCGGCTTCGACTCATTGATCTGAATGTCGATCTGCTATACTGGGAACGTACCCAAACCCCTCCAAACAATGCCCGTCAACCGTGGCGGCAGGGACTATTCTTCGATAGTTTGAATATCGGAGTTTCCAACACAAGGAGTTGTGTGACAAATGGACGGGCGATCAATGCGAAGAAGCCTGATTTACCTGCTGATTATCGTGGCAATAACGGCCATTGTGTTCACGCTGTTTTCTGACTCCGTTGGCGGTTCGCAAGAGATTTCGATTAACGAAGTCGTGTCATTGGCCGCGCGAGGCGATTTGGCCGTTATCGAGATACGTGGCAACGAGCTGGATATCCTCACGGTCAGCGGCGAAGCGCTTACCTCCCGCAAGGAGGCCGAAGCCAGCGTTGTCGAACTCCTGGAACGGGCTGGCGTTGATCCCCTCACCACGAAAATTGAAATAGTCGTCAAAGGCTCCAGTGGACTTTCCAGCCTTTTTGGAATTTTGTTCAACTTCCTGCCTTTGATTTTCTTCGGCGCCATACTGTTGTTCATGATGCGACAGGCGCAGGGCAACTCTAACCAAACATTCAGCTTTGGACGCAGTCGGGCCAGGGTGGCTACGGGCAACGGCCCGACGGTTAGCTTCGACGACGTCGCCGGCGTCGAGGAGGCTAAAGAGGAGCTTCTAGAAGTAGTCGAGTTCCTCAAGTTCCCGGAACGATTCCTTGCACTAGGAGCCAAGATTCCCAAGGGCGTTCTGCTTATCGGCCCTCCCGGGACCGGCAAAACCCTGATGGCAAGAGCCGTGTCAGGCGAGGCAGGCGTTCCCTTCTTCTCCATATCCGGCTCCGAGTTTGTGGAGATGTTCGTTGGCGTTGGAGCCAGCCGTGTGCGAGACCTGTTCGACCAGGCCAAACGCAACTCACCGTGCATAGTGTTCGTGGATGAGATTGACGCTGTGGGACGGCATCGAGGAGCCGGGCTTGGCGGAGGCCATGACGAGCGCGAACAGACGTTGAACCAGATTCTCGTGGAGATGGATGGTTTCGACACAGCGACCAATGTGATCGTCCTGGCGGCGACAAACCGACCTGACATTCTGGACCCTGCACTGTTGAGACCTGGAAGATTCGACCGACAGGTGACGTTGGACAATCCAGATATACGTGGGCGCAAGCAGATTCTTGAGGTTCACTCCAAGGGCAAGCCTCTGAGCGCAGACGTGGACCTCGAATTGGTTGCGCGCCAAACGGTGGGATTCAGCGGCGCCGATCTGGCAAACCTAGTGAACGAATCAGCGATCCTGGCCGCTAGACAGAACCAGAAAGAGATCGGCCCCCAAGAATTTTACGAATCTATAGACCGAGTGACGGCTGGCCCTGCGCGAAAGAGCCGCCGTATCAACGACCGAGAAAAGCGTATGACCGCCTACCACGAATCAGGCCATGCTCTGGTCGCTCACATGCTGCCGGAAGCCGACCCAGTGGCGAAGGTCACCATCGTCGCTAGAGGCCATTCAGGTGGGTTCACCAAGACGATACCCACAGAGGACAGAAGCCTAATTACGCGCAATCAGCTTGAGGCCAGACTGGCGATGGCTATGGGCGGCAGAGTTGCCGAAGAGTTGGTGTTCGGCGAGATCACCACCGGTGCTAGCAA
>Ga0209445_1000778_pt1 | contig 17692 bp, 14 predicted proteins | sample MarorgKNORR_S2LV_4_FD_188223 | JGI IMG/M metagenome (GOLD analysis project Ga0209445, IMG submission 188223) | Marine microbial communities from the Southern Atlantic Ocean, analyzing organic carbon cycling - NADW_A/KNORR_S2/LV (SPAdes) (version 2) | ecosystem: Environmental > Aquatic > Marine >...
CCCGCCATACCGACTATCGCGGAACGGCCCGGAGAGCGCCGAGCGGTGTCGGCGATCGTGTCCACCTTGGTGCCGGCGAAGGCGACTGCGCCCGCCCCGAGAAGACCCAGGACCAAAATGCTGATCAAGTTCTTGACGAGCTCGCCGACCCCTCGGAAGACCGAACGGAATGGGGCCATGAGCGAGAAGCCATTGTCTGCATCGCTGAACTCCAGGCGGGTCATGTCGCGGATTTCACGACGCAGCTGAGCCCGGAGCTCCGCTTGTACTTCCTCGCGGATCTTGCTGCGAATCTCGGACTCGTTGACACGCTCTTCCTCGAGTAGATCGACCAAGCCGTCTTCAACGGTGCCGAGGTTGCGGACCAAGCGAGCATCTGCGAGTCGAACCTCTCCGCGGACCCGGCTCCCTTCGAGCAGCTCCAGCGTGCCATCCACCACGATGACGTCGCCATCGACTTCGCCCTCGATGCGCGCGTCGCCCTGGATCACCACGAGCGTACCGTCGACGGTCGAGCCCGCCGGCACGACGACATCCTCATCGACATGAATGGCGAATTCGCCTCTCAATCCCGCGAGCGCTTCCCCGAGCAATCCCAGCTCACCGGTTGCGTTGAGAAACAGTGACAGCAGGGACCCGGGATCGCCCGCGACTGTGACCGGCGCCCTCGATGAGTTGCTGCTGACCGTGATCTCGAACGAAGACAACGCGTCTTCCAACGCACGGTCGACTTCGCGCGCCAGGTCGGCCAGGTCGTTTGCCAGGTCGGCTGGAACCGACCAGTCGGAGAGCATGATCGCGAGCTCGCCATCGTCCAGAGACACGGCCTGTCCCAACAAGGACCGCCACGCGGCCTCGAGTTGGTCGCCTGGCTCGAACATGCCGACAACGTCCCCATCGATCACAACCAAACCATCCTCGAACGCGATCTCGAGCGCGCCGTCGTCGGAGAATTCGAGTCGGAGTGCGGCTTCTGAGCGACCGACCGCGACCTCTTTCGATACCACGTCGCGAAGCTGTGCCTCGAGCGTAGAAGTCGCGGCCAGCAGAGCGAGGCCAAGGGCCGTCAGGGAGCTACGAAGCAGAAACTTGAACATATCGTCCATCCAAGGGATGGCTGGCGTAAACGTGTTTATAGAGAACACGTAGCGCGATCACACTCGCGGCCCCGTAAAGAAGAACGCCCCCGGCCACCACCAACGGTGCCGCGGCGAGTCCGTCGAAAAGCGAGAGAGCACCGGTGACCTGGGCAATGTCCAACGCCAACCCGGAGAGCGCGGTCCACGCTGCCGATACGACATCGCTGAACTGCCACCACGCATAAGCGACGAGCGAGCCCGGCGTGAAGGTCGGGTGCGAGAGCAACGCGGAGAAGGCCAGTCCGGCCGTGACCGCAGGCGCGACTGCGATGCCTGAGAGCGCGGCCCACGCAGTCCTTGTCTGAGGTACGAGCTTCCCGGCCAACGCGACGGCTTTGTGCAATGCGGGTACACGAACGGAGGCCGCGATAGCCGCGGGCATGCGCATGCCTGACATGACCCGACCGGCGAACTGCTCACCCGGCTCGAGGCGCGGCAGGCGATTGAGCGTTGCGAACACCGACCGCCAGGCGTCGGCCTCGCTGGCGCACTGACCGCACGAACTCAAGTGGGCCTCGATCCGCGCGACCTGCGTGGCCGGCACTAGGCCCTCAAGCATCCCCTGAAGTCGGCCCGCCGAAATGTGGCCGTCGCTGCGACCCGGGAGGAGCACCACGATTCGGTTTCGGATGCGTGCTGCGAGCGGCAGCGGGGCCAGAATCCGAACATCCGCCATCACTCGATCCCGAAAGCCTTCACTCGGGCGCCGCGAAGGGAGGCTACCGAGCTCCGAGAATAACGAGCGCCAGACTTCGAGTTCCGAGTCGCAACGGGCGCAAGATCCGAGGTGCTGCTCGACCGAGGCTCCCTCCCGGCCGGGAAGGTCGCCCTCGAGGAACGCCTGCAAAACTTCGGCGCTCAAATGCTCGTTGGACATACCGGTCATGCGGTCTCGACTCCGTTGCGAGTCCTCAGGTTGCCCCTACGGGCCCGCGATTGACGAAGTTTCATAAAAAACGGCGTCTGGGACGTCGTGCCGCTGGGGCCCGAGAACGCGCTTCGCACGGGTCTTTTTGCTGATATGTCATACGTCAAGAAACCAGGTGAGACAAACGTTTCTTGAGCTCGGAGCGGGCGCGATGCAAATAGGTCTTCACCGTTCCCAGTGGGAGTTCCATGATGTCCGCGATCTCATCGTAGGCGTATCCCTCGACGTGGCGTAGCTGAATCACGGTGCGGTACTCCTCGCGGAGCTCTCCAATGGCCTTTTCGATCTGCCCGCCGAGCTCACGGTTCTCAACAAATTCCTGAGGATTCTCGTCCTTTGATACGATCACCAACTGCGATTGCGAGACTTCGTCCGCAGTCCTCGCAAGGGGCGATCCGTGGATCGAGATCGTATCGAGCTTCCGCTTGCGTAGGTAATCGATGGTGTGGTTGTTCGCGATCTTGAAGATCCAGTTGCTGAACTTGTAGCTGGTCTTGTACGTGCCGATCGCGTTGAAGGCACGAATGAACGCCTCTTGCGCCAGGTCTTCCGCCAGCGTTCGGTCTCTCACCATTCGGTAGATGAGCGAGAACACCGGACGCTCGTACCGGGAGAGCAACTCGCGGAACGCGGGCTCGCGGCCACCTGCAGCGAGCGTGGCCAGCTCGCGATCATCGATCTGTGCGTAGTCGATGTCGCCCAGAGGATCCGTGTCCTGCCGTGGGTGAATGAGCCGGGCTCCGGCGGCTCCGGACGTTGAGGCTCCCTACCGCTTCCCATAACTTCCGCCCTCCTTCGACTTCGGCTCGTGTCGCAGTCGGGCCCCCGAATCTAAGCCGCCGCGTCCCTCGCTGTCATGTCATCCGTCCCGTCACCCGTCCCCCCGGCCGCGCCTAAGCAAGGGGTCGAACGGCACCGTCAGGTGCAAACGCTCTTCTCCGAGATTGCGCCGCGTTACGACCTGTTGAACCACGTCCTGAGTCTCAATATCGACCGGTCCTGGCGCAGCAAAGCTCTGGACCGGCTCGGTTGGGAGGACTCGCCGGAGGGGGTCTACCTTGACGCCTGTTCCGGCACCTGCGATCTCGCGCTCGAGCTCGCTCATCGCGCCGGATTCCGGGGCCGTATAGCTGCGTCGGACTTCGCTCAACCGATGTTGGTCCAGGGCGCCCCGAAGATCGAGCGCGAAGCGATCGACGCCGTATGCGGCGACTCGCTGCGGCTCCCGTTTCCGGACGACACCTTCGAGGGCGCCACAGTCGGATTCGGCGTGCGCAATCTTTCCGATCTTCGCGCGGGGCTTACGGATCTGCGCCGAGTGTTGAAGCCGGGCGGGCGGCTCGTGGTCCTCGAGTTCACGGTACCGCCCAACCCCATCATGCGCGCCGGCTACCTGTTCTACTTCCACCATGTCCTTCCCGTCGTCGGGCGCATCGTCTCGGGTCACCCCTGGGCGTATACGTACCTGCCCGAGTCGGTGAAGGAATTCCCGGGGCCGGCTGAGCTAGGGGTGCTATTCGAGACGGTCGGTTTCACCGATGGGGGCTGGACTCTGCTGACGGGCGGCATTGCGGCACTGCATTGGGGCTCGGCCTAGCCCACCGTAGCCTGGCCGCATCGAGGGCCGTAGCGCGACAAAGCTTAGGCGCAGTCGAACTAGCGTCGGTCGGTGCTAGTTGATGTCGAGCACTGTAACCGGACCGAGCGCCGCGATCGCATCTCGCCCGATTCGGTCTGGATCACCCACGATGAGGATCATCATCTCAGCGGGCCGCAGGTGCCTCGCGAATGCGTCGTGAATGCCCTCGGCGGTCACGCGCTGAATACCATTCAGGTAGCGCTCGAGCCAGTCGCTAGGGAGGTCCTGAGCCAGGTAAAACATCGTTCGGGACACGATGCGTCCAGGCGTCTCGAAGTTGAAGACGAAGCCGTTCACGATGCGCTCGACGGCGGTTTGAACTTCCCCGGCTTCGGGGGGCGCGGTTCGTAGTCCTTCCATGGTCTCGAGGATCAACTCGATCGCCGGGATCGTGTTCTCAGGACTCGTGCGTGTGATGGCGCCGAGGAGCCCATCGTAGCGCCTCGGCATCGTCCACAGGGAGGAGGCCGAATAGGCGAAACCCGCTTCAGTGCGCACGCGTGAAAGGATGCGGCTGGAAAAGCCGCCTCCACCAAGAATCGAGTTGCCGATCGTCGCGGAGTAGTAGGACGAGTCGTCCGCGAGGCGCACGTCTGTAGTGTGCGCCATGACGATCACACTTTGCTCCAGGTCCTTCTCGATCAGGTAGACGCCTGGTTCTTCCCTAATGTCGGGGATCGGCGACGGCGGGACGGTGCCCTCGCAGGCAGGAAGGCTGCGGACAAATGCCTCGAGCAGAGGCCGAAAGTCTTGCCAGCGCATGTCTCCGGTAAGCCCCAAGACGAGGTTTTCCCGGCAGACCACACGTCGATGTAGCTCGGCGAGACTTTGGGAGGAGAGAAGCTCGGGCGACAGATCGGTGTCTTCCATTTCCCAGCCGATCGGGTGATCGCCGTACAGGAGCCGATTGAACTCCGAAAATGCCAATCCACCGGGGTTGTCAGCGCGCCGGCGTATGCTCTCTCGTTGGCGCGCCCTCCAGATTTCGACCTGAGTGGAGTCGAAGGCCGGCTCGGCGAGCATCGCCCCCCAGAGCTCCATGGCCGCCGGCAGATGTTGGACCAGGGTGTTCATAGTGGCGGAGAGCGCCTCGCCGGCTCCACCGAACGATGTCTGAATCGCGTAGTACTCGAGCGCCTTGTCGACCGAGTCGGGCGACAGCTCTTTCGTTCCGCCATAGCGGATCTGCGACGGCAGCGCGGTTCCCGCCGCATAGGATTCCCGCCCGAATAGCCCGTAGCCGCCCTTGAAGCGTGCGTACACCGATACCAGGGGCAGAGCGTGGTCTTCGAGCAGAAGTACCGGGACTCCTGCGACGTCGTACTCATCGGGAATGGGAGGACGAAAGTCGATCGTCGGGTAGTCCAGACCATCGAGGGCTGCTCTGCCAATGGGCAGTTGCGCCTGGAGGGCAAGCAGGGGGCAAGCCACGAATGCGATTGCGATCAGGGGGCCCCGTGCGCAGGTGTTCATGAGCCGTCCTTCTTGACCAAGGTCGCCACGGTGCGGTTTTGCTGCGTCAGGTATAGGCGTGCCATCCGTTGCACATCGTCGGCCGTGACGGCTCGGAGTTGTGCGGAGAACCGGAATGTTTCCGTCCAGTCCCCGAAGAGCGATACCGATTCTGCCAGCTGAAACGCTAGGCCGAGGTGCGACTGCATGCGTCGGATCGATCCGGCGGCGATCTGGTTTCTGACTCGCTCGAGCTCGTTCGGTGCGGGTCCGTCGCTCGCGAGTCGCGCGATCTCTTCGTAGATCGCGCGCTCCAGCTCTTCGGTGGTGTGCGGGGCAAGGGGGCTGGTATCGATTTGCAGCAGCTGAGGATACCGGCTGCCGGGTCCGAGCGAGGAAAAAACGCCACCCGCTATCTGGTCTTCAATGACCAAGCGTCGATGGAGCCTCGAAGTGCGTCCGCCCGTGAGCAGCGAAGTGAGGATGGCGAGCGCAGGCGCATCGTCGTGGACTCCCGCGGGAACGTGCCAGCCGATGCGAAGCGCGGGTTCCGCATCCCACTCGACCACCACCCGCCGCTCGCCGAGCTGCTTGGGTTCGACGGCTGTGACCGCATCGGGTGTTTCCCCGCCGGGAATGGGGCCGAGGTAGTCCCGAGCCCAACGCTCGACGCGATCCGGATCGATATCGCCGACGATGGCCACGACCGCGTTGTTCGGGCCATAAAACCGCCGGTAGTACGTCTCGACGTCGGAGCGACTCAGAACCTCCAGGTCGGCCATGTACCCGACGACTGGGACGCCATAGGGGTGCATCGTGAATGCCGCCGCCAGGTGCGCTTCGTAGAGCACGCCGCCTGGGCTGGTCTCGACGCGCATGCGTCGTTCTTCCGTGACCACGTCGCGTTCCGAGTAGTACTCACGGAAGACGGGGTTCAACAGACGGTCGGCCTCGAGCGCGAACCACAGTTCTGTCCGATTGGAGGGCAGTTCCACGAAGTAAATGGTGGACCCGTTGGTCGTGGTCGCGTTCAGTCCCTGGGCGCCCGCACGCGTGAGAATTCGGTCGAACTCATTGGCCTCGACGAAGACGCGGGCGCTGTCTTCCAGTTCACCGATCAGTTGGTCCAGGCGGCGCACGGTCGCGGAATCGCCCGATGAGCGGGCGCGCACCAGTGAATCGTGAGCCGCGTCCATGCCAGGAAAGAGTGCGAGTTCCGCGTCGACGTTTCTGGTTCCGACCGTCGTCGTTCCTTTGAACAACATGTGCTCGAGCAGGTGAGCGATTCCTGTAGTGCCCAATCGCTCGTTCACGCCTCCCACGCCGTACTGCACGACGAAGGACACGGTTGGCGCCCCCGAGCGCGGCAGAATCACGAGGCGCATTCCGTTTCCGAGCGTGAGACTACGCACCGGGAGTCGCTCGCCGGGGGAGAGTTGGGCGGAAGCCAGGGCCGGCGTCAGCAGCCATAGCAAGGCGGCCACAGATGCTCTGGGCAGCTTCCGGAGGCCCCACGGCCGACGCGAGCGCTTGCTCACCGTTCTGAGCGCGACGGCTGGCAGGTCGGGCAATAGAAGGCCGAGCGATTGGCGAATACCATCCGCTGCACCTCGGTGCGGCACTTCAAGCACGGCTCGTCGTCCCTTCCGTACACGTAGAGGCGGCGGGCGTACTGGCCGGGCTGTCCTTCCGCATTTCGATAGTCACGAATCGTCGTCCCTCCCGCCCGGATCGCGTCACGCAGTACCCGCCGGATCGACCGATGAAGCGCGACGGCCTCTTGTCGGCGCACATCACGGGCTTCCCGGCGAGGATGCACCCCAGCGAGATAGAGCGCCTCGTTGGCGTAGATGTTCCCGACTCCAGCAATCCGCTTTTGGTCGAGTAGCCAAGAGCGGACGGGGGTGCGGGAGTGCTGCAGTCCATCGAAGAGGTTTCCTGCGGTATAGCCCGAGTCGAGCGGCTCGGGCCCCATACTCGCGGAACGGGTCTGCCACTCGCTGTCGGTCAGCGCCTCGACGGAACCGAACCGGCGGGTGTCGTCGAATACCAATAGTCCCGTGCCCTCGAAGCGGAAGCGTACCGCCGGATGTCCCGGGCGGCTCTCTCCGCGGGGCACAACCGGGAATGGCAGCAGGCGTCCGGTCATGCCCAGGTTCACCACGATGAGACCGTCCCCGTCGAGGCCGATCAAGACCTTCTTGCCGCGCCGGCCGACACTCTCGATACGGCGCCCCCGCACCCGCCGCAAGAAATCCGCCTTCGGCTGTCTCAAGATGTCCGGGCGCACCACCTCCACGCGACGAATCGTCTGCCTGAGAACGGACGCTCGCAGGCCCCGCACGATCGTCTCGGCCTCGGGCAGCTCAGGCATGTGTAGCCGCTACTCCTGACGTAGGCGTTCTCTCCAACCGATATCCTTACGATGGAAGGCGCCCCCGAATTCGATGCGCGCCGCGGCTGCCTCGCTGGCGTCAGCGGCCGCGAGAAACGTCGGTGCCAACGCGGTGACCGCGAGCACCCGCCCTCCGGCGGTGATCAGCCTTCCATCCTCATTCCTGGTACCCGCATGGAACACAATGCAGTCGTCCGACTCCAGGTCGTCCGGAATGGAGATCGTCTTCCCCGTTTCGTAGCTGCCCGGATAGCCACCGGACGCGACGATCGTCGAGACCGCCGCACCCGGTCGAGCTGCAGCCACTCCAGGTGTCAGCGCGCCTCCTTCCGCCACGGTCCGCATGAGCTCTAGGAGCGATGTGCGCATCATCGGCAGCACCACCTGTGTTTCGGGGTCGCCGAAGCGGCAGTTGAACTCGATGACCTTGAGTCCGTCACTGGTGCTGATGACGCCGGCGTAGAGAAGACCGCGAAAAGGCGCGCCACTGGCCGCTAGCGCGCGGAGCGTGGGTTCGATGACGCGGATGCGGCATTCGGTGACCACTTCGTCGGTGGCGATCGATACGGGCGCATATGCTCCCATACCACCGGTGTTCAGTCCCGTGTCACCCTCGCCCACGCGCTTGTAGTCCTGGGACGGCTGCAGCACGACCGCGTTGGTGCCGTCGGTAACCGCGAAGACCGAGATCTCCTCCCCATCGAGAAAATCCTCGATTACGACCTCGCGTCCGGCCTCGCCGAACGTCAGGTCGCCCAGCATCGCCTGGAGCGCGTCGAAGGCTTCGTCCTCCGTTGTGCAGACGATGACCCCCTTTCCAGCCGCGAGTCCGGAGGCCTTGATCACGATAGGCGCTCCGCGCTCGCGCACCCACGATTTCGCTCCCTCGAGGTTGGAAAACGTGCGGTATTCCGCCGTCGGCACGCCCGCGGTCCTCATCAGGTCCTTCGAGAACACCTTGCTGGACTCGATGCGCGCGGCGTCCTTGCTCGGCCCGAAGACTGAGAGTCCCTTTTTTTCGAAGCGATCCACGATCCCCGCCGCCAGTGGTGCCTCGGGTCCGACCACGGTGAGGTCGATGTGATGGGACGCTGCCCATCCGGAAAGTGCCTCGATGTCTGCAGGCGCGATCGGGACCGGCGTGCAGAGCGGTTCCATCCCGCCGTTCGGCTGGGTAGCGAAGAATTCAGCGGCGGGGGCGTCGCGGCGAAGCTTCCAAAGGAGGGCGTGCTCGCGTCCACCGGTGCCTACGATCAGGATTCGCATGTGACGGAGTTTAGGCTAGGTGACAAGAAAAAAAAGGGGTGACCGGGCGGCAGCCCGATCACCCCTGGTTCTGCCCGCGGGCGACTACTTTTTGAAGCCGCTCATGAAGTCCGAGCCCATGCGCTTGGCGGCATCCGCGATGTTGTCCACGAAGTCCTTCGTGTCGTCGGCATACGACGAAGCGGCTGCCTTGAGGTCGTCCTTGTACGCGGGATCGGGCTCGCCGCGGCGTGCGTACTCCCCGCGCACGATACGGTCGTAGTCGCCGGTCTCGATCCAGGCCCGCAACTCGCTAACCCGGATTGTATAGAAGGGGTGTGTCTGCGCCAGCATGTTGAGCACCTTGAAGACCTGGTCGACCACGTCGCCACCCTCACGGTACTCCTCGGCCTGAATGATGTACTCCTGCAGGCTCGTTTCCTCCGGCTCGCCACCGCCCGCCATCTTGAGCATCGTGCCGAGAACGATCTCAGGGTCTTGGACCGTGAGCAATCCGGCCCGGTCCGAAGAGAGCTCGGACTTGCGCTGCCACTCGAGCAGAGCGACCAAGATCGCGCGAGCCGCCAAGCCAACGATCGGGAAACCCATCGTCGCCAGGTTGAGCAGGATCACCGTCATCGACTTGTAGAGAACGTGATCGCTCATGATGTGACCGATCTCGTGGCCGATCACGTAGGCGAGTTGGTCGTCGTCGAGAAGCCGTACCGTTCCCGAGTTCAGGATGATGAAGGGCTTCTCCATCCCCCAAGCACCCGCATTGACGATCGGCGTCTGTGAGATGTAGAGCGGGTACTCTTCCTCTACGTCGAGTGTCTTGAGGCACTCCTTGTAGATCGCATGGATCTTCGGGAACTGCTTATCGCTGATCCTCACCGAGCTCGCCTGGAACGCCAGACGGAACGCGCGTTCGGTCATGAAGCCGAAGATCTTTCTAAGGACCTCATCGAATACCGGGATCCGCCGAAGCGCCTGGAGAGCGGCCTTGTCGGCCGGGTGCTCCCAGGAGTGCGGCGCGATATCGGTTAGGATGCGGCGTGCTTTCGCCCCATCACTACCGGCTTGGGCCCCATCGTCGCCCGTCTGGTCTACGGTGTCGTCCTGATCGTCCGCCATGTCTCTACATCCTCTTTTCGTTGGTCGTGCTTCGTGCGTTCGGCGAGAGGTCTGCCGGCGCTCGCAGCCCCTTACGGCGCCCCTGGAGTCTCGGTTTCACCCTTCTGTCCGTTCGCGATCACCCTGCTAGCACTCGCTCGAGATCCTCGAGTAGATCGGCTTGGTCCTCAATTCCGAGCGACAACCGAACGAGCCCCGGTGTTATCCCCATCGCCTCACGACGGTCTTGGGGGACCGACGCGTGGGTCATGAGTGCGGGTACGCTGATGAGAGATTCGACCCCGCCCAGGCTTTCCGCAAGCGCGAAGACGCGAAGCTGCTCGGTCATCGTCTTGGCGCGCTCGAGGGTGCCCACGTCGACCGACACCATGCCGGTGAACCCGGTCATCTGGCGAGCAGCCAGCTCGTGCTGCGGGTGCGATTCCAGCCCGGGGTAGAGCACGCGATCCACCGCAGGGTGGTCCTCCAGGTATCGGGCCACCGCGAGACCGTTCTCATTGTGCCGGAGAATACGCAGGTGCAGCGTCTTGATGCCACGCAGAGTCAGCCAGCAGTCCATCGGGCCCGGCACTGCGCCTGACGACTTCCGGATGAAGAACAGCTCCTCGGCGAGTTCTTCTTCACGTACCGCGACGAGGCCGCCAATCACGTCTGAGTGGCCGTTGATGTACTTGGTCGACGAGTGCACCACGAAGTCGGCGCCGATTTCAAGCGGTCGCTGGTTGTACGGGGAAGCGAAGGTGTTGTCGACAGAGAGCAAGGCGCCGGCGTCGTGGGCGAGATCGGCGGCTTCCCGGAGGTCGCAAAGGCGCATCATGGGATTCGTCGGCGTCTCAACATGCACGAGCTTCGTATTCGGCCGCAGCGCTTGGGCGATCGCGCCGGAGTCGCGCGTATCGACGTAGCTGAATTCGATACCGAAACGGCTGAGCACGTGATTGAACATGCGGGTCGTGCCGCCGTACGTGTTTTCCTCACTTACGACATGATCACCCGCAGAAAGCCTCTTCACGATCGCTTCGATCGCGGCGAGTCCTGACGAAAATGCGATCCCACGCGATCCGTTTTCCAGCGCGGCGATACTCGCTTCGAGCGCCTCTCTCGTCGGGTTCGCGGTCCGACCGTAGTCGTAGCTCCCCTGCAGGGGTTCTCCGACCGCCGGCTGGACATAGGTGGACGTTTGGAAGATTGGGGTCATGATCGCCCCCGTCGTCGGCTCCGGACTCACTCCCGCGTGCACCGCGAGAGTACCGAAACGCAGGCCTCCGAGAGACCTTTCGCTCATGGTGTTGGTCCTTGCTTATCCGTGAGTAGATGGAGTCGCGCAATGTAATTTGGCTGTACTCGGACAGGGTAGCCCAGTCGAGGGTGGCGCGGCCTTTGCGTTGACGGGTTCCCGCCGGCCGGGTGAACTTCCGCCGACCGCGCTTCCGGCGCGAAACCCACATTGCCGGCTAGGGCTCTGTGCCAATAAAACTTCCGCAGGATCTCATGGTGAGCGTCTCGGGCGTGCGTGGACGAGTCGGGGCGCCGCTTACACCGGAGTTGATCGCCGGCCTCGCAGCCGCTTTCGGGGCGTTCATGCGTGGGGAGCGCGGGCGCGGTCCCGTGTACGTTGGCAGGGATTCCCGCACCTCAGGGCCAATGTTCCTACGCGCCGTCGTCGCAGGGCTGCAATCGGTAGGTGTCGCGGTGATCGACTTGGGCATGGTTCCGACGCCGACGCTGCTCCTGGCGGTCGGGAGGAGCGGCGCGGTAGGCGGCATCGGGATTACGGCGAGCCACAACCCGGCTGAGTGGAATGCGCTCAAACTGGTGTCCGGAGAGGGCGTATTTCTAGACTCGGAGCTTTCGGCGCGCTTCCGCACTTTCCTCAGCGAGCAAGACCCGGAGAGGGCGGAATGGGATGCGATTCCCTCCGTGACCGAAGACCCGGAGGCCTGGCCTCGGCACCTCGAGGCGATCTTGGCCCTGCCACATCTCGACGTGCCGGCGCTGCGCGCGCGCAACATCAAGGTCGCGATCGACTGCGTGCACGGCGCAGGCGGCCCCGTCATGGTCGACCTGCTCGAGGCGCTTGGCTGTTCAGTGGAGGGCATCGGCATGCAGCCCGATGGGCTCTTCCCCCGAGACCCCGAGCCGACTGCCGCGAATCTCGCTGATCTTGGCGAGCTGGTACGTGACTCGGGTGCCGAGATCGGGCTCGCGGTCGACCCTGACGTAGACCGGCTAGCGCTGGTGGACGAGACCGGAAAAGCCTTGGGCGAGGACCTCACCCTGGCGTTGGCCGCCGCTACCGTGCTGAGGCGAACGCCCGGTCCGGTCGTAACCAACCTCTCCACGAGTCAGGTCGTGGAGGATGTGGCTCGCGCGTACGGCGTTCCACTGCTGCGAGCACCAGTAGGAGAAGTGAACGTGGCGCGGCGCATGCAGGCAGAAGACGCCGTGGTCGGAGGCGAGGGGAATGGCGGCGTGATCCTGCCTGCACTCCACGACACGCGAGACGCGCCTCTCGCGGCGGGCCTCATCTTGCAACACATTGTGGATGAAGGGGTTAGTGCCTCAGCGGCTGCGGCTCGGTGGCCGAGGTATGCGATCGTGAAGGTGAAGGTCTCCTTCCCCCGAGACGCTCTCGAGTCGGCGTTTGCCGCGCTGGAGCAGGATCTCGATGCGGAGGTGGTCGATCGGAAGGACGGTTTGCGCCTCGCATGGCCGGCGAGGGGGGCCTGGTTGCACGTGAGGGCGTCGGGTACGGAGCCGGTTGTGCGCCTGATCGCGGAGGCGGGTGAAGAGGAAGCGGCGCACGCCCTGATCGACAGGGCGGCGAAGCTGTTGGACGGAATCACCTGAAGGCGGTCGTTTGATCATCCATAGGAGAGTGACGGCATGTGCGGAATCGTCGGGTATGTAGGCCCCAAGGAGGCCGCCCCGATCCTGCTTCAGGGTCTCAAGAGACTCGAGTACCGCGGATACGACTCTGCGGGGGTCGCTCTCCTGAATGGAAGCGGCGTCCAGGTCGTCAAGCGCCCGGGCAAGCTGTCTGCGCTCGCCGAGGCGGTCGACGAGGCCGATCCGCGCGGGACCTGTGGCATTGCGCACACTCGCTGGGCGACGCACGGCGTGCCCAATCAGCCCAACGCGCACCCGCACACCTCGTCGGACGGCGAAATCGCCCTGGTCCACAACGGGATCATCGAGAACGCCGAGAGCATTCGCATGCAGCTTCTGGAGGCGGGTTACGTTTTCGCATCAGAGACCGACACGGAAGTAGTCGTCCATCTGATCGATCATCTGTGGACGGACGGCATGCCCATGGAGGATGCTGTCTCCGCCGCGCTTCGCTCGATCGACGGGGCCTACAGCATCGCCGTCGTCTCGAGCAGGGACCCGAACAAGATCGTCGTGGCTCGAGACGGCTCGCCGCTGCTGATCGGCGTCGGGAAGAACGGTGAAATGCTTGCGGGTTCCGACGCTGCCGCGGTCATCGCGTTGACGCGCCAGGTCGTCTATCTCGATGACGGCGACTATGCCGTGCTCGAGCCAGAAGGATATCGCACCTATAAGCTCGAAGGGACGGAGGTAAGCCGGTCGATGCACCAGGTCACCTGGGACGTCGAGGCGATGGAGAAGGGCGGCTACGAGCACTTCATGCTCAAGGAGATCTTTGAGCAGCCGGCCTCGCTGCGTGACGTGATGCGCGGCCGCCTTCTGGAGGAAAAGGGTGACGTGAGACTCGGCGGCATCGAGAATCACGAGTTCGATCTCGGCCGCATTAAGCGCATCGTGACCATGGCGTGCGGCACGAGTTGGCATGCGGGCCTCGTCGGCGAGTACATGCTCGAGGAACACGCGCGCATTCCGGTCGACGTGGAGTACGCGTCAGAGTTCCGATACCGGAATCCGGTTCTGGAAGAAGGCACGCTCGCGCTCGCGATCAGCCAGTCCGGGGAGACCGCAGATACGATGGCTGCGCTGCACGAGGCGAAGCAGCGCGGGGTCCAGACGATGGGCATCGTCAACGCTGTCGGCTCGACGATCGCGCGATACACCGACTTCGGCCTCTATTTGCACGCCGGCCCTGAGATCGGTGTGGCATCGACCAAGGCGTTTACGAGCCAGATGGTGGCTCTGGCGATGTTCACGCTTTATATGGGGCGTCGCCGCCACCTGTCTGTAGTGCAAGGGCGTGAGTTCCTAGAGGCGCTGCGCATGTTGCCGGAACAGGTAGAGCAGGTGCTCGAGCTGAACGACGAGATCAAGGCGTTGGCCGAAGCCTATGGGGACGCCCGCAACTTTCTCTATCTCGGACGCGGCTATCAGTTCCCGGTAGCGCTCGAGGGTGCGCTCAAGCTCAAGGAAGTGAGCTATATCCACGCGGAGGGTTATCCCGCCGCTGAGATGAAGCACGGTCCGATCGCGCTCATTGATGACGATATGCCGGTCGTGGTGCTCGCGCCGCGGGATCCGGTGTACCAGAAGGTCGTCTCCAACATCGAAGAGATGAAAGCGCGCCACGCCCGTCTCATCGCGGTGGTGAGCGACGATGCCCCCGAGTTGCAGGGCAGGGTCGATCATCTCATCCGCGTGCCGCAGACGATTCCGGCGCTTCTTCCGGTGCTCACGACCGTCCCGCTTCAGTTGCTCGCCTACCACATGGCGGTCCAGCGCGGCGCGGACGTCGATCAACCGAGGAACCTCGCCAAGTCTGTCACGGTCGAGTGAGGGTACTCCTCCAGCGAGTTGCTCACGCGGAGGTTCGAATCGGCGGTCGGACGGTCGGGGAGATTGGCCGGGGACACCTCCTGCTGGTGGCTTTTCGACCCGGAGATGGCGTCACTCAGCTCGAATGGATGGCGGACAAGATTGTCGGGCTGCGCGTCTTCGCGGACGACGAAGGCAAGATGAATCGCTCGTTGCTGGACGTTTCCGGCGACTTGCTCGTAGTCAGCCAATTCACTTTGTACGGGGACACGAGAAAGGGCCGGCGTCCGAGCTTCATTGCGGCGGCTCCGCCCGAGGTCGCCGTGCTACTCTATGAGCAGTTCGTCGCGTGCCTGCGCGCTCGCGCTGGTGGGCGAGTGGAGACCGGAGAGTTTGGCGCGATGATGGACGTAGAGCTGGTGAACGAGGGGCCAGTCACGCTCATGCTGGACCGCGAATGACCCCACGTCTCATCCTGGCGTCGCTTTCTCCCCGACGCAGCGACGTGCTGGCCCAACTGGGCCTTGATCATCTCGTGATGCCGGCTGATGTCGATGAGTCCTACTTGGACGGCGAGACTCCTGCCGAACATGTACAGCGGCTCGCGCGCGCCAAGGCGACCGTGATATCCGAGCGTGAGCCGGGGGCGTTGGTCATCGGCGGCGATACCGTCGTGTTGGACGGCACGCGTGTGCTCGGCAAGCCTGAGCACGACCGCGCAGCGGTCGAGGTGCTGATCTCGCTCGCGGGTCGCGAGCATGTGGTTCTCAGCGGAATCGCGCTCGCCGGTCCCCACGGCGTGGCCAGTAGCGTCTCAGAGACCGCGGTGAGATTCCGCGCGTTTTCCGAGGATGCCGCCCGCGCCTACGTCGCGACCGGAGAGCCGCTCGACAAGGCGGGCGCTTACGGAATCCAGGGCATGGGCGCCGCGTTGGTCGAGGGCATCGACGGGGACTACTATTCGGTCATGGGGTTCCCGATGGACGCCTTCGTGAACGTGCTTCGCGAGGCGGGATGGCGATATGACTTCGGGAGCCTCACTCCTACCACTTGAACCTGCCGCGCGCGGCACGCGGAGCCGAGAGAGCGATGAGCGTTCCATCCGTTCTGGCCATCGACCAGGGCACCACCGGTACTACCTGCCTCGTCATCGGAGAGAATGGCGCGGTGCTCGGGCGCTCCTACTCTGAGTTCACCCAGCATTTCCCGCAGCCCGGATGGGTCGAGCACGACGCCATGGAGATCTGGGAGGTGACACGTCGCGTTGCCCGGGAGGCGCTGGACGCCGCCTCAGAAGCCGAGGTGATCGCGATCGGCATCACCAACCAACGCGAGACCTTCGTGCTATGGGATCGTGAGACGCTCGAACCGCTGCATCGTGCCATCGTTTGGCAGGACCGCCGCACCACCGAGATGTGCAAGGAGCTGAAAGCGGCCGGCCACGAAGCCGATGTCCAGGCCCGGACCGGACTCGTGCTCGATCCGTACTTCACGGGCACCAAGATCGCGTGGCTCCTCAACTCCGATCCCGCGCTGTGCGCACGCGCGGAGGCTGGGGAGCTCGCTGTCGGGACCATCGATAGCTGGCTCATCGCGCGGCTCACCAACGGAGCGGTGCACGCAACGGACCCCACCAATGCTTCGCGCACGTTGCTGTACCACCTGACCGACGCGGCGTGGGACCCGTCGCTGCTCGAGCTACTGGGGGTCCCGCAATCGCTGCTTCCCGACGTGCGCGCCAGCGCGGGTGACTTCGGGACGTCCGTTGGCGAGCACCTGGGCATCGAGGTGCCGATCGCGGGAGTCGCGGGTGACCAACAGGCGGCGCTCTTCGGTCAGGGATGCTGGGAGGCCGGCCTCGCCAAGAACACGTTCGGAACCGGTGCCTTCCTGCTGCTCAATACCGGTGCGGAAGCCGTCCCTTCGACGCGGGGTCTGCTCACGACCGCGGCGTGCGATGCCGAGGGCGGCCTCGCGTACGCGTTGGAGGGGTCGGTGTTCATCGCGGGCGCGGCGGTGCAGTGGTTGCGAGATGGCTTAGGATTGCTCGACGCGGCGCCCGATTCCGAGGCGATGGCCCAGGCGCTGGATGACAACGGCGGCGTCTACTTCGTTCCCGCGTTCGTGGGTCTCGGCGCGCCGCATTGGGAGCCCGAGGCGCGGGGAATGCTCGTCGGGCTGACGCGTGGCACGAGCAAGGAGCACCTGGTCCGTGCGGCGCTCGAGGCGATGGCGTATGGAACCGCTGAGGTGTTGGCTGCCATGGAGGCCGACTCAGGCGTAGAGACGACCGAGCTGCGCGTGGACGGCGGCGCGGCCCTGAACGACTGGCTCATGCAGTTGCAGGCCGACGTGCTCGACATACCAGTGCGTCGCCCGGCTTTGGTCGAGACCACCGCCCTGGGCGCTGCGGGCCTGGCGGGCATCGCCACCGGAGTTTGGCTCAGCGCCTCCGACTTCCTGGGCGTGCAGGCGGAAGGTGCGACCCGCTATGCGCCGAGCATGGGAGAAGAAGCGCGAACCCAGTTGACCAGCCAATGGGACCGGGCGGTTCGCGCAGCCGTTCGCTGGGCGCAGGACGTGTGACGCCGGACGCCCGCGTGGAGCGTCCGCCTCGGGTCGCGGTCATCGGAGCGGCGCAAGCGAGCGAATCGGAGTATTCGGACGCGCAGGCGCTGGGCCACGCTTTGGCGAAGCTTGGAGCTGTCGTCGTGTGCGGAGGGTACGGCGGCGTTATGGAGGCTGCGGCGAGGGGCGCCGCAGAGGCGGGAGGCCTGACGATCGGGATTCTACGTGGCTCTCGCGGGGAGGACGCCAATCCGTGGATTAAGGTCCCGCTTCCGACCGGTCTCGGCGAGGCGCGCAATGCGCTCGTAGTAGCTGGAGCGGAGGCCGCCGTTGCGGTCGGGGGCTCTTGGGGTACGCTCTCCGAGATCGCGCTTGCGAAGAAGATGGGCCTGGACGTCGGGACCTTGGGCCTTCCGCCCGCTGGCGATCTCGACCTCCCGGCGTTGCAGGAGCCGAGCGTGGCGGCCCATTGGGCATTGGAGCGCGCCGCC
>Ga0209445_1000779_pt1 | contig 17686 bp, 10 predicted proteins | sample MarorgKNORR_S2LV_4_FD_188223 | JGI IMG/M metagenome (GOLD analysis project Ga0209445, IMG submission 188223) | Marine microbial communities from the Southern Atlantic Ocean, analyzing organic carbon cycling - NADW_A/KNORR_S2/LV (SPAdes) (version 2) | ecosystem: Environmental > Aquatic > Marine >...
CCAACGGGTGTAGGATGGAGCCCCTTTTGTTGATCCCCGTCAGTGCTAGCAAATACGGCAAGAATCGCCTCCACCGACTCTCGCGCCGATTAGTATCCGGGCAACTCCGTAACCGGCAACCAGCCCGGCGTGTTTACCAATGGATAGGTCTCCAGCGAGGTCGACTCGCCTAAATCAGGGTTGACGCTGCAGGAGGCCTTGCGGCCCAACTCCTGGCTACAGATCATAAAAGCAATCCGCCAGACGCATTCAGGATACGTCTGGCGGATTGCTCTTTCTCTGCTCGGAAACCCTGAGTGGCTTCAGGGCAAATTGTCTCCTTTTCGGCTATTGGAATAGGCTGCTTTCGGTTCTCAGGCGGCTGCTAGCTTGATGGCCCGCCAGGAACCGAAGGCCCCTTTCGCGCGAGTTGGGGATCATTGGGATTCAGGCCCAACTCGTCTTCGGAAATATCGGACCGGCTCCCCACACTCTTGGTGACAGGACGACCGATTTTGGCCCTCCAGTCCTTGACCATCTGTCCTACCTCTCGGGCGTCAAGGAACCGTGCGCCAGGATCGCTGATATGGATCCTTTGCTGATGGGAGTACACCAACTCCTCGTTGAAGAAGAGGTCCAGTTGTCCGTGCCCGCCGGGAACCAGATTGAAAGACTTGATGTCATTGGGAAATCGTTCCAGGATTTCGCCCGCTATCCAAGCGGCCCTCATAGCGTGCCCTCAAGGAACGCAGTACTCGATCCTGATGTCCAGCTTCTCGATGATTTCATTGCCATGATTGTGGTTATTGGCGTCCGCCATTACGCACCTCCCTGATTTAGCATGGTCGTGGTATCCAAACACCCTTCCGGTATGAATGAGGCTAAGTAGACCTGTGAACCGCTCCTCCGAGTCAGGATGCTTTGAAGTCAGCAACGGCCCCAGTTAAAATTCCCCTATATCTCCTACGGATTATCTCTCACGACTTTGCGGCCTTGGCCTTCCACTCGCTTATCAGACCCTCGATCTCTTTGGCATCGAGGCTATCACTTTGCCCGGCCCGGCCTTTGGTCGAGAGAACTAATCGATCGTTGAAGTAAACATCCAAGTGGCTTTGGCCTTCCTCGCCCCTGGCTAGGTCGAATGATCTCACGTCATTCGCAAACCTCTCCAGTATCTCCCCCGCGATAGAGGAAACCCGCCACGCGGACCCCTGGGAGGAGCACCCCTCGACCCGGATGTCGACCTTCGCGATACCTTCATCACCGTGTGCATGGCCTTGCGCTTCAGTCATCACACCTTTCCCTTAATTGATGGAAGCAAAGTAGCCGAAGTACCTTAGACTGTCAAGGCACGGAGTTTCAGGCCCGAATCGGGTTAATGATGAATTTCGGGCTTGTGGCCCACAAGTATGAGGAAATAGAGTATAAGTTGTCTATAGATCGCGGAATACCTGAATAATACCCTGGACGGCCTCCGAAGCGGCCTTCCAGCCGATGAAAAAGGCCAGGGTGGTGCTGATCTCTATGATCTCCTCTTGGGTGATCCCATTATCCAACGCCCGTTTGATCTCAGTGGGAATCATCAACAACCCCAATTTACTCCGTCCAGGAACTACAGGACGTGGCCCAAGTCGCCATAGAACACGACCTGTTGGTGGTCTGCGACGAAACATACGAATATTTCATGTATGGTGAGCAACGTCACGTGACCCTAGCCACCTTCCCTGGGATGTGGGAGCGAACCCTTACCAGTTATACCTTCACCAAGGCTTATGCCATGTCTGGCTGGCGGTTAGGCTGCATCGTGGGCCCCAAACAACTGTTGGAACCGCTGCGGAAGGTGCACGAACACACGGCCAGTTTCGTTTCGCCCTTTGTCCAGGCTGCGGGGATAGCGGCGCTGGACGGCCCCCAGAACCACATCGAGGGTTGGCGTCTTAGCTGTGAGACCCTCAGGTCCGTGGTGGCGGCCCGGTTGAACAGCGTGCCGGGGCTGGATTGCGCCGTACCCCAGGGAGCGACCTTTGTCTTCCCTCGGTATTCCGCAAACTACACGTCGGCGGAGTTGGGTACGAAAGCACCGGCATTGGATGACAACCAAGAGAGTCCAGCACTTATATGCTCGGCGCAAGGAGTTGATCGAGCCCATCTTCGGCATCCTGAAAGAACAACTAAGTGCTCGTCGGTCCCTCCTTAGGGGCTTGGCCAACATCCGAGCGGAGTTTGTGCTTCTGGCAACGGTCTTCAATCTGAGAACGTTGTGGCGGGTTTGGAAGACCCGTAAAAGACCGCTCGCACAGAGGGCGCCTAGCATCTGAATGGGCCAGTGCGCATCTCGGCTTAGGCTCTCCACCTTTCTTCATCTACTTCGGTAGCGTTCCCAGAACCCAGACACCCCCGACGCCACCACGCTGCCGTTCTGAGACAGGCTCTCTCCCCCGCCTCCACCATAAATCGGATCAAGCTGCGCTCGAAAGCCGAAGAATCCAATCGTCGACTTCCAAAACAGCAATCCCTGAAGCTAAAATGTGTGTAGGTGACGATTGCTCAACCCAGGACGAGCGATGAGGGTGGACCGGCCTGAAAAGCCCTAAGCGGATCCTCCGTGGCAGCGTTTGTACTTCTTGCCGCTGCCGCAGGGGCAGGTAGCGTTACGCCCCACCTTCCTTCCGGTGGCTACAGGGGAGGAATTGCGGTGGGCGTCGTTAATGGCCTTCATCGGGCTTTCTTTCGGTGTTGCCGCACCGCTCGGGCGGCGGCTGGTCGCCTGGGCGGGCTGCTGGTTCAATGTGGCATGGAAAACGGTGTGTACAACCTCGGTTTCGATCGCCACCTGCAAATTACCGAACATCTTATTGCCTTCAGACCGGTACACCACCAGCGGGTCACGCTGGCCGTAGGCCTGCAGGCCAACCCCGGTCCGCAGGTTCTCCATGGCCGTCAGGTGCTGCACCCAATGGGTGTCGATGGCCTTTAGCAGCAGTAACCGCTCGATGGTCCGGGCCGATCCTTCGCCTACGTCCTGTTCCCGGGCTTCGTAGACCGTCTCGGCGAAGTGATCCAGAATCTCTAATATCTGCTCCCGGCTCCACTCGTAAATCTGTTCTTCTGAGGCCAGTTCCGGTGGCAGGGGGCAGATGGCGCGTATCTCATCGATCAGGCCGGTGGGATTCCAGTTGTCGATGTGTTTTCCGGGCAGATGGTGATTGGCAGCCTCCGCAAACTCACGCCGCAGCATCTCGACGAATTTCAGCTTCAGAGACTCGCCGCTCAGGGCTTCGAAGCGGTCCTCGTAGATGACTTCCCGCTGCTTGTTAAGTACATCGTCGTAGTCGAGAAGGTGCTTTCGCATGTCAAAGTGGTAGCCTTCGACCTTGACCTGGGCGCTGCCGATGGACTTGGTGATGATCTTGTTCTCCACCGGGGTTTCTTCGTCCAGGCCGGCCCAACCCATAACCGTCTTGATGCGGTCACCGCCGAACCGCTGCATCAGTTCATCTTCCAGGGAGACATAGAACTGGGAACTGCCAGGGTCGCCTTGGCGTCCGGCGCGGCCTCGTAGCTGGTTGTCGATGCGGCGTGCGTCGTGATGCTCGGTGCCGATGACGTAAAGTCCACCCAGCTCGATTACCTTGTCGTGCTCTTCCTTCCAGTCGGCGCGGTCGGTGTCGCTGCCACCCAGAACGATGTCGGTGCCGCGGCCAGCCATGTTAGTGGACACGGTTACGGCGTCCAGTTTGCCCGCCTGGGCGACGATGGTGGCTTCGTGCTCGTGGTTCTTGGCGTTCAACACCTGGTGAGGCACGCCCCGCTTCTTTAGCCGTTCACTCAGGAATTCGGAGTCTTCCACGGAGGTAGTGCCGATCAGCACAGGCTGGTGACTTTCATGCAGTGAGGCGATGTCTTCCGTGATCACGCTCCATTTGCCGTCTTCGGTCTGGAATACCAGGTCAGAGTGGTCTTCGCGGCCCATAGGTACGTTTGTGGGTATCGCAACCACTTCTAGCCCGTAGATCTTGTAGAACTCGTCTGACTCAGTTAGCGCGGTACCGGTCATGCCGGCCAGCTTCTGGTACAGGCGGAAGTAGTTCTGCAGCGTGATGGTGGCGTAGGTGATGCTCTCGCGCTGTATCTTGACGCTCTCTTTGGCCTCGACTGCTTGATGAAGGCCGTCTGACCACCGACGGCCAGGCTGAAGACGACCGGTGAAATCGTCGACGATGATCACTTCGCCGTTCTGTATCACGTAATCTTTGTCGCGCATCTTGGAGATCTCCGCACTGAGCGCATTCTCCATGTAGTGGACCTGGTGGTAGTTTTCCGGGTCGTAGAGGTTGTCGGTATTGGTCCATTGCTCCATCTTGGAGATGCCGTCTACGGTCAGGGAGATGGCCTGGGTGCGCTCGTCAATGGTGAAGTCGGTCTCGCCTTCCAGCCGGGTCACCAGCTTGGCAAAGCTTTGGTAGAGTTGCACCGGCTCGTCTGCCGGTCCGCTGATAATCAACGGTGTCCGGGCCTCATCGATGAGGATGTTATCGACCTCGTCAACAATGGCGTAGTTCAGGTCACGCTGTACCCGGTTGGCCGTTTCCAGCGCCATATTGTCCCGTAGGTAGTCGAAACCGAATTCATTGTTGGTGCCGTAGGTGATGTCAGCCTGGTAGGCGTCTGCCCGAGTAACGGCCCGGAGAGATTCCATGCCCGCGGGTGCGTCGGTAACTTCGGGATCGTACACATAGCTAACGTCGTGTTGCAGGCAGCCGATGGTCAGGCCTAGGGAATGATATATCTGGCCCATCCAGACTGGGTCGCGGCGGGCCAGGTAGTCGTTAACTGTGACTACGTGGACGCCTTTGCCCTCTAGGGCATTCACGTAGACGGCCAGCGTTGCGACCAGTGTCTTGCCCTCGCCGGTCTTCATCTCGGCGATCTGGCCCATATGGAGGACCAAGCCGCCGATAAGCTGCACGTCGTAATGGCGTTGTTTCAGGGTGCGCCGGGCGGCTTCCCTCACGGTGGCGAAGGCCTCGGCCAAGATGTCGCCCAGGCTTTCCCCTCCGGCCAGGCGCGACCGGAACTCATCGGTCATGCCCATGAGTTCGTCGTCGGTTAATTTTTGGAATTCCGGCTCTAGCTCATTGATCTCTTTGACGAACGGAGCAAGCTTTTTCAGCGCTTTGTCGTTGGGGTCGCCAAGCACTTTTTGGAGAACGGAAACCATGGATATTCAAACCTCTTAGATTAGCACCATAGACGCGATGGCCGTTGATGCCGTCTCTGGCGACTCAAAACCAATTATATTGTATCCAATGCTATCTGGGGATGCACGCCCATTTTGAGTGGGTAAGTGAGCGGAGGCCGGCAGGCCGTTAGGCCAAACTGCGAAGGTCAGTGACTCCGGACTCAACCATCCAGTCTTGAAGTTCCATCAAGATCCGCCACGGCGCTGACAATCCAACCAGGTTGGCGCTGCCTATCTGTACGGCTGACGCGCCGGCCAGGATGTATTCTGCCGCATGCTCGCCGGAGAAGACGCCGCCGACACCGATGATAGGCACGTCCACTGCGCGGGAGACCTGGTAAACCATGGCCATTGAGATTGGGCGCAGGCCCGGACCGGAGAGGCCGCCGGTGACGTTGCCCAGCACCGGTTGGCGGGTCTGGGTGTCTATGCGCATGGCCGGTATTGTATTGCAGATGGTAATGGCGTCGGCCCCGCCGTCAACGGCAGCGCGGGCAATCGCGGTGATGTCAGGCACGTTTGGCGCCAGTTTGGCCAGCAGGGGTAGGTCCGTATTGGCCCTGACCGAGGCTACTGCTTGGGCAGTGAGCTGGGCGCTGTGGGCGAAGAGAGACCCATCTTCCACGTTGGGGCAACTTAGGTTGAGTTCGATCGCCCGGTATCCGGTGCCTTGGGCGGCCATGGCCGCCATCTCGCCGAACTGGTCAACGGAATCCGAGGCGAAACTGAGGATACAGGTGGCGTTCCACTGGCCCCAGGTAGGGGTGACCTCCCGAATCGCTGCTTCGATACCGGGGTTGGTGAGACCGATGGCATTCAGGAACAGCAGGTCGCCTGCGTCCCAGGCTTCCCGGTAGGACTTGGGAAACCATTGAGGTTCTGGGTTGCCCTCGCGAGGCAGGCGGGTGAACGTCTTAGGGACGACTGCGCCCAGTTGGCTCAGGTCCATATCATCGGTAATGCCCCTACCATAACCGTCGTAGCCGAATGTCCCGGAGGCAATCATCACCGGATTGGCCAACCGCAGATGATGGGGGTTATTAGGGGCCAAATCTACGGATAAATCAAGCGAACTCTTATCCAGTAAATCCTCAGTCCCTTGAACAGACTCTGGTCTATTCGTCTCCCTCACCATCTGTGGTGTCGTCTGACTCGTCGTTCCCCTCCGCATCATCTTCTCCATTGGCCGGACATGCACCGTTGGCGCTGGGTTATTCGGACCCGGCCAGGTTCAGGTCAGTTGGTTCGACCTCTTCGTCGTCATCCTGGCCGTCTTCAATCCCGTCATCCGAGGCGTCGTCATTGTCGTTTTCATTGAGCCCCATTTCTGGGAGACTCTAATCCGACGTCGAGTTGGATTCTTCACTTGCAGTGGAGGGAGTGGGATCGGAAGTGTCTCCGTCCTCGCTATACTGCGGCTCGAAAGCGCCGTTAGATGCTTCTTCGGTACTATCCGTGGCTGTGGCGCCCAGCCATCCGCCTGGGGACACCGCGGCAATCTCAGGCACCGGTTGGGGTTTCAGCAGTTCTGCCATGCCGGGAATCTCGACCCGTGCGGGGATGAGCCTGCCGATAATAACGTTTTCCTTCAGTCCCTGGAGCCAGTCCTGAGCGCCGCTCACCGCTGCTTGAGTCAGCACCCTGGTGGTTTCTTGGAAGGAAGCCGCAGACAGGAAGCTGTCGGTCAGCAGAGATGCCCGTGTAATACCGAGGAAGATGGGTTTGGCGGTGGTCGGCTCTCCGCCCTCGGCCATCACTTTGGCGTTCTGGTCTTGGAACTGGAATTTGTCGACCATCTGGCCGGGTATGAAGTCGGAGTCACCGGTGGATTCCACCTGTACCCGGCGGAGCATCTGCCGGAGGATAATCTCGATGTGTTTGTCGTGGATCGCCACACCCTGGCTTTGGTAGACCTGTTGTACCTGGTCAACCAGGTAATTTTGCAAGTCGTCCTTGCCGCGGATGTGAAGGATGTCGTGAGGGTTCAACGGTCCGCTGATCAGCGGGTCGCCGGCCATCACGGTGTCGCCGTCCTTGACCAACATGTACGATGAGGCGAGGATCAGATGTTCGCGTGCCTCAACATCGTCCCAGACGATGGAAATTACATCGCCGTCGATCTCAACCCGGCCTCCGATGTTGGAGACGACTTGCTCGATGGGTTCGCCTTCACCGGACTGGGCTGTTTCGATGGCTGCCTCAGCGGCCTTTTTGATGGCGGCTTTGGACTTCCTGCCCTTCAGCGCAGGCATTGCCGTGGCAAGGACCATACCCGGTTCCACAGTTTCGCCTTCGTCCACCAGGATCAGTCCCCCCTCCGGCGCCTGGTAGTCCTCGCGGAACTCTTCCCGGCTGGTCAATCGCAGACGGCGGCCTTCTTCATCCGCATCCAGCTCTACCAAACCGTCGATGTCGGCTAGTATGGCCGCGCCTTTGGGGACGCGGGCTTCGAACAGCTCTTCCACTCTGGGCAGACCACTGGTGATGTCCAGACCGGCGATGCCGCCGGTGTGGAATGTACGCATGGTGAGTTGGGTGCCTGGCTCGCCGATGCTTTGAGCGGCGATGATGCCGACGGCTTGCCCCATCTCCACGGTCTTGCCAGTGGCGGGCAGCCGGCCGTAGCAGGACTGACACACGCCGCGGCGGCATTCGCAGGTCAACGGTGAGCGCACCGCGACCTCTCTGATCCCGGCATCGACCAGCGTTTGGCCAATCTCCAGGTCAATCTCTTGGTTGCGTTCCAACAGGATTTCGCCAGTCTCCGGGTGGGCCACCGGTGCTGCGGCCAGCCTCCCGTTGATCCTCTCCGGTAGAGTCTTCCCGGTTTCGTCTTCCGGACGGGGGACGATCCAATGGGAATCGAACGTGTCGCAGTCTTGCTCCAGGATGATTACTTCCTGGGCAATATCAATCAACCGGCGGGTCAAGTATCCGCTGTCGGCGGTCCTCAGGGCAGTGTCGGCCAAACCTTTCCGGGCTCCGTGGGTGGAGATGAAGTACTCCAGGGCTGTGAGGCCCTCACGGAAACTGGACTTGATGGGCAGGTCAATGATCCGCCCTTTAGGATTGCTCATCAGGCCGCGCATGCCAGCCATCTGTTTGATCTGAGAGATGTTACCCTTTGCCCCCGAAACGGCCATCACGGCGATGCCGCCGTAGTTAGGCAGTTCTTCTTCCACGAATTCTGTGGTCCTATCGGATGCCTTGGTCCAAGCGTCAACGGTTTTGTTGTAGCGCTCTTCCTCTGAGATCAGTCCCGAGAGGAATTGGTCTTCGAATCCGTTCACCATTTCTGTCGTTTCCTCCAAGACCTGCTGTTTCTTGGAGGAAACTTGAATGTCATTGATGGCAATGGTTATGCCGGACGTGGTGGCATAGTGGAATCCCAGGTCTTTCACACCATCCAAAACCTCAGCAGTCTCCTCGTGGGTGAGGGTCCGGTAGAGGTCGGCGGTCAGGTCTTTCAGGGCTGCCCGGTTCATGAGGATGTTTTGGAACCCAATCTTAGCCGGCAGTATTTCGTTGAAGATCATCCGGCCCAGAGTGGTCTCCATCCATTCGCCGTCGTAATTGCGCAATTCCCGTACGTGGATCGGAGCATGCAGGTCAATCAGGTCCGAGGCATGAGCGATACTGGCCTCGTCAAAGTCGTTGAACCGGTTGCCGGCGCCGGCGCTGCTTTCCCGGATCTCCGTCAGGTAGTAGCAACCCATCACCATGTCCAGCGTGGGCGCAACCAGCGGGTCTCCGGAGGCAGGCGACAGCATATTGTGAGTGCTGAGCATGATCTCTTTAGCTTCTAGCACCGCCATTCTCGATAGGGGCACGTGGACAGCCATCTGGTCACCGTCGAAGTCCGCGTTGAAAGCGGAACAGACCAACGGGTGAATCTGGATGGCGTTGCCCTCAATGAGCACAGGCATAAAGGCCTGGATGCCCAACCGGTGCAACGTGGGGGCGCGGTTAAGCAAAACGGGACGGTCTTTGATGACATCTTCGAGGATGTCCCAGACCTCTCCCCTGGCCCGCTCCACCATCCGCTTGGCATTTTTAATGTTGGGCGCGATGCCCAGGATTACTAGGCGGTGCATTACAAAGGGCTTGAACAGCTCCAGGGCCATCCGCTTGGGCAACCCGCACTCGTCCATCTTGAGCTCTGGGCCCACCACAATCACCGAGCGTCCGCTGTAGTCCACACGTTTGCCCAACAGGTTCTGGCGGAAACGTCCTTGTTTGCCGCGCAGCAGGTCGGACAGGGACTTAAGCTTGTGGTTGTGACTGCCTTGGATGGGGCGGCCCCGGCGGCCGTTGTCGATCAGTGCGTCTACGGCCTCCTGCAACATGCGTTTTTCATTCCGGATGATGATCTCCGGTGCGCCCAAAGACATGAGCCTCTTCAACCGGTTGTTGCGGTTGATCACCCGGCGATAGAGGTCATTCAGGTCGCTTGTAGCGAACCGACCGCCATCTAGCTGCACCATAGGGCGCAACTCAGGAGGCAGCACGGGCAGAACCGAGAGAATCATATCCTGAACACGGTTTCCGCTATTGCGGAAGGACTCCACCACGCGCAGGCGCTTTATGGCCTTCTTCCGGCGTTGGCCGGATGTGGTGTGCATCTCATTGAACAATTGGTCTCGGAGAGCCTCCAGGTTGGTGGTTTTCAGGATGGCCAAGATCGCCTCGGCGCCCATGTTCGCTTCGAACACATCGCCATAGGCCTCTTTCAGTTCGCGGTAGCGGGTCTCGGCGATTAGCTTGTGGACACGCAGGTCTTCCAGTTCGTCGATGGCCGCCTTGAGTTGCTCCTCCAATTGGCCTTCTTCCGTAACCAATTGCTCTTCTACGGCGTCGATCTCGGCCTGGATGGCAACTGGGTCCGTTACCTCTTCCTCTTCTTCAAGGAGAACAGGGGCGTCGGAATCGTCTTCGGCTATTTCCGAGGTCTCTTCAGCCGATTCGGCGGTAACTTCTTCGGCTACCCCTTCCGCAACCGGTTCTTCTTCGCCGGACTCATCGCTTTTTTCTTCGTCCGATTCTTGGTCATCTGGCGCAGCTTCGTTGCCGTTCAACTGGGCTTTAAGCGCCTCTGTCCGGGCCTCAGCTTGCCTACGGGCTTTCCTCAATTCCAGTTCAAATTTGGCCTGTTCCAACTCAATGGCTTCCAGGCGCACGTCTTCGTCCACGGCTACAATGATGTGCTGGGCGAAGTAGAGGACTCTTTCCAGATTTCGAGGCGACAGGTCCAGAAGCAGACCGAGCCGGCTTGGCGTGGTCTTGCTGAACCAGATGTGGGCTACAGGAGCAGCCAAACGAATATGGCCCATGCGCTCACGCCGGACCTTGGAGCGGGTTACTTCCACTCCGCAGCGGTCGCAGATCACACCGCGATAACGGATGCGCTTGTATTTGCCGCAGAAGCACTCCCAGTCCTTGGTGGGTCCGAACAGCCGCTCGCAAAAGAGGCCGTCTTTCTCCGGGCGCAGGGTGCGGTAATTGATGGTCTCCGGTTTGGTTACCTCGCCGTGAGACCAGTTGAGTATCTGTTCAGGGGAAGCAATGGAGATGCGGATCGCATTGAAGTTAGTCCCCTGTGTTTCCGCCCTGTCTACCATCCTGACCATTAAATCGTCTCCATCGCCTGGAATAGATCGGTTTCGTCCGATATGCCTGAGGTGAGCGGCGGGCGTTTCTCCTCATTCAACAGCTCAACTGCCAACCCCAGGCTCTGGAGTTCCTTGAGCAGAACGTTGAACGATTCCGGCACGCCCGGTTGGCCAATGGGTTCACCTTTGACTATCGCTTCATAGGTTTTTACGCGTCCGGCGACGTCGTCAGACTTCACCGTTAGCACTTCTTGTAGGTTGTATGCCGCGCTGTAGGCTTCCAACGCCCAAACTTCCATCTCGCCGAAACGCTGTCCGCCGAACTGGGCCTTTCCGCCCAGGGGCTGCTGGGTGATCATGGAATAGGGGCCGGTGGAGCGTGCGTGAATCTTGTCTTCCACCAGGTGGATGAGCTTCAAGATATAGATGTGGCCCACCGTGACCAATTGGTCGAAGTTCTCTCCGGTCCGCCCGTCACTGAGTTCGAATTTACCGAACGTGGGCGGAGCGATGCGCTGTTCCCGGTGCACGATGATGGCGGCTTTGCGCATGTCGTCCAGAGTCATTTCCTTGGTATCGACGCCAGCTTCATCAGTGAGCCACATCCGGAGACAAGCATCTTGAGCAGCGCCAAATTTGGTCTCGTCGAAGATCTCGCGAGGGTTGTAGCCCTTCTCTTCCAGCCAGCGGTCAACCTGAGGGTAATCAACCTCTGGTGAGCCGTCGGCCGGACCGATGCTGGTGGCGCCTGCTTGCTCTGTGAACCATACGCGGGCCAAGGCATCTTCGATGGCTTGGTCGCCTGCACCGTCGAAAACCGGGGTGTTGGCCCTGAAATTCAGGCCGCGTGCGGCCCAACCCAAGTGGGTTTCCAGCACTTGCCCCAGGTTCATCCGTGAAGGTACTCCGATGGGATTCAATATGATGTCCACCGGCGTGCCGTCCGCCATGTAGGGCATGTCTTCTTCCGGCAGGATCCGGGCGACTACGCCCTTGTTGCCGTGGCGCCCGGCCATCTTGTCTCCCACGGAAATCTTCCGGGTTTGGGCGATCCAGACTCTAACGGCCTCATTTACGCCCGGTGAAAGGTCGTCTTTGTTCTCGCGGGTCAAGTACTTAACTTCGATGACCTTGCCACGCTCGCCGTGCGGCACGCGTAGCGACGTGTCCTTAACGTCCCTGGATTTTTCGCCGAAGATGGCGCGCAGGAGCTTTTCCTCTGCGGTCAGTTCGGTCTCACCCTTGGGGGTAACCTTGCCCACCAGGATGTCTCCGGGGCCAACGTCCGCGCCGACGCGGATGATGCCGATCTCGTCCAGGTCACGCAGGCTGGTCTCCCCAACATTGGGGATGTCCCGTGTGATCTCTTCGGGGCCCAGTTTGGTCTCCCGGGCCTCCATCTCATGCTTTTCTATATGTATGGAAGTGAAGTAATCGTCGCGGTATAGACGCTCGCTGACGATGATCGCATCTTCGTAGTTGTAACCTTCCCAGGACATGAAGGCCACGAGCACGTTCTGGCCCAAGGCCAACTCGCCGTGGTCGGTGGAGGAGCTGTCTGCCAGCACGGTGCCGACCTCCACGAAGTCGCCCTTGGTTGTGATTGGGCGCTGGTCGAAGCACGTCCCCTGGTTGGTTCGTGAGAACTTGATGACGGGGTGAGAATGTTCTTCGCCGTCTTCATCGGTCACGATGATTTCTTTTCCGGTAACGGACGTCACTACTCCGTTGGTCTGTGATAGGACCATTTGTCCGCTGTCCCGGGCCACCCGGCTCTCGATGCCGGTGCCGACCACGGGCGCTTGGGGCCGCAAAAGAGGCACGGCCTGACGTTGCATATTGGACCCCATCAGGGCCCGGTTGGCATCGTCATGCTCCAAGAACGGGATGAGCGCGGCGGAAACACTCATGATCTGCATGGGCGAAACGTCCATGTAGTCAATCAGGTCCGCCGACTCCTGGGTGTATTCCTCGCCGACTCGGAGTTCAACGCGGTCTTGGACAAACTGGTTCAGGTGGTCTAGTTCCGCGTTGGCTTGGGCGACGTAGAAGTCCTCTTCTTGGTCGGCTGACAGATAGATGACATCGTCATCACCGGTGGCGACGAAGGGCTGGACCGCAATCATGGTGCCTTTGGGCAGTTGTTTCAGGGCGTTCATCTTGTTGGCCCCGATGGCCCGGCCCTTGCCAACGATGGTTTTGCCGTCTTTGTCCAACACAGATTCGGTGACCAGACGGCCCTTGAGGTCGTCTGAATCGAAAGGAAGGCTCTTTAGCACTTTCCTATAAGGTGACTCTATGAACCCATAGGGATTGATCCTGGCAAAAGAGGCCAAGGAACTGAGCAATCCGATGTTGGGACCTTCCGGAGTCTCTATGGGGCAGATTCGGCCGTAGTGGGAGAAGTGAACGTCCCGCACGTCGAACCCGGCCCGTTCCCTGGATAGACCGCCAGGACCAAGGGCCGAGAGACGCCGTTTGTGGGTCAACTCCGCCAGTGGGTTGGTCTGGTCCATGAACTGGGAAAGCTGAGAGCCGCCGAAGAACTCCCTCACCGCGGCCACCACCGGGCGGATGTTAACCAGCCCTTGGGGAGCGGCGGCTTCGGGGTCCACCAGAGTCATTTTTTCTTTGACCATCCGCTCCATCCGGAGCAGGCCAACGCGGACCTGATTCTGGACCAGTTCGCCAACCGCTCTGACGCGGCGGTTGCCCAGGTGGTCGATGTCGTCCGGGCGGCCCTCGCCCTGGTTGATGCGGATCATGGTGCGGATGACCGACACCACGTCTTCCAGACTCAGAGTCATCAAGTCGTTATTCGTTGCCTGTCCGAGGCGGCGGTTCAACTTGTAGCGTCCAACCCGCCCCAAGTCATAGCGGCGTGGACCGAAGAACAGGTTTCGGATCAAGGTCCGGGAGTTCTCGAGGCTGGGCGGTTCACCGGGCCGTAGGCGGCGGTAGAACTCGATCTGGGCGGCCGCGATGCGCCGGGCGGCGTCGCCGTCGAAGTCTTTGTCTTCATGGAGCCACTCCCAGAGGGAGCGCAGGTCGTCTTCCTTGAAGTTCAGGTCCTTGGGTTCAAGGACGGGGTCCTTGTCCAAGGTCGTCTGCATGTAATTGTGGTTCTCATCGGTGTCGATATCCGAGAACAAAGCCATCATGTCATTGTCGTCGGCCACGCCTAAGGCGCGGAGGAACGTTGATGCGGAGACTTTGCGCTTGCGGTCTACCTTGACCGAGATGATGTCCTTGGAACTGGTCTCAAACTCGAGCCAAGCGCCGCGAGAAGGAATCAGCTTGGCTGAGCAGAGGTTGCGGTTGCTGATGGCGTTCCGCTCCAGGACGAAATAGATTCCAGGTGAGCGAACCAGTTGGCTGACAACGACGCGCTCTGCGCCATTGATGATGAACGTGCCATTGTTGGTCATCATGGGGATGTCGCCCATGAAGATCTCTTGTTCCTTGATCTCGCCGGTCTCTTTCATAACCAGGCGGGTCTTTACGTAGAGGGGTTGGGAGTAGGTGATCTCCCGCTCCTTGCTCTGTTGTGGCGTGTACTTGGGGTCCCGGAAGTAATGCTCAAGGAAATGCAACTCATATTTATTGCCGGTGTAATCGGCTATGGGTGAGATTTCCTGATATACTTCGGTAAGCCCTTCAGTCTTGATCCAATCCCAAGACTGTATCTGACTTTGAATCAGATTGGGGACGTCGAGGACCTTCGGGATCTGCGCATAGGTCTTTACTTCGGGCAGTTGCGTAGATTGCCCTTTAAGAGCAGGAGACAGAGCCATTTACCATTCTCCTTAATGTGAGTGGACGAGACTGGCCGAGCGGCCGGATGTCTGAGGCGCGAGTGTATGCGGCGAAATGGATTGCTCAGGAACGCTAGTCACAGGTGTGGTGAACGAATTCGTCACGTGAGGCATAGCACTAGTAAACCTCGATTATACAAGCATTTAATACAATGTCAACGTAACGGCCCAGGAAAATTTGCGGGTTTCGCCAAAGCTATCTCAGGCCTATTTTTTTGCTTGCCGCGTATCCTTTCCATTTGGTTGCCCTATGGGCTATCATCTGTGTGCGATATAGTCCACGTACTTCAGTATCGAATAATGCCCCGTCAGTGCGCATCCGACAGCCGGACAGCGGCGTAGATTCCTTAACGCAGCGAGGGGCCTCCTCGCTGGGAACAAATACAAAGACCGCGGACCTGAGCGCTTTGTGGTCGGCCGCGATTCAAAAATCGGGATTGAATGGCCAAATTTAACCTCGAACCTTCCAATCTGGTGATCGGTGGGCGCCATGTCCACTATGCCTGGGTGATCGTGGCGGTTGGCGCCGTGATGCGGTTGTTCAGCTCTTCCTTCCGTTCTTCATCCAGCATCCTCATTCCGCGCCTGGTTGATTCATTCGGCTGGAGCTATGGCGCCGTGGGTCTGGGATTCGCCATCCAGTGGATCGTTTCCGGGTTGTTCGGGCCCCCCGCAGGCTGGCTGGGCGACCGTTACGGAGTCCGCTGGACCATGAGGTTGGGGGCGGTCCTGTTCATCGTGGGGATGGTGCTCACCGGGTTCATGCGGGAGCTCTGGCAGTTCTACCTTTTCTTCGGTGTCATCCTTAGCGCCGCCATGGGTATCTTTCAGGTTCCGCTGACTGCTGCCGTGACCCTATGGTTTCGAAAACACTTGGGCACCGGCATGGGATTGCTTCAGTCTTCCCAAGGTATCGGCCCATTGGTTGCCGTACCCATCATGCTGTATATCATCCACCTATTTGGCGGTGGCTTGGACGGATTGAGGGCAGCATTCTGGATTCCCGGGATAGTCGGCGGATCCATAATCCTGGTCATGATCAAGTTCTTCTATAACGAGCCGGCCCAGATTGGCGTGCGGCCGTTTGGAGCGCCCGAAGACGAGCCGATCAAGGCAGTGCAGACCGGGGAGATCGCCAGGGTACGCACCAAGGTCTTCCTAAAACAGGCCCAAAAGACCAGTGCGTTTTGGAATCTGATCGGCATCCATTTCTGGGGATGCGCCGGCCACGCAATAATCTTGGTTTATCTGGTCGCCATGGCTGAGGACGAGGGTGTGTCGAAAGGATTGGCCGCTGGGGCGTTCGTAACTATGTCGGTCACCAGCACGATCACGCGGTTCGCTGTTCCGGTCATCGCCGATAGGATGGGGAGCAAGCCCGCTATGGCCGGCTGCTTCTTCCTACAAGTAGCTCCAATCTGCCTACTGTTCTTCGCCCAGGACGCCTGGCATTTCTACCTGTTCGCCGTTCTTTTCGGCATCGGTTTCGGCGGCGAGATGAGTGCCTTTCCAATCATCAACCGGCAGTACTACGGCAGCGGACCCATCGGGACCACCTACGGTTACCAGATGATGGGAGCAGGCGTCGGTATGGCCGCGGGAGCGCTGATCGGCGGTCAACTTCGGGACATCACCGGCAACTTCGATGCCACAATGGGGCTTTCATTGGCGTTGAGTATGGTTGGCGTGATCAGCATAATGCTATTACCCACGACCAAGAAAGAACTGTTGCCCAATTGGGAAGACCAATTGCCTGGGGCAGGAGATTCCGCCCCGACCCACATCCACGCCGCCGACTAGGGGACGTGCTTCCCTTAATCTCCCTCGTTTCCCCGCACGATCCGCTGTTCTTTGTGCCTGGTGCCGCGCCTCTAGCTATGTGCTAAACTCCGTTATCGAGTCTGGGTATGCTCGAATCGGCGTATTTTTTGGAGGGCACGAAAATGCTGGACCTAATCATAAAGGGCGGACAGGTTGTAACTCCCATGGGGGTCGGGGAATGGGACGTTGCGATTCAGGGCGAAAAGATAGTTGCGGTGGCTGCTCCGGGCGCGCTGACCGACGAGGTCGGCCGTGTCATAGACGCCACTGGCATGGTGGTCGTTCCCGGCGGAATCGAGCCCCATGCCCACATCTCCGCGCCCATCATGGGTCATGGTGACCTCAAAACAGCTCCGCCGGACGAAGTCAGCCGCGCCGCTTTAATCGGCGGCACCACCATGCTCATGGACTTCGCCATCCAGTTTCCCGGTATCGACATTCCCCAGGCCATCCAGGAGCGCACTGACGTCTGGCAGGGCAATTCCTACGCCGATTATGCCCACCACCTGATGCTTTTGGGCGCCATCCCCCCGGAGATCCTGGGCTCGCTGCACGAGGCGGTCGAGGACGGCTTCCCCAGCATCAAGATTTTCACTACTAACATCCGGCCTCCCGCGACCACCGGCGAACCACGCATGGTCGGCACCGGCCACCTCCATGACCTGATGGAAGAAGTCCAGCGGATGAACGCCATGCTGCTGGTCCATTCCGAGGACGACGATATGGTTCAGCACATGTACCAGAAGTTGGCCCGGGAAGAAACAACCGAATGGTACAACATGCACCTGGTCCACAGCGCTGAGTCGGAGGACGTCTCTTTCAGGCGGGTACTCAGGGTTGCGGAATGGACCGGCGCCCCGGTCTACTTCGTCCACGTGAGCGCCACCCAAGGCCTACAGGCGATCTTGGAGGCCCGGTCCAACGGCCGCCCGGTCTATGGAGAGACCCTGCACAACTACTGCTGCTTCAGTTCCGACGATTACAAGGAAGAGAACGGGATGAAGTACCACACCTACCCGTCGTTGAAGTCGGAAGCCGACCGACAGTCGCTCTGGGACGGCATCGTGAACAATGGTCTCAGCACAATGGCCACTGATGAGTACTGCACGTCCTGGGAGACTAAGATCTCAGGACGGACGGTCTCAGACGTGACCGGCGGCCACAACGGCGCCGAGGCACGTATGGGTGTGACCTACAGCGAAGGCGTTTCCCGCCGGGGC
>Ga0209445_1000787_pt1 | contig 17595 bp, 14 predicted proteins | sample MarorgKNORR_S2LV_4_FD_188223 | JGI IMG/M metagenome (GOLD analysis project Ga0209445, IMG submission 188223) | Marine microbial communities from the Southern Atlantic Ocean, analyzing organic carbon cycling - NADW_A/KNORR_S2/LV (SPAdes) (version 2) | ecosystem: Environmental > Aquatic > Marine >...
TATGATAAATAATTTCTTTTCTTGCAATATTAATCGCATTGTGAAAAAATTAATTTAATTATAATTTAGGTGATTTAAATAATAAATTTCATTACAAATTTTTCAAGTTCCAAAAATGGAAAATGGATAACTTTAGTATCTTGGATTATTTTTGCTAGTTTGATTATTCCATTTGCACCACAATTAAATCAAAGCACTAATCAAACTGATTTCCTACCTGAAAGCGCTGAATCAACAAAAGCTGCTCAATTAGTTGAAGAAAGATTTAGCACAGTCTCAACAGATATCCCTAGTATCATAGTTGCTCAAACAAAAAATATGCAGAAATTCTCTGATAATGAAAGACAAATCCTAAAAAAATTAGAAGAAAAAATAAAATTATCTAAAGATATTCCTATTAAAAACATTATTTCTGTATTTAGTTTACCTGAAGCAAAAGAAGAATTTGAATCTCCTTCAGAAAATACCATGACCATGATTGTAAATCTTTCACTAGAATCATTTAACGATTTTGAAACCATTCCTGTTGAAGTAAAAAAACTAAGAGATTTAGTATCAAATGAAACAAAATCAAACAATAATTTAACTGTTCTGGTTGGAGGACCTGGAGGATTGTTTGCTGATTTCATTCAAGTATTCCAATCAATAGATAGATTATTATTAATAGTAACTATTGTATTGGTTTTCACTATATTATTAATAATTTACAGATCTCCAATAAATGCAATACTCCCACTTTTAATTGTTGCCTCTATCTTTCTTGTTGCACAAGGGATTATTGCATTTATTGATCAAGAAACAGGTGACTTTTTAAAAGTGAATGGACAATCAACTGGAATAATGACAGTAGTACTATTTGGTTCAGGAACTGATTATTTTCTTTTTATATCTTCTAGATTTAAAGAAGAATTAAGCAATACGAAAGATAAGCATGAGGCAATGAAGAAAACAATGCAAGGAGTAGGGGGTGCTGTTACATCAGCTGCCTTAACAATAATTGTTGCTTCATCCATTTTACTTTTATGTATCCTTAAATCATATCAATCACTTGGCCCTGTAATTGGAATAGCTATATTCTTGATGTTAATTGCATCTATAACACTTATCCCATCAATGCTTTGTATATTAGGTAGATTTTCTTTTTGGCCAGTTAATCTTATTCCTAAAAATCAAAATAAAAATGAAGGTGTATACACCAAAATAGCAAAACTTGTAATTAACAAACCTTTAACAACTTTAATTATTACCTGTAGTATATTACTAGCGATGTTTACAGGACTTATAGGAGCAAAGCCAACATTTGATCAACTTGCAAGTTTACCTAACAATGCTGACTCAGTAAAAAGTTTTGAATTACTAAGAGATGGATTTAATCCAGGTGAATTAGCACCAGTTGAAGTTTATGTAGATTTCAAATCACCAGAAGCTGTTTTTAAAAAAGAAAATCTTGATAAAATAGATATATTAACTAATATACTTGCATCAGCTGAAGGTATAATCAGAATCTCAAGTCCAACAAGGCCTTTTGGAATAGATTCGCCTTTAGGAGGGACTGATAAGATTATAAAATATTTATCTTCAAATGATCCTTCTTCATTCAATATAAAATCAAAAATCAATAGCTATACTTCCCCTGACAAATCCATATCAAAATTTGAACTTATTTTAAATGAAAACCCATATGATGAGAAAGGTATGGATTTAATTCCCGGTATAAGAAATCATATCAAAAATCAAGGACCAAATTCAGGTATAGATTTATCTACAATATATGTAGGGGGTGAAACTGCAGTTCAATATGATACCAGGGAAGCTATAAATAGAGATCAGTTAATAGTTCTACCTATAATACTTCTAGCAATTGGTTTAATATTAATGATTTTACTTAGATCTCTTATAGCACCTATATATTTATGTGCAACTATAATGTTTACATACTTTTCTACAATAGGAATATCATTATTAGTATTTAAATTTATTTTTAATCAACCGTTTTATACAAGTAGTCTCCCATTCTTCTTGTTTGTATTCTTAAATGCACTAGGAGTAGATTACAATATTTATTTAATGAGTAGAATTAAAGAAGAAGCAAAAACAAAAAGTATAAGTAAAGCTACACAAATTGCAGTAGCCAAAACAGGTGGCGTTATTACTTCAGCAGGTATTATCCTTGCAGGCACCTTTTCAGCACTAATGGTACTTCCTTTAACTGATTTATTTCAACTTGGCTTTGCTGTTGCTATAGGAATTATAATTGACACATTTATAACAAGAACACTTATTGTTCCCGCAATAGTCAAACTATTGGGACAGTACAATTGGTGGCCAAACAAGATCATACCTTCTAATAAATAATCACTTTACAAATATACTCTTTATTGAAATTATCATTAATCCGATAATAATAATAATCCCAGATATTATCTGATATATTTCTAAAACCTCATTTAAAATGATATATCCAAAAATAGATCCTGTTACAGGAACTAATAATCCATAAGGGGTTATTTGAATAGATTTATATTTATTTAACAAATACTGCCACATAGTAAAACCTATAACAGTAGATATATAAGCTGTATAAAATATTGATAAGAAAACCTTAATTTCTATATTGGAAAAATCTATTTTCAATAGTGAATCATATTCTAATATAAATGAAATGATAAATAATAATATTGCTGCCAATGGAGAAATCCATATTAAAAATGAAACCATATTTATATTGCCAAGATTTTTTAATTGAATATTAGCGACACCCCACGACATAGCAGCAGCGAGTATAATAAATATTGCTTGTAGCTTAAAATCACCATCATTATAAGTTAATAAAATAATTACTCCTAACATTCCTATAATCAAACCAATGATTTCATTTAAACTGGGTTTTTCTTTAATTAAAAATGCAGACATAATTACAGTGAAAAATGATTGGGTTTGTAATATCACAGCACTTAAACCAACTGATAATCCGGTACTCATGCCGTAATATAAAAGACTGTATTGTAATACTCCTAATGTAATAGGTAATGAAAAAAATTGTTTATTGCTTACTTTTGGTTTTTTTACAAAAAATATCCATGGAAATGATATTAAAAAAAATCTCAATCCTGCCAAAAAAATTGGAGGCAAAGATAATACTGCGATTTTAAGAGTAACAAAATTTAACCCCCATAAAATAACTATGATAAATGCCATTACGACATGTTTGGTACTCAAAACTAACCTTTAAATCATTAAGTGATAATTTTATAAGGTTTAGATTTATTTAAACCAGGAACAGTTTTTAATCGTATAAATCTTCTATTCTTTGCTCTGTTATATGAATCCTCAGAACTTTGTCGATTTTTACAAGTATATGAACAAAATAATTTTCTTTTATTTTCGGTTGAAAAAAGATTTTTACATCTTTCACATAATTTATAAATACATTCTCTTATCATAGATTTACTGATTAAACTCCAATAAAAATTAAGTAAACTAGTATTTTTATTGGAAAATTCAAGATGATTAGAATCAATTTTAAATTCAAAATCAGTAGATGGCAAAGAATGCTCATTATTGTTTAAAACATCTTGTATATAAAAAGATAAGGTTTTATGTAATAAATTTTTATCTTCAAAATTAGATATACAATCCATAAAAAATGCCTGTTTAAATTTACCTTTTGGAATAATAGAAAACAATTCATTTGTCTTTGAAAGTTGTTTTAATATTTTTTGTACTAAATCAAAAGATCGCTTTGATTGCCTATGCAAATAATCATAAAATATCAAAACAGACCAAATAATTCTCAATTCATTAAATAAAAACAAAAAATTAACATCTGATTTAATTAAAACACCGTTTGATGCCATAAATTCACAAATCGATTTAATGAAAATTTCTTTTTTAAATTCATTTATTTGTTCAAAAAAAGATAAATTATAAATATTTAAAAAATGAATTAATGAATCTTCTTTAAAATTATCATAATACTCAAATTGCTTATTTACATGAATTACTGATTCCAATGAATTAAAATTATTGTAATCAACATAAAAATACTCCGAAGCATCCAGTTCATATTTATCTAATGAATAAAAATTTAAATTTTTCTTTATATTAAGCAAAATTATCTTATTTATATCTAATAAATTATATTCAAAAACAATAAACATCTAAATACAATAAGATTTGAGGTTTAAGTTTTAATTTTTACTTAAAGCAATGTACAAATAAATTACCCTTTTTCTTTAAATTTTTCTTTTAAATCTGAAAGCTTAATCAAAGCTTCTAAAGGAGTTATATTATCCATGTCAATATCATTAAATATATTTCTTATTTCATCATAATTATTTTCATGTAAATTAAGAGGGAGTTGAGTTGATACATTAGTATAATTCAAACCTAATGGATTAGATTTTTCTTCTAAAGCAGATAATAACAATTTAGACTTACTGATTACCTCATCTGGCATTCCAGCTAAAGAAGCGACATAAATACCATAACTTCTGGCAGATATTCCTTTTGAGATATGGTGTAAAAATACAACACTTTCTTGATCTTCTAAAACTTTTACATGATAATTTTTTAATCTGTTAAGTCGGGATTCTAATGTTGTCATTTCGAAAAAATGAGTGGCAAATAAAGTTCTTGCACCAATTGAAGATTCCTCATGTATATATTCTGCTACTGACATTGCTATTGCCAATCCATCATATGTACTTGTACCTCTGCCAATTTCGTCTAAAATTATTAAAGATTTATTTGTTGCTTCATTTAATATAGTTGCAGTTTCAGTCATTTCAGTCATAAAGGTTGACCTGCCAGCTGAAAGATCATCTTCTAGTCCTACTCGTGTGAATATTCTGTCAACTAAACCAATCTCAGCATTTTCAGCAGGTACATAAGATCCTATTTGAGCTAATAAAACAATAATGCCAACCTGTCTTATAAAAGTAGATTTTCCAGACATATTGGGGCCAGTCAATAATATTATTTGATGATCTATGTTATTTAAATAAACATCATTAGGTACAAATTTACCTGTTTCTATTAGTTCTTCAACCATAGGATGTCTTGATTTTTGAATTTTCAAATTTAAAGATTCATTAATTTTTGGCTTAACATACCCATTTCTTCTCGCGATTAAAGACAATGAAGAATGAACATCTAATTCAGATATAACATTTGCTAATAAAGAAATTTCATTAACTTTTGAAATAATATTATTACAAATATCTTGAAATATTTTTCTTTCTAACTCATCTATTCTTTCAACAGATAAAATAATATCAGTTTCTAAATTTTTTAATTCTTCAGTAAAAAATCTTTCTGCATTTACTAAAGTTTGTTTCCTAATATAATAATCCGGAACTTGTCCCAATTGAGATTTGGTGATTTCAATATAATAACCAAAGATTTTGTTATATCTAACTCTTAAATTTTTTATTTGTGTTTTTTTTCTTTCAGTTAATTCCATCTGAGCCAATATATTTTTTGATGTAGCTAAGGATTGTCTGTATTTATCCAAATCTTCAGATAAACCTTTTTTAATTAATAGACCGTCACCTAATTTACCATCATATTGTTTTTCAAAAGAGTTATTTACAAGGTCGCAAATATATTTTATTTCATGAGCATTGATAAATAATTTTTTGAATTTGTTTGGTAAAAAATTAGATTTTAAATACTCAAATACATTTAAAGCCATATCTAAACTTTGAGATAATGTTAAAACTTCTATGGGACCTGCTCTATAATTAACTAATTTACTGAGTAATCTTTCTATATCAAATATTTTCTCAAGTTTACCAGCAAGTTTAGAAGATATATTTTCATTATCATAAAACCAAGAAATGATTTCTTGTCTAAGTTTTATCTTTTTAATATTTATTAATGGTTGCCCTAAATAATTTTTTAATAATCTTGCACCCATAGAAGTTTTCGTAATATTAAGTGTATTAAACAATGAAAAAGAACTGTTTAAGATATTTTTATCCGGAAATAATCCCAGGTTTTTTCTTGTTTGTGGATCGAGAAACATATATTCAGAAGTTTTGTAATATTCAACATTCTCGAAATTTATAGTATTAAAAAGCATGTTACGATACAGATAATTTGTTAAACCAATAAATGCTTTAGTTTCAACTAAATTGGTATCAAACCATTCGTTTCTTTCAATTATTGAAACATTATTATATTCCGAAGGGTCAAAAACCCAATTATTAAAATCAGCACTGTCCAAAAATTCATTTTTACCATAATATTCTAAATTAATTTTCTGCGATTTTAATGACAATAATTCTGATGGCCTTATTCTCGCCAATTCAGAATCAAGTGATTGAGTATCAATTCGTGTAACTTTTATTTCACCTGTAGAAACATCAATATAAGATATCCCAGTATTATTTTTTTCAGTAAAAGCTGCCATTAAATAATTATTTGAATTATTATCTAATAAATAATCTTCAAAAATCGTACCTGGGCTTACTACTCTAACAACTTTTCTGTCAATAATCCCTTGAGAATTAGGCTCTAAACCAATTTGTTCACAAATCGCTATTCTAAAACCTTTTTCAACCAAAATTGGTAAATGATTATCCAGTGAATGAAAAGGTATCCCTGCAAGTAAATGCACTTGGCCTTTTCCAAATTCTTTCTTAGTTAAAGTGATTTGTAATTCTGAAGATAAAATTTCCGCATCAGTATCAAAAGCTTCGTAAAAATCTCCCATTCTATATAATAAAATCGAATCGATATAATCCTTTTTTATACTTAAATATTGTTTCCAAGCAGGTGTTAAATTTTTACCCATAAAAATTTGATTACTTCCAGAATCTTTCTTCGAGAATCTTAAAACCCTTATTCTGACCTAATTTTTCTTTTATATCAATTATCATATCTGGATTTCCACAAGCATATACAATCGTATTATCTATATTCAATTGTTTTTGATTTATATAATTTTCTGCAATGATATTTACCCTTCCTGTCTTACCATTCCATTCTTCATTCCTAATATCTTTTGGTCTACTTATAGTTGGTTGATAAGTAACAAAATCAGGATAATCTTTGGATATTGTACTTAATTCTTCCGAATATCCCAATTCATCCATATAACTTGATCCTTGCAATATGTGAAATTTCATATTTGAAGAATTATTGTTTAAGAAATATCTAACATAACTCACGTATGGAACAATTCCGGTAACAGTACAAATAAGTAAATAATTATTATAATTAGTATCTTTAATCTGGAAAAGACCTTTGGCCTTTGGCCTTAAAGTTAGTTTATCTCCTACTTTCATTTCACAGATAATTGAAGATAATTCTCCATGTTCTACTAATTCAACAAATAATTCTAAAAAATTTTCATCAGGAGAAGAAGCAATAGAGTATGCTCTTTCAATTCCATCTACGCCTATTGTGCAATATTGGCCTGGTTTAAATGAATAATTTTCAGGTTTTAAAATCCAAAGTTTAAGCATGCAATCACTTAAATCTACTCTTTGAATGATTTTTGATTCTATTAAATTTTTATTTGTTTGATTAACCACAATAAAGAATATGAAAATAATAAAAAGGAATAATATTAAATTTTTTCAACTTCAACAGGAATGACTTCTAATTCAGGTACTCGGTAATATTTTAAATCAGATTTAGTTGTGTCAAGATTTTTAATCATATTTCCAAACAAAGTCGTAATATTTAAAACATTTTTTATTTGACCATTTGTCTTCACAATACACTGTAATAATTCTTGACCCTTTGATAATAAATTCAATTTATCATTCTGTTTAATATTGTGTTCAATAGCATCTTCAGGATGAATAGATAATTCAAAAATTTCTGAATTTGAATTAGTGCCGTTAGTATTGAAATTAACTACAAATTGGGACTTATTTAATACACGGCCTTTTGCCAAATAAAATCCATTTTTAGTAATATTCCCGGATCTATGAACAGAAGAAAAATTAAATTTATTATTTTCTGTATTTGCTATATTGTTCCAATATAAAACATTTTTATTATTAGGATTATTTGGGTTGTAAGGCCATGTGATATCACTTTGTGATTTCAATAACTTATATGAAAATTTATCATAAATAGATATATTGTTTACTATATCGTCAAATATATTTTCTGAATTATTGTACCTAAAGAGTTTTTTATTCATTTTTTTTGCAAGCATTTGAATTATTTTCCATGGTTGGATCTGCTCATTATTTGGTACCATACCAGGTCTTACCAATTGTATTCTTCTTTCTATATTTGTTTTTGTTCCTTCTGATTCTGAAAACGAAGTAGAAGGAAAAATAAAAGAACTAAATTGTTCTCGAAATTCAGATATTAAAGATTGATGAGAAATTACTTTAATAGAATCTGAAACTGAATCTATAGCTTCAAATAATTTATCATTATATGATTCATAAAAGTCTCCAATCAAATGTAATACTTCAATCTGATTATTACTTATCAAATCAATTAATTTATCAATAGACAAATCTCTATTATCATTTTTATATATATTATTTTGAGAGTTATATACTGTTGTAACTCCTAGATCAACCGCACCTTGGGCATTAGATCCCCTATACAGCGGAAACAGTCCCCCATATTCATTACCAACATTTCCTGTTATAAGGCTTAAATTAACCAAAGATTCAACTAATAAATCAATATTATTTTTATCAATGGTTTCATTTGAATATATTGTTGCCAAAGGACCTTTTGTTAATATGCTTACAGCTTCATTTATATCTTGAATGCTAACACCAGTTAAAGTTGATATCTTCTGTAAATCAAATTTCCATACTGATTGTCTAAATTCTGAATAATTATTACAAAATTTATCTATATAATTTTTATTTTCAAGTGATTGATCGATAATAGATCTTATTAATCCACCTATTAAATCTACTTCAGTTCCCGGGTAAGGTTTTAACCAAAGTTTTGCAAACTTAGTTAATTCTGTCTCTCTTTGGTCAATGACTACCATTTCAGATAAACCAGAATCTATAGCTTGTTTAATAGGTAAGGTTAAAACATTATGATTTTCAGTTGCATTAGCAGACACTACTAAAAACGACTTTGCATTCTTTAACCCTAGTATTGGATTAGTAGCAGCTGAATAACCTAGCATTTCTACCAATTTATATCTCAAAGAACTATCAATGTCAGCGTTACTTATCACATTATTAGTACCAATAACTTCTTTTGCAAATTTATTAGCAACATATATATCTTCATTAGTAAGATTACTATCGATGATCATCGCATAATTATTGGGATTAACTTCTTGTAAAATTTCTGTAACTGAATCGATATTTTCTGAAAAAGTTGTTTCAACTAATATATCTTCTCTTCTAACCATTGGAGATTTAATTCTTGATTTTGAATTAACATAATCAAAACCAAATTTCCCTTTAAAACATGTTTGCCCTCTATTAGCCGGAGACTGAAGATTACTACCAATTCTAATCAGTTTGTTTCTAACATTAGTTTCTAAATCAAAAGTACAACCAATAGGACAATAATTACAAACTGAAGTTGTCTTTGTTTCAGCTTTCTCCCATTTGTAGTCTTTTTCCACAATTGCCCCAGTAGGACAAACATCTATACACGCACCACAAAATTCACAGCCTGCATCAATCAAGCTATCTCCCATAGATGTACCGATTATAACTTTACCTGCACGCTCTTTTAAAGTTAAAACATTATCTACCCTAACTTCAGAACATACCCTGATACATCTAGCACACACAATACAAAGATTCATATCCATATCCCATAAAGGGTCATCATTCTGCACATGTTCGCCGCGATAATTGTAAGTTAACGGACTGTCCATTTCCATGTCTAAACTTCTCACAGTATCCTTCAATTCACATCTTTCATTTTTAGGACATGTTATACATCTATCATTTACAGAAACATGTCTTAAGCAAATGTCGCTTGGACCACACAGATCAATTCTATGACATGTTAAACATCCATGAGGATGTTCAGTAAGCAATAATTCCATCATACCTTTTCTTAAATCAACTATTTCATCAGTCTGCGTATTAACCTTCATACCTTCCACCACAGGAGTAGTGCATGAAGCAGGTGTTCCTCTTCCACCCTCTACATCAACAACACACATTCTACATGCTCCATAGGACTCCATTCCGGGGTAATAACACAAATAAGGTATATATATATCTGAATCCATAGCAGCTTGGAGTATATTTGTATCTTTATCTACTTTCACTTTCTTGCCATCGATGACAATATTTATTTTATTATCTTTATTATCTTTTCTAGCCATTTAATTCTCCTTTATAGTTTGCCAAGAACTTGGCCTAGTATTTTCAGGAAAAACTATTTGTCTTTCATTGCAGCTACCTGTAGGACAATTACCATCCATACAACTTTCAAAATCACTTTGAAAATGTTTCAAAGCAGAACTTATTGGATTGTAACCCAATTGCCCATGCCCACAAAGGGATCCTGCTTGCATATTCTTTCCTATTTTATTCATTAAATCAAGATCATTTAAATTTCCCTTCCCTTTTGAAATTTTTTCCACTATTTCCAAAAGATGTGTCATTCCCAATCTACAAGGAAAGCATTTTCCACAAGATTCATATTGGCAAAATGCAACAAGTGATTTTGTCAAATCAACAGCGCAGGTACGATCATCAACTATTATTATTCCACCAGATCCAAGAATGGCTCCCGCTTTTGCCATTTCATCAAAATCTATTTTTACTTTCAAACTATCAGGACCAAGCACACCCCCTAAAGGCCCACCTGTTTGTAACATTTTTAGTTTCCTCCCATCAGGAATTCCTCCTCCTATTTTCTCAACTACATCTTTAATTGAAATCCCCATTTCTACTTCATACATTCCTGGATTCAATATATCTCCTGACAAGCATACTATAGCAGTTCCTGAGCTACTTTCAGTACCTATTGATTTAAACCATTCGCTACCATTTCGAATAATTTCAGAGACATATGCCAATGATTTTACATTATTAATTGTGCTAGGCTTACCCCAGACACCATATGCTGCAGGAAAAGGAGGCCTAGATCTTGGCCTAGCGCTCTTTCCTTCTATAGATTCCATCAAAGCTGTTTCTTCACCAGCAACATATGAGTCCCCAGTTAAAGAAACTTCAATATCAAATGAAAAATCAGATCCAAAAATATTTTTACCTAACAGACCATTTTCATACGCTTGATTTATAGCTTCTTTAGTTCTATCAATAGGACCATCATGCCCATGCCTGATAAATACATAGCCATTTGTTGATTTAGTTGCATATCCTGCAATTGCCATACCTTCAATCAAAGTATAAGGATCACTTTCTAATATACCTTTATCATTGTAAGCACCTGGATCACCCTCTTCACAATTACATAATATATATTTAATCCCCTTAGAATTTGACATAAAACTCCACTTTAAACCTGTAGGAAAAGCAGCCCCACCTCTACCTCTTAAACCAGAATTTTTAACTTCGGAAATCACTTCATCAGAAGACATTTTAGTAACAGCTTTATGTAATCCTTCAAATCCTCCATTAGCAATATACTGAAATATATCGTTAAACGCTATATTACCTGAATTCCTTAAAGCTATTCTATTTTGAAGATTAATTCCTGGTAAATCATCTATTTTTTTTATTCCGTCAATAGATCTTTCACCTAATGATCCTAATAAATTATCAGTTAATACTTCACCTTTTTTAATATAACTATCTAAAATTTTCACAACATTATCTTTCGTGACATTTCCCCAAAAAATCCTAGGCTGTCCTTTATAAAGAATATCAATGATTGGCCCGGCATAACAAATTCCATGACACCCTACAGTATCAATGTTTATAAGCATTTTATTTTTCTCAATGTAATTAGCAATCACTGAAACAATTTCTTCAGATTCTAATGATGTTCCACAACACATTACACTACTTACCCTAATCCAAGGCTTAGTACCAGTTGTTAAGTCAAGCCAACGTTTATCACTATCTCTTTTTAATGCTTCAAAACTCATTTTAATTTATCCAACATTTTTAATAATTTTAAAGAATTCATTTTGCCACTTAATTTATGATTAATGCTTATCATAGGAGCTTGTGGGCAGGCTCCTAAACAAGTGTTGAATTTTAATGTAAATTTACCATCACTGGTGTCTCCTTGATTCTTCAGTTTAAATTTTTCTAATACTGAAGATTGTAATTTTGATGCACCATTTACATGGCAACTAGGTCCCCAACAAATTTCTATAGTATGCTTTCCGGGAGGGTCAAATCTGAAATTTAAATAATAAGAAGCAACTCCCCAAACATCATTAGTTGTAACATTCACAAAATCAGCAACAACTTTAATTGCATTTTTTGGTAAAAAACCAATCCCGTCCTGTACACTCAGTAATGAAGACAAAATTGTTACAGTAGTATGGTCCTGATTTTCAAGAATATCTAAAATATACTCATTATTTATATTTTTCAAAGCAGACAATTATGTGAAAATTTGCTCAACAAATTAATAATCAATGTATGAGATAATATCATAGAAATTTTATTTCTTCACTCTTCTTAAGTAATAAGTTAACAAACTAACAATAAAATATAGTTATTAATGTTACAAATAGAAATATTTAAAAAAATAAATCGCAATTATTTATACTTCAACTATTTTTGGTATACTGTAAGTCTCTTTATTCTTTGAAATACAGGTAAAATTTTATGAATAACACAAAAATAATTCAATCACCAAAAGAATTTTGGAAAGCTTCCAGGAATAACGAATATCTTAAATCAACATCAGGAGTAGCTCCGGGCTACGTACAAACTAACTTAGCTGTTTTACCAAAAGAATACGCATTTGATTTTTTATTATTTTGTCAAAGAAATCCCAAACCATGTCCTTTATTAGAAGTTATGGAACCAGGCCAACCCGAACCTAAAATACTTGCTAAAGGAGCAGATATTAGAACTGATATTCCTTATTACAGAGTATACAAAAACGGTGAATTAACAGAAGAAACCAAAAATATTACTGAATATTGGTCTGATGATTTGGTATCTTTCCTTTTAGGATGCAGTTTTACTTTTGAAACAGCTATGCTCAATGCAAACATTTCTTTAAGGCATCTAGAACAGGATACTATCGTCCCAATGTATATAACTAATATACAGACTACCCCTGCAGGTATTTTCAGTGGACCTATGGTTGTATCTATGAGACCAATTCATAAAGATAATCTAGTTAGAGCAGTACAAGTTACTAGTCGATTCCCAGCAACACATGGAGCTCCAATACATATAGGAGACCCAAAGGAAATTGGTATAGAAAATATAAATTTACCAGATTTTGGAGAAAGAGCAGAGATAAAAGAAAATGAAATCCCTGTATTTTGGGCATGCGGAGTAACGCCTCAAGTAGTTGCATTAAAATCAAAACCTTCAATAATGATCACTCATTCACCTGGATATATGTTTATCACCAATGAAAGAGATGAATCAATAGCAGTTTTATAAATTTATTTGGAATCATTATGGAAACAATTAAAGAAATTATTAGTGATCATGATGGAAGAGGAATTTCATTACTCCTACCGCATGTTTCTGATACTGTATGCGAAGATGCAGCAAAATTAATATTAGATAATGAATATAAAGTAGCTATACTCACAGGGTTTTATATCATATCAGCAGGCGCAACAGAAACTGATGGCCCAATAGGTGCAATTGCAATAGGAAATGCACTAAAAAAATTAAATTATGATGTCACCTACATCACAGATCAGTTTTCAATAGACCCAATTGAGCCTATTTTAAATTCAGATGATAAATTTGAATTATTTCCATTAACAAATATAGAAGAAAGTAAAAAATATGCAAAAAATTTACTTGATCGTATTAATCCAAATCTAATCATATCAATTGAAAGATGTGGGATAAATATTAACGGAGACTATCTAAATAGTGCTGGAAAAAAAATACATGAATATAATGCTAAAACTGATTATTTATTTGATCATAATATTCCCAGCATAGGTATAGGTGATGGAGGGAATGAAATTGGCATGGGAAATCTAACAGAAATAATTAAAAAATCAGATTCATTGTCTAATCCTCCCTGTATTACTGAAACTGATATTTTGATACCTACAAGTGTATCTAATTGGGGAGGTTATGGTCTTGTAGCAGGCTTATCAAAATTATCTGGAAAAAATTTATTGCCATCCACCGAAGAAGACGAACAACTTATTAAAAATTTTGTTGACGCAGGAGCAGTAGATGGCATTACTGCGGCACAAGTATATAAAGTAGATAGTTTCGAACTAGATGTAAATAGTTCGATTATAAATCGTTTACATAAAGTAATTTAATAAGTCCCGACCAACTTAGAATACACTAATAATCTTGAATGATATAAAAAACTAGGAACGCAAGTTACTAAAATAGCTTCCGGAATATCTGATTTCAAATCCAAATATAATTCTTCCTTAGGAATCACTTCAGTTTTATATATTTGATATACATAAGTTTTCTTATCAGTTGAAATATGTACAAATAAAGATGGGTTCTGATTTAATAATTCTGGTATTTTAGGTAGCATATGAAAAACATTCCCTTCTTTCCTGATAAAACTTTCTAAATGTCCAAAATACCATGACTTTCCAATCCCTCCCGGATTCACACTTTCTGGTATATGCCCAACAATGTTTTTTGGAGTTTCATAAGAAGCCGAAGATCCCAAATCAATAATTTCTAAATCCGAAACTTTTGAATTTAACCCAATCTCAGAAATAACAATCTTAGTTGGGATTGCAGTTTTGGGTAAATTAATAAAAGGTTTTTTATACAATTTAAAATTATCAGGTAATTCCTCATATAAATCTACTTCATCAAAATCTTCACCATCAATCAAATCATTATCATTTAAAATTTCTTTTGAAGAATCTTTGATGATTTTATTATCGGATTCAGGAACAAGGTTTTTAGTATTATTTGTAATTTTATTAGCATTTGAGTCAGAAGTTTTTAACTCAATTTGTGAATTTAAATCTTCTAATCCTTCATCTTTGAATAAAATCAAACCTATTAGAGACAAAGATACAATCAAACAAAGAACACCTATAATTTCAAATATACGATATCTAAGTATTGAATGTATAATTTTCAATATAATATTTTTTTATCTAACCCTTGGTGAATGCGATTCTCCGCTGGCAATTGGCTCATCTAGGTAGACATCACCATTCCTAATTTTAAGATTATAACCACAATCAGGAACATTGCAGACCCACGCCTTATAATGTATTGCTGCTCCATGATTACCAAAATCTGACAACGGCAATAATTGCCCTTTATTACACTTCATACAATTGGGGAACTGATATGTTTCAGCCACTTTACTATCCTCCACTCAAATTTATATCATTAATTAAATAATATTATATTCTAAATATTTATAATTACCAACTAAATAATTGTTTTGCATTATTATAAAAAATATTATTTAAATTATTTGTATCTAAATCAGATTTCTTAATATAATCTACAGCTCTATATATATTTATTAAACCATAGTCGCTTCCAAATAAAATTTTATTATCACCTAATATTTGTTTAAAAATTTTAACTATTGAAGAATCGTATAAAAAATCTATTGCAGCTGTGTCAAAATATACATTATTTAATTCTTTACTTACCTCAGGCATTAAAAAATAAATCGGCAATCCCCCTCCTAAATGTGCAAATATTATTTTTAATTCCGGATATTGTAACGCAAAGGAATATAAAATAGAGGGATACATTTTCCCTTTGCCATTATATATATGACCCACAGGTTCAGATGAATGTACTGAAAAGATCATTTTATTTTCAACCATATAATCAACTATTGGATTCATCATATTAAAATCTAATAAATTAAAACCTTGAATATCAGGATGTAATTCACCAATACCTGAAATTCCTAGTTTTTTAATTCTTTTTAATTCATCTACACTTTTACCTTCACTCCAAGCAGGGTTGATTGATCCCAAAGTTTTTACCTGACTATATTTATGAGATAATTCAATCAAGAAATCGTTAGTATATTTTGTTAATTCATAATCTATATAACCAATACTTTGAATAACAATTTTGAGTTTCGAATTATTATCCAATATCATTTTAAGATCATCTTCGGTATAAATTTGAGCATTGTCATTTGCATATAATTGATTAAAATTAGCATCAATTTTACAATACTTTATTCTGTTGCTTTTCATATCATCAGGGAAAAAATGTGTATGTACATCAATTAAATTCATAGTAATATATCTTGAAGATAGTTTGTAAAATTATATTATTAATATTTAAACTATACTTTAAATGCTTTTATAGAAGATAGAGGAAAAAAGATATGAATATTTATGATGAAATAGGTGTAAAAAAAGTTATAAACACGTTGGGTAATTCAACAGTTCTTGGAGGAAACACCACTTCGGGTGAAGTGAAAGAAGCTATTGAATCTGCATCAAATAATTATGTAGATATGAAAGAATTAACAGACACATGTCGTAAATTAGTTGCAGATTTAATTGGAAGTGAATCTGCATTAATCACCCCTGGAGCAGCTTCTGCCTTATCATTAGCAACTGCTGGTGCTATGACCGGAACAGACAGAACTCTCATAGAACAAATTCCTGATACAACAGGAATGAAAAATGAAGTAATTATCCAAACCCAATTAAGGGTTCCGTATGATAAAGCAATAGAAGTGGCTGGTGCAAAATTAATTGAAGTCGGTTCCTCAGAAAAAACTTCTGTTGAACATATAACCAACGCGATAAATAATAATACTATAGCAATTCACTATTTACCGGGTGGAGAAAGTGTTGCATCTTCAGGAAAACATACTAATGCATTAGATATAGAAACAATTATAAAAATTGCAAAAGACAATAATATATATGTAATAGTAGATGCTGCCGGACAAGTTTATCCTACTGACAATCTTACAAAATATATAAAAATGGGTGCTGATGCCGTTGCTTATGGAGCAAAATATTTTGGTGCATTAAATGGTACAGGTATTCTAGTTGGAAAATCTGAAATAATTGAAGCAGCAAGATTACACAGTTTTATAGGATTCGAATTCGAAAAATTAAGATCTATTGGCAGATCAATGAAAATGGATAAAGAAGATGTCATTGCAGTATACGTTGCTTTAAAACAATGGATGACAATGAATCATGAAGAACGAATAGAAATTGCAGAAAAAAAGGCATTGCTACTTAAAGATAAAATATCATCTGTTTCAAATATAAGCATATCTGAACCAGATATTTCAGGAACAACAATTGGTTTAAAAATAACTCTAAATGAAAATTGTCCTTTTAATGCTGACCAATTATCAGAAAAACTTGCATCTGGAAACCCCAGTATATGGGCACGCGGTGACGATGATACTTCTGTAATCTTTAGGATGGGAACAGTTAATGAAGAAGATTTAGATATTGTTGCTGATAAATTAAAAGAAATACTAAATTAAATTATGTTTAATATTGAATTATTACGAGCTAACAAAGAATCTGTAATCAAATTATTAAAAAGCAGAAAT
>Ga0209445_1000793_pt1 | contig 17505 bp, 13 predicted proteins | sample MarorgKNORR_S2LV_4_FD_188223 | JGI IMG/M metagenome (GOLD analysis project Ga0209445, IMG submission 188223) | Marine microbial communities from the Southern Atlantic Ocean, analyzing organic carbon cycling - NADW_A/KNORR_S2/LV (SPAdes) (version 2) | ecosystem: Environmental > Aquatic > Marine >...
GCTGTCTTCAAGCTCATGGCGTCTGCTCCCGCGACACGTAGCCCTCCGAAAAGAGCAGAAGGGTGCCCGAGCGTCCGAGGTTGGGGCCGAAGAGGCCAAGGTCGTTGGCGATCGACTCACTAACCCGGTTACCGCTGCGCGTCAGCAGTTCCACGCTCGCTCCCGGAACCGGAATGTCGTTGGTCTCATCCAGGACTGTGCCATGCACCGTTTGGGCCCGGAGCGATCCTGCTGGGGTCAGGATCGAGGCGATCAGCGCCACCATTGCCAGCGCGACTCGCGGAAGCGAAGCGCCGGTCCTCATCGATCGCGCACGCGCGCGATCGCCGCGTCGGCAAGCAACCGTCGTAGCGCGCATCGGTCCTCCCTTTGCAGTGGCAACCGTGCAATGCTAGCCCGTGTAGACGCTCTGCCGCTACTCGGTCCAGTCGTAGAAGCCGCGCCCGCTCTTTTTTCCGAGCCTGCCCTCGGCCACCATGCTGCGGAGTAGGGCAGGGGGTTCGAATGCGTCGGACTGGAGCGTGGCGTGCAGGTATTCGGCGATGCCGAGGCGTATGTCCAGCCCGACGAGGTCGGTGAGCCTGAGCGGGCCCATGGGGTGGCGGTATCCGAGCTCCATCGCCGTGTCGATATCCTCGGGGCTCGCGACGCGCTGCTCGACCATACGGATGGCTTCCATGCCGAGCACGATACCTAGGCGCGAAGACGCAAAACCGGGCGCGTCGCGCACCACGATCGGCTGCTTGCCGAGCCGAAGCGCAAAGGCCACCGCGGCGTCCCGTGTCTCATCAGAGGTCTCAGGGCCCCAAACCACCTCGACCAGCTTCATGATGTGCACCGGATTGAAAAAGTGCATGCCCACGAAGCGGCTGGCGTCCGAGACGGCTCCGGCGATCTCGCCGATCGACAGCGAGGACGTATTGCTCGCCAAAATCGCATGGTCGGGTGCGGCGCTGTCCACCTCGGCGAAGATCTTCGCCTTCAGCTCCACCAATTCCGGTGCGGCCTCGATGACGAGGTCGACGCCGTGCACGGCATCCGCGATGACCGTTGCGATCGAGATGCGGGCCAGTGCGCTGTCTCGCTCTTCCTCGGTGACTTTGCCGCGCGCCATTCCCTTGTCGAGGTTCGCGCGCACACGTTTGGCGCCCGAGCTCGCTGCTTTTTCGTTGACGTCGAAGAGGCGGACGTCACATCCAGCCATGGCACAAATCTGCGCGATGCCGTGCCCCATGGTGCCCGCACCCAGTACCGCGACGGTGTGGATTGCGCTCACGGCGCCTCGTAGAGGCTCGCGATTCCCTGGCCCACGCCGATGCACATGGTTGCGAGCCCACGTTTGACGCCGCGCCGCTTCATCTCGTGTAAGAGCGTTACGACGATCCGTGCGCCCGAACAGCCGACCGGGTGACCGAGCGCGATCGCTCCTCCGTTCACGTTGACGATCGCTTGGTCGAGGCCGAGTTCGGACATGCATGGCACCGCCTGAGCCGCGAACGCCTCGTTCAGCTCGACGAGGTCTAGGTCGTCGACGCTCCATCCCACTCGGTCGAGTGCCTTGCGCGTCGCCGGAACCGGCCCGATGCCCATCCGTTGCGGCTCCACGCCCGCGACCGCGCCACCCACGACTCGCACCATGGGCTCCAGACCCAACTCCTTGCCGCGCTCGGCCGAGACGACTAGGAGCGCGGCGGCACCGTCGTTGATTCCGGAGGAGTTGCCCGCGGTCACGGTGCCCCCCTCTTTGAAGACCGGACGGAGCCGCGCGAGCGCCTCGAGCGTCGAGCTGGGGCGCGGGTGCTCGTCGACATCGAAGATGACAGGGTCTCCCTTCCTCTGTGGGACCGAGACAGGGACGATCTCGTCGGCGAATCTGCAGGCGGCGATTGCCGCGGCCGCGCGCGCCTGACTCTCGGCGGCGAAGGCGTCTTGAGCCTCCCTGGACGCGTTGTGGTCCTGCGCGACGATCTCCGCGGTCTCGCCCATGCCGATCGTCCACTCCGGCGTGAACTTCGGATTCGGGAAGCGCCACCCGAGCACGGTGTCCGCCATCGACGGATGGCCGCGCTGGTACGCCACGGACGGCTTGAGCATCACGAACGGTGAGCGACTCATGCTCTCCACGCCGCCGGCGATGAAGACGTCGCCCTCGCCGGCCGAGATCGCATGGAACGCGGAGAGCACCGTCTGCATGCCCGAGCCGCACAAGCGGTTCAGGGTCTGCCCCGGCACCGTGACCGGAAGACCCGCGAGCAGGAGCGCCATCCTGGCGACGTTTCGGTTGTCTTCGCCTGCCTGGTTGATGCAGCCGAAGAGCACGTCGTCGATCGACTCGGGATCGATCCCGGTCCGCTGCACCAGAGCCTTGATGGCCACTGCGGCGAGGTCGTCCGGACGAACTGACGCCAACGCGCCACCGTGTCTTCCAATCGGGGTCCGTACCCCGTCGACGATCCAAGCTTCAGCCATGTCGTTCCGGTCCCGGCTATTTGCCTTGGAATTCAGCTTTCCGCTTCTCGATGTACGCGTTGAGTCCTTCCGTGGCGTCGTCGCTCGCGAATAGCTGTGCCTGCAGTTCACGCTCGAGCGCGAGCGCGAGCTCGAAGGGCATTTCGGAGCCCGTCTGCACCGAGCGCTTGATGAGGCCGACGGCCTTGGTCGCCTTGTTGGGCGTCGTGAACTGTGCCGCATACTCGAGCACTGCTGCCAGGAACGAGTCGCGGTCCTCGCTCTCGTAGATCTCGTTCACGAGCCCGAGTTCCAGCGCTTTTTCGAAGCCGAAGGTCGAGCCTTCGGTCATCAATTGGATGGCCTTCGACTTGCCCACCATTCGTACCAAGCGCTGCGTGCCGCCCGTGCCCGGAAGCACGCCTAGCGCGACTTCAGGAAGGCCGCACTTGCCCGCGTCTTTACGCGCGATCCGGATGTCTGCGGCCATCGCGATTTCGAGACCGCCGCCGACCGTGTGGCCGTTGAGTGCCGCGATCACGAGCTTCGGTGTGTGCTCGAGGCGATTGAGCGTCTCGTTGGCGTGCAGGCAGAAACAATACTTCCAGTCGGGGTCCGCTTCGGAGAGCATTCCGATGTTTGCGCCGGCGCAGAAGAACTTCTCACCCGCGCCGGTGATCACGATCACCTCGACCGCTTTGTCGAAGCGAGCCTTTACGACACTCTCGTCAATCTGCCGCATCATCTCGTGCGTATATGTATTTGCGGGCGGATCGTCGAGCGTGAGAATCGCGATCCCGTTCTGCACCTCGTACTGGACCAGTACCTTCTCGGACATCTGCGCTACCTCAAGTCTTTAGATCATGTTTAGGGGCGCACCGTATACACGCCGGAGAGCCGGTGTTCCGCCCCTCGGACCCGGCGAAACGTCAGTCGTGACGTGGGGTTCACGGCCTCTCGGCACGCCGGATGTCGTGGAGGAAAGGCCGACCGACTCGGGTCAGGGTAGCCACGGGGCGGTGGATGGCACGAACTTCTAGGTATGAGACTCCGTTTGCCGAACACTCCACGGCTTCTGAGGCCTGGCTCGTTTGTGATGATGGCCGCTGTGCTCGGGACGCTACTCGGGTGCGAAGACACGACGACCGACCCGCTGGCTCGCATCGTTGCGGGGGAGACCGCCGGGGCGCTCGCGCTCGGAGTCGACCTTCCCCATCCGGGCTCGTGGACCGTGCCGGATGACGCAACTCCCGAGTCGGCGGATGCGCTCGTGCGCTGGCTGACCTCCTGGGACCTGCCCGGCGACGAGGGTCGAGGGGTTCGTAACCTCACGTATTCGTCGCTGGCGACGCTCTTCGTTCCAGAGCTCGGCCGCGGCGGCATCGGCGAGCAGCTCGACCGACTTGCCGAAGGCGTGAGACGAGCCCTGCTGCTGCCCGAAGAACAGCTGCCGGAACGCATCCACGTCCGTATTTCGGAAGCCGCGAACGCGCACGCGCTGGCGCTCGACGCGCTGCGGGCCGAGAATCTACGGGACGCCATGGTGCAGTTGCTCGCCGGGTCCGATGCGCTGCGTGAGGTCGGACCGGAAGCGGTCGCGAGGACGATGGTGTCTGAAGTGGTCGCCGGCCGCCGAAACATCTCGGCAGGTGACTCGTACTCTGAACAGGATCTCGAGCGTCTCGACCGTCTGCTGCGTGGGGGGCGAGACGCTCTGTCGGACCAGGATTGGGTGCGCGCGATCAGACGAGCGTACTATGCCAGAGGGCTGATGGTACGTGATGGCGCTTGAATTCAACGTAGGACGTCGTACGGGAGGGACCGCATCATGAACCGCCGTCAACGTGTTTGCCTGCTTGCCTCTGCGGTCGTGCTCGGACCACTCGCGCTGCCTGTACCGGCCCAAAACAGGCACACGGTCTACCGCGTGCCTGTTACAGGTGTGATCGAGCTTGGTCTGGCTCCTTACATCGAGCGTAACGTGAGCGAGGCCGCCGCCGCGGGCGCCAGTGCGATTGTGCTCGACATCGATACGCCGGGCGGCCGGGTGGACGCCGCGGAACGCATCGCGGATGCGCTCTCCGACTCCGAGGTTCCCGTGTACTCCCTGGTGAATCGGCGTGCCTTCTCGGCGGGCGCGCTGATTGCGCTCTCGACGTCACGCATTTACATGCGGCCCGGATCGGTCATCGGTGCCGCGACCCCGGTCGACGGCTCCGGCAAGAAAGCCCCCGAGAAGATCGTGTCCGCGATGCGCAGTGAGATGCGCGCGCTCGCCGAAGCCCAGGGTCTCGACCCCACCGTCGCCGCCGCGATGGTGGACGAGGACGTCGAGATCGAGGGTGTCGTGGAGTCCGGCAAGCTGCTCACATTGACAACGTCGGAGGCCGTAGCGCTCGACTATGCCGTAGAGATCGAGGACCTCGACGCGCTGCTGGCCGCGCTCGGCTACAGTGGCGCGGACGTGGTCACGTCCAAGGTCAATTGGGCTGAGCAGTTGGTGCGTTTCTTCTCCAACCCGATTGTCGCTCCGTTCTTGCTGTCCCTGGGGTTCCTGGGGCTGTTGGCGGAGATCAAGACCCCGTCGTTCGGCATGGCCGGCGCGGCGGGTGTGATCTCGCTGAGCCTTTACTTCGGCTCGCATCTGATCGTCGGACTGGCCGGCCTGGAGGACATGCTCATCTTCGGTGCCGGCGTGGTCCTGCTGGGTGTGGAGGCACTCGTCATACCCGGGTTCGGGCTCTTCGGAGTCGCTGGAATCGTAGCGGTCGCAGCCGGCTTGTTCATGAGCATGCTGGGCTCGCTTCCTACGGCGTCGGAGTACACGTCGGCCGGCATGATACTGACGACGACTGTGTTGCTGGTCCTCGTCTCGGCGTGGGTGCTCATACGTACGCTGCCGAGGACCTCGAGGTTGGCCAAGAGCGGCATCTTCCTGTTGCAGCGGACCGACCGCGCGATCGGGTACGAGTCCGCCGAGGTACGAGACGACTTGATGGATACGATCGGCACCGCGATCACCGACCTGCGTCCGTCGGGCACCGCGCTGTTCGGGGACGAGCGCATCGATGTCGTCTCCGAGTCGGAATGGATCACCGAGGGCACACAGGTGCGCGTCATCAGCGCTGAGGGATATCGACACATCGTCCGCGCCGTTTCTGCCGATGAGGCGGAGAACGTCTGAGGGCGCCACGAACAACACTCACCAATTGAGGCTCTCTTAATGGAACCCGCACTCGTCTTCCAGGGGTTTGTGATCGCCGCGATGGCCGCGGTATTTTCCATCGTCGTTTGGTTGGTTCCGGTCCGCCTGTATATCGAGGCGTTGTCAGCGGGTGTGCATGTGGGTTTCAGCAACCTCATCGGCATGCGCCTGCGCAAGGTGATCCCGTCGGGCGTGGTTCGCCCCCTCATCACCGCGACCAAAGCCGGCATCGACCTCGACATCAACCAGCTCGAGGCGCACTACCTCGCAGGCGGTGATGTGCATCGCGTAGTCGGGGCGCTCATCAGTGCCGACAAGGCGTCGATTGAGCTCGAGTTCAATCAGGCCGCGGCCATCGACCTCGCCGGACGGGACGTCTTCGAGGCCGTACAGGTTTCGGTCAACCCCAAGGTCATCAACACGCCGAAGGTGGCAGCGATGGCCAAAGACGGTATCCAGCTCATTGCCATCGCGCGCGTTACGGTGCGCGCGAACATCAACCGACTCGTCGGTGGTGCTGGTGAGGCGACGATCCTGGCACGCGTCGGTGAGGGCATCGTATCCACCATCGGTTCGGCGGAATCACACAAGAAGGTGCTCGAGAACCCGGACGCGATCTCCAAGACCGTGCTCGCCAAAGGGCTGGATTCGGGCACCGCCTTCGAGATTCTCTCCATCGACATCGCGGACGTGGATGTCGGCAAGAACATCGGTGCCGAGCTCCAGACGGATCAGGCTGAGGCGGACAAGCGCGTCGCGCAGGCGCGCGCCGAGGAGCGCCGCGCGATGGCGGTCGCGAAGGAACAGGAAATGAAGGCGCTGGTTGAGGAGATGAAGGCCGAGGTCGTGAAGGCCGAGGCGGAGGTTCCGCTCGCGCTTGCAGAGGCGTTCCGTGCGGGGCATCTCGGGGTGATGGACTACATGCGGTACAAGAACATCCAGGCGGACACGTCGATGCGGAAAGCGATCGCGGGACCCGACGATGGTGGATCCAGCCCCATTGAAGGCGACTAGGCGCAGCTCATGGAAGGACTGGTCTTCCTCGTCGTGATCGTGGTCTTCTCCATCTTGGAGAGCGTTCTCAAGAAGCGGAAGGCTGCGCAGGCCCGGTTGCACGGCGAAGCACCGGAGGACGATCTGCACGCGCCGACCTACGACGCCCATCCCTCCTACGACGATGACGCATCGTACGACGACGGCCCATCCTACGACGAGGGACCCTCCTACGACGACCAGATCGACGACGACGTTCCGGAGTACTCGAATCAATACAGAGCAGCATCGCGGCCGACCCCGACGCCGGCCCCACCAACGCCGCTGATCCCGAAGGACATCTGGGAAGAAATCGCCGGACTCGTCTCCGGCGTGCAGCCGCCTGCGCCGACCGCTCCGCCCGAGCCAGGCAGGGAGAGCGTGGCGCTGGCACGGACGCCGACGTTCCAGCCCGCTCCGAAGCAAGAGCACGTCGTGCACCGTTCCCACGCGGGCTACGGAACGGACCCTTCCTCGCGCGCGCCTTCGGAACAGGACGGGCTGGATCCGCTCGCGGAGCACATTAGTGCGGACGTCGGAGCAGCCCACAAACTGTTCTTGAGCCGGGACCCGCATGCGCTCCGTAGGGCCATCATCTTGCAAGAGATTCTGGGACGGCCCGCGGCGTTCCGCGGGGATCCGTACGAGCCCTAGCAGCCCGCTGTACTAGCGCCCACCGGCTACGACGTTACATCTCTCCACGCGCCATCTTCCTGAGCACCGTCTGCAGAATCCCGCCGTTCATGTAGTACTCGACGTCGACGTCCGAATCGAGGCGGACATTCGCTTTGAACTCCGTCGTCCTTCCGTCTTCGGCGGTCGCGCTCACGTCGACCGTGCATCCGGGCTCCAGGCCATCGGCGATGCCCGTGATGTCGAACGTCTCGCGCCCATCGAGGCCGAGGCTCTCCGCGGTAGCGCCGTTTTCGTACTCGAGAGGAAGGACGCCCATCCCGACCAGGTTGCTGCGGTGGATGCGCTCGAAGCTCTCGGCGATTACCGCGCGCACGCCGAGGAGGATGGTGCCTTTTGCGGCCCAGTCGCGTGAGCTGCCAGTGCCGTACTCTTGGCCCGCGAGCACGACTAGCGGCGTTCCCGCCTCCTGGTAGAGCATGGAGGCCTCGTAGATGGGCATCTGCTGGTCGGTCGGAAAGTGGATCGTGTATCCGCCTTCGGTGCCATCGAGCAGAAGGTTCTTGATGCGCACGTTTCCGAAGGTGCCGCGCATCATGACGTGGTGGTTGCCCCGGCGGGCACCGAACGTGTTGAAGTCTTTCACCTCGACGCCACTTTCGCGCAGATACGCACCGGCCGGCTCGGCCTTTGGTATGGCGCCCGCAGGCGAGATGTGATCGGTGGTGACCGACTGCCCGAGCATGACCATGACGCGAGCACCGTGGATGTCGCCCACCGGCGGGACGTCGAGCGTCATGCCCTCGAAGAACGGCGGCTGCTGCACATACGTCGAGGAAGAATCCCACTCGTAGAGGCTGCTCTCCTCAGGGAGGGGCAGCGCCTGCCAGTTCTCGTCACCCGTGTTGACCACCTCGTAGCGCTTGGTGAACATCTCGGGCTCGAGAGCGCCGGCGACCGTATCGGCGACCTCCTGAGCGGACGGCCAGATGTCGGCCAGGAAGACCGGCTTTCCGTCGTCGCCGTGGCCCAGAGGCTCGTTGTACAGGTCAATGTCGATGCGCCCTGCGATCGCATAAGCCACGACGAGCACCGGCGACATCAGGTAGTTGGCGCGTACCAGCGGATGGATGCGGGCCTCGAAGTTGCGGTTGCCCGAGAGCACCGAGGCCACCACCAGGCCGTTTTCTTCGACCGCCTGGTGGATCTTTTCTGGCAGAGGCCCACTGTTGCCGATGCATGTCATGCAGCCGTACCCCACCACGTGGAAGCGCAGCTGTTCCAGGTAGGGCAGCAGCCCCGCCTGCGTGAGATAGTCGGTCACGACGCCGCTGCCGGGCGCCATCGCCGTCTTGACCCATGGCTTCACGTCCAGGCCCTTCTCGACCGCCCGCTTCGCGAGCAGGCCCGCGCCGACCATCACCGAAGGGTTCGACGTATTCGTGCAGCTCGTAATCGATGCGATCACGATGGTACCGTCGCCGATCTCGTAGCTCTCGGCGTCGGCCTCGACCGTGCAAGCCCGGCTCGGGCTCCCTCCTCGAGCGACCGCAACCGATGGCTCGGCGCCACCTTCACCCGACCAGCTCTCGCCGGTACGCCCGCCTGCGTCCGAGCCAAGCAGACTGGCGTCGTCGAGCTCGAATCCGGCTGGTACGAGCGCCGGCAAGTCACGCTCGAACGAAGTACGCATGTCGGCCATGCGAATCCTGTCCTGCGGGCGCTTCGGCCCTGCCAGGCTCGGCTCCACGGTCGACAGGTCCAGCTCGATCGACGAGGTGAACTCGGGGTCCGGCGTCTCGTCCGTGCGGAAGAGGCCGAGCTCCTTGCTGATGCGCTCGACCCGCTCGGCCATCTCCTCCGAGCGGCCCGTGCCGCGTAGGTAGGTGAGCGTCGAGTCGTCGATCGGGAAGAAGCCGATCGTCGCACCGTACTCAGGCGACATGTTGGCGAGCGTCGCTTTGTCGGGCAGCGCGAGGTTGCTCAGCCCCGGCCCGTAATACTCGACGAAGCGGCCGACGCAGCCGTGCTCGCGCAGCATTTCGGTGACGTGCAACACCAGGTCGGTTGCGGTTGCGCCCTCGGGCAGCGTCCCCGAGAGCTTCATGCCAACCACTTCGGGCAGCAGCATGTAATACGGCTGGCCGAGCACCACCGCCTCGGCTTCGATGCCGCCCACGCCCCAGCCCACCACGCCGAGCCCGTTGATCATGGTCGTGTGCGAGTCGGTGCCCACCAGCGTGTCGGGATAGGCCAACCAGGTGTCGTCGTGCTCGTGACGGTGGATGACCGACGCGAGGTACTCCAGGTTGACCTGGTGCACGATCCCGGTGCCCGGCGGCACGACCGAGAAGTTGTCGAACGCCTCACCGGCCCAACGCAGCAGCGCGTACCGTTCGCGGTTGCGCTCGAATTCGCGCTCGACGTTCAGCCTAAACGCATCCTCGAAGCCGAAAAAGTCGACCTGCACCGAGTGATCGATGACCAGGTCGACGGGCACCACCGGGTTGATGCGCTGCGGGTCACCACCGAGGACCTTGAGCCCGTCACGCATCGCGGCCAGATCGACGACCGCCGGCACCCCGGTGAAGTCCTGGAGGACGACACGGGTGGGCATGAAGGGCAGGTCGGCCCCAGCGTTGCTCGGGCTCCACTCGGTCACGGCCTTCACGTGCTGCTGGGACACGTAGTCGCCGCCCGCGTGCCGCAGAGCATTCTCCAGCAGGACCCGGATCGAGAAGGGAAGGCGGTCGAGCGAGTCGATCACGCCGTCTTCTTCGAGCTTGGAGAGGCGATAGAAGGAAGTCGGGCCCTCGGGGAGGTCGACTGTGGTCAGCGCGCCGAAGGGGTCGGGTCTAGGGTCTGCCACGGTGGCTCCTGTGGTCAGGTACTCTTTGTGGGACCCCCTAATGATGGTCGAAGTGAAGGAGCGTGTCAGGGGCTGCTGGTTGAGCCCAGGGCGGGCCTGTGGTTAGGTTGAGCGCCCACGGATGCGACCGGTCTCGGACGCACCAAGCCGGGGTGGCGGAACGGTAGACGCGGCGGCCTCAAGAAATCTCGGGACAGCTCCTCTTGGGGCTCCCTACCCAGCCGTCCCAAGAGATTCCGGGCGCTGGGCGATCGTTGGTATTCCCCTGTCGACCCCACAGCGCCTACGGTGCTCGCCCCCCGGCTCCAGAGACGGTAAAACCTGCCGACTAGTTCCTTGGAATGCCCCAGCTTCTTGGACCTCAGACGCCTCGAGGTCTAGCATAGGATGTCGTACCGCACTGAGGGGCACGTCAATCGTCGTTCAACGTCGGTTCGCCCTAGATTTCCCGTTTCCCGCCTCCACGAACTCTTTGGTCATGCGGAGAATCTCTTGACCCGCTTCTACCGCCTCGCGCTCGCTGCCTTCGCGCTCCCGCTCGCGCTGTCGCCCGTCGCGGCACGGGGCCAGTCTACGCTACCCGCGACGATCACGGATGCCGAGCGTCGCCAGGCGACTGCAGTGCGAGTTGACGAGACCATTCGCCTAGACGGGCGGCTCGATGAGGCAGTGTGGAGGGGATCTTCCGAGAGCCGATTCATCCAGGCGGAGCCCCGAGAAGGCCAACCCGCGACCGAGGAGACGGAGGTTTGGGTCGTGTACGACGAGAGCAACCTCTATGTCGCCGCACGCCTGCACGATTCGGGGGAGCCGACGGTCAACGAGATCCGGAAGGACTTCGGCGACACGAACCAGGACGTCTTCCAGGTCATCCTCGACACCTTCCGTGACCGTCGTAATGGCTACGTATTCCAGACCAACCCGGAGGGCGCGCGCGGAGACCGTCAGGTCGCCAACGAGGGCCGAGAGATCAACCGCTCGTGGGACGCGGTCTGGCGTGTGGAGACCGAGCGGATCGAGGGAGGCTGGACGCTCGAGATGGAAATCCCGTTCAGGGCTCTTCGATTCGATCCGGCGAACGACCGCTGGGGGATCAACTTCGGGCGGCTGCTTCGACGCAACAACGAGTCGTCGTACTGGGCACCGATCCCAAGGGCGTACACGTTCAACAGGCTCTCACTCGCGGGCGACCTCAACGGGCTCCCCAACACCGCGGGCGGCCGCGACCTCCGCGTGAAGCCGTTCGCGCTGGGCGGCAGCGTCCGAGAGACCGGCGGCAGCAATTTCTCCCGTCAGATGGAGGTTGGTGTCGATGTCAAATACCGCCTCACGGAAGGCCTGACGCTCGACGTCACCGCGAATCCAGACTTCGCTCAGGTCGAGGTCGACGAGCAGCGTGTGAACCTCACACAGTTCAGTCTGTTCTTTCAGGAGAAGCGTGAGTTCTTCCAGGAGAACTCGGGACTCTTCTACGTTGGCGACGCGGCCCGGAACACGCGCACCACGCTCACGCCGCGGCGGGACGAGGATCTCCTTCTCTTCTTCAGTCGGCGCATCGGCATCAGCGACGACCGCAGGGCGGTTCCCATCGATGGCGGTGTTCGCATCACCGGACAGGCTGCGGGCCTGGTGGTCGGCGGAATGTGGATGCGTACCGGCGAGGTCGGCGGATCTCCCGGCAACGACTACGGCGTGCTGCGCCTGCGCAAGAACGTTCTCGAGGGCTCGGACATCGGTGCGATCGTCATGGTGCGCGACGCGCTGGGAGACGAGACGAGCTACAACCGCGTGTATGGCGGTGACGCGTTCATACGCTTCCCGGGTGAGATCGACTGGAGCAGCTACATCGTGGGATCCGACTCCCCGGCCTTCGACGACGGCCAGTACGCGTGGCGTACCTCGCTCCACCGCGAAGGGAACTTCCACCACATCAAGTTCGGAGCGATGGAGTTGGGTGAGGGGTTCACGAACGACCTCGGATTTTTCCGGCGCACGGGTGTCAGGAAGTACTTCATCGACTGGGGCGTCCGCCCGAGGCCCGAGTCCCTACGGACCTTCGGGGTACGCGAGATCCACCCGCACATCACCTGGAACTTCTACGAAGATCTCGAGGGCCGCATCGTTGCCAAGCGGCTCCACAGCGGCGTCACGTTCTTCATGGAATCCGGCGGAAGCGTGCAGGTCCAAATGGACCGATCCACGGAGAGGATCGAGGAGCCGTTCAAGATCGATGGTCGTATCGATCCGATCCCGGCCGGTCGGCACGATTGGGACGCCTATACACTCACCGCGAGCACCAACTCGAGCCGCACGCTCTCGGCGAATGGGCGCTTCACGGTCGGCGATCTCTGGACCGGCGATCAGACGTCGATTTCGGGGGGGCTCACTCTGAGGCCGTCCTACCGGTTCCGCGCATCGCTCAATGTCTCCCACACATCAGCGGATCTCCGCCAGCCCGACGCGTCGTTCACGAGGACGTTCTGGACGTCGCGCACGAACTACTCGTTCAACAAGAACATGTTCGTGGACGCGCTCGTGCAGTTCGATCCTGCGACGAACCTCCTCAACTCCAACCTCCGCTTCAACCTGATCCACAGCCCGCTCTCGGATCTGTTCGTCGTTTGGAACGAGCAACGCTTCGAGACCGGCGAGGGGATTCGGCCGGGGCGTAGCCTTACGGTGAAGCTCACCCAGATGGTCGCATTTTAGGGGGTGTTCAGGACCAGTTCAGTCGGCGCTGACGACGCCCGGAGTAGGAGGTCGCGGCCGAGCGTGCTGCTGAGGATTGCCGTCACCGGTTGTATACAGCAAAGCAGAGCACGATCACACACCCGACTAGACCACTTCGGAGTGCATAGGCGTTCATGGACATGAGAGCCGTGACAGATCAGGCGTGAGTGGTTCGGGCAGGCTTTGTGCCAAACACGTCCACTAACTCCGCGGAGGATGGCGGGAGTCGATTCAGTCGCGCCCGGCGGGGGGGGGTAAACGGTCCGACCCCACAGCGCCTACGGTGCTCGCCCCCCGCCCCGGAGGCGGTCAAACCATCGTCTTGGTTCCTCCGGATGCCCTAGCTCCAGGGACCGCCGATGGCGCAAGGTCTAACATAGGAAGTGGTGCCACACTTGGGGGCACGTCCCTATTGACGTGACCCCCTGAAACGAGACCAGCGCGGATGTTAGGATGCGATGCTGGTCGTGGATTCAGGGGGTCACGTCAGTGTTCGGGACATCCGTGCCAGAAACACCCATCAACGAAAATGGCCACCTTGGGCCCCAGGAATGTCAGATCCGGACGCCCCCACTCGGTCTTGTACTCCAGACGATATCTAAGGCCCCTCCGCCATAGTGCAGACCGCAACAATGTCTCGGGCTTCGTGCCGTGGCTCGGATTCCGTGCTATTCCTGCCGACCGAGCGCTCATGAACAAGCTCGTCCCGTTTTGTCACTGGTCATGGAGGTCGCTTGTCCTGAGGGGTTTGGGCAGCCCAGTACGAGCATCGGACGTGCTCGTCAGAATGTCGCCGGCTACGAGATGTGTCTATCAATGGGTTTCTCGCCGGCTGCCTGTGGGCGAAACCCGACGGCGTGTGTGTCTCCCTGCCGGCCGGCCGCGCTCACCACGAAGCTAAGTCAGGAGCCATGCACCAACGCCGCCTACACGGGCCATCTCAGGGTCGATGGCGGACGTCTCCTTCGCGCGAAACTGCCCGATCATTTATGTTGCTGGCCCCTGACGAGCCTAGACAACAAGCCAATCGGATCGAGAAGCGCAGCCGCATGAAGAAGCGACAAACACGCTGGATTCTCCCGTGCACGGTCGCGCTCGCTTTGACCGCCTGCGCCTCCGGCCAGAGGAGCACCGGCACGTCCCCAGGGCCTGAAGGCAGGGAGCTCGAGAGGCTCGAGGCGCTCTTCCAGGCGCGCGCCGATAGCGTAACGAGCAACGTCTCCGAGGCCGACGTCGAGTTCATGACCGGGATGATTTCCCACCACGCGCAAGCACTCGTGATGTCGGGACTCGCCCCCACGCATGGCGCGAGTCCACAGATGAGGATTCTCACTTCCCGGATCATTAACGCTCAGACGGATGAAATCGCATTCATGCAGGCATGGCTGCGCGACCGCCAGCGACACGTCCCGGAAGTCGAGGTCGACGGGCTGACGCTCACGATCGACGGCGGTCCAGCACCGCGCATGCACGGGATGCTCAGCGATGCACAAATGCAGGAACTCGCTGCAGCGCGCGGCGTGGAGTGGGACCGTGTGTTTCTCACGTACATGATCCAGCACCACGAGGGTGCCGTGACGATGGTGAGCGATCTCTTCGCCACCGATGGCGCGGCGAACGACGACATCGCGTTCAAGATGGCATCGGACATCCAGGTGGATCAGCGCAGCGAGATTCGCCGAATGAAGAGAATGTTAGAAGAGATCGCAGGAAGGCCCGAAGGGCCTTCACCACAGGACCGACATCCGTCCCCATAGAGGCACCTACCATGATCAACCGCAGCCTTTCGCCCACCATGTTGAAGCTCATTCGCCGTCTCGGCCCACTCGCACTGGCCGCGGGAGTACTGGTTGTGTCGGCCTGCTCGTCGTCTTCGGGCAGTTTTGGGGCCCCGCCCAGCCCGGACCCACGCATCGGACTCGGGGCCGGACTCTTCGACGCGGAGGAAGCGATCTGGAACCTCGCGTGGGTGTCACAGAGCCCACCGCCGGAGTCGTTCGTCGGCTCGACGAACTCCGATCTCGCGTTCTTGGGCGACTATGCGATCCAGGGCAACTACAACGGCGTAATGTTCTGGGACATCTCGGATCCGGCCCGCCCGACGATCGCGGTGGAGTTCGTTTGCCCGGCTTCACAGAGTGACGTCTCGGTGTATGGAAACCTTCTATTCGTATCGGGTGAAGGCACGAGCGGTCGTCTTGACTGCGGGAGTGAAGGCGTTGCAGAGGCGGTGAGCCATGACAGGCTGCGTGGGATCCGGATCTTCGATATTACCGACGTGCAGAACCCTGAGTACGTCGCGAACGTGCAAACCTGTCGCGGCTCGCACACCCACACCGTGCTCAAGCATCCATCCGACGACGACAACGTCTACATCTACGTGTCCGGTTCTTCGTCCGTCCGTCCTGCCGAAGAACTCGAAGGGTGCATCGCGGCCGGAGACGACCCGAGTTCGGCACTCTTCCGGATTGAGGTCATCCGTGTGCCGCTGGACTCGCCAGAGGATGCGGCGATCGTGAGTTCGCCCCGCATTTTCCAGGGCTTGGTAGAGCCGGAGTCACACGGCCAGGCGCCGGGAGACATCCGGATGGTCGAAGAGGCCCGGGCGCGAGGAGACTTCGTGTCGGGCGTCGGAGAAGACGCGAGGGTCATGTCCCGGCGGTTCACGCAGCCACAACTGCTGCGTATCATGCGCGAGCGCGGCGGCACCGGTTCGCCGACGGCGGCCGACAGTGCCCAACTCCACGAGGAGCTCCCGACCTTAGTCGAGCAGCTGAGAGGCACGCCGGACGATGACGTCGATCCGGACGCTCCGCGGCCCGGTCCGACGCAGTGTCACGACATCACCGTCTTTCCTGAGATCGGTCTCGCGGGCGGCGCGTGCGGTGGCTACGGCCTCCTGCTCGATATCCGAGACCCCGAGAACCCCGTTCGCATCGACGCAGTCGCCGACGCGAACTTCTCGTACTGGCACTCGGCAACGTTCAACAACGACGGATCCAAGGTGCTCTTCACGGACGAGTGGGGCGGCGGCGGCGGACCCAAGTGCCGCATCGACGACCCACGCGAATGGGGTGCCGACGCAATCTTTACAATTGAAAACAGCAGCATGGTCTTCCACGAGTACTACAAGCTGTCTGCTCCTCAGACGTCGGTGGAAAACTGTGTTGCCCACAACGGCTCCCTGATCCCGATCCCGGGCCGGGACATCATGATCCAGGGTTGGTATCAAGGTGGCATCAGCCTCTTCGACTGGACCGACCCGAAGAACCCTCACGAGATTGCCTTCCACGACCGTGGACCCGTGAACGCTGAAACCCAGCGTAGTGGTGGAAGCTGGTCGGTGTATTGGTACAACGGAGTGATCGTGAACTCCGAAATTTCGCGTGGACTCGACATCTTCGAACTCACGCCGAGCGCGCACATGTCGCAGAATGAAATCGATGCTGCGAAGTCGGTGCACCTCGACTATCTGAATGCTCAAGGCCAGCCGCTCTTTGTCTGGCCATCGTCGTTCGCGCTGGCTGGCGCCTACGTGGATCAGCTGGAGCGGTCCGGTGCCTTGTCGGAGAATCGCATCGCGATGGTGCGTGGGGCACTGGATGACGCCGACGGTGGATCGCGAAGCGGACTCAACGACCTCGCGAGCGAGGTGGCTCGCTGGGCGGGTTCCTCGAACGACTCGGCAAAGGTGCGGATGCTGGCAGACGCCGTGAGGGATTTGGCAGGCTAACCGGCGCGGTTCTGAGACCTTCGGTCCATGGCCGTCCAAATCTTTGGCGGTGAGGAAGGACGCTTTCGTGGCCTTAGGGCGGATGACCGCTGAAGGGGGTGAAGTCGCCTTCCTAGCGATCTCGGATGGACGGGACGTTCGTGTCGACGGTCACATAGTGCGCCGCCACACGCGCACCACCGGCCCAATCGGCGAGCAACTGCCCCTGGGCGAGTCCCTCGGATTTCCCTACGGAGGATCCTTAATCGTAGATCCCTGGCTGAGTCCGGACCGCACCACCCACGCGAGCCCCTCGGATTATGGATTTGAACGAGTGCCAGAGGGCCCGACCACAGCTTGGCGAAAGAACGACGGTGGGGTTGAATACGTCATAACAGACGCGCAGAACATTTGGAGTGCTACCGATACCCCCGGCTACTCTTGGGTCATGTGGGCGATGGGCGCCGACGGGCACCTCCTGGATGTACGGCACCGTAGCTCGGTTGTAGAATATCGGGTCGCTGAGGTGGTTGGTCTGCCGACCGAGCACCACGCGGAAAGCACGTAGATGAAGACACGACGGCCTTTTCCGTTACCGAAACGTTACCCGACGACTGAATCGCGAGACGGAGGGAGTAAAAAGCCTTTAGTTTAGACCTTTGCCGGGGTGGCGGAACGGTAGACGCGGCGGCCTCAAAAGCCGCTGTCCGCAAGGACGTGCGGGTTCGATTCCCGCCCCCGGTATTAACGTACAGGATCTTGCAAGCCCAAGATGGTCAACGCCTTAGCGGTGTTGGAGGCCGCCGAGAGCGCAAGGTCTAACATCGGGAGTGGTACCACACTTGGGGGCACGTCACGGTCACGGATCTGGCCAGA
>Ga0209445_1000797_pt1 | contig 17467 bp, 14 predicted proteins | sample MarorgKNORR_S2LV_4_FD_188223 | JGI IMG/M metagenome (GOLD analysis project Ga0209445, IMG submission 188223) | Marine microbial communities from the Southern Atlantic Ocean, analyzing organic carbon cycling - NADW_A/KNORR_S2/LV (SPAdes) (version 2) | ecosystem: Environmental > Aquatic > Marine >...
CCAGGGCGTTTACCGAATCGACCATGCTCTGGCTGAACGCCAAATCGTCGGATGCACTCGGAGCAACGATCGCCACCCTCAGCGGACCTGCGTCAGGAGACGCGGTAGTGGTCGGAGACGCGGTAGTGGTCGGAGCCGCGGTCGTGGGAGCGGGCGACTCTGCGTCCGATCCGCAACCGACGGCCACCATGCCGACCGCACTGAGCAGTGCGAGTATCCGTATCCACTTCTTCATTGAGTCTTCCTCCCTATTCTCCAAGTGCCCGGCGGCTGCCGGACCACTTCCCCCTCTGCGAACTGGTCGCCCGCTCAAGGACAAGCGACGCGACGACCAGGTCCATCGACACCACAAGTATCACGACGGACACTGCGTTGATCAGGGGGCTGACCCCCTTGCGTAGCATCCAAAACACATACACCGATACCGGGGTGACACCCAAGCCCGACACGACGCATCCAGATCCGGTGTTCGAAGCCGTAGTGTCCGGCTCAGGTGTGCTTCAGTGAAGTGTTGTAGACATTGTCCGCCCAATCGGACCGTAGCCAGAGGAAAGTAGGCGAGGGTGCTGAAGAGTCTCGTTGGCGCTCTGGTTCCACTCCTGGCTGCAGTGGTCGCCTTGGCGTTTGGAGCGACCATGCTCCTGGCGCTCGGAGCCAGCCCGGTCGAGGGTTTCAGCGCGATGTTCGACGGGGCATTCGGAAGCGGCTCCCGTATCGCCGCAACAGCAGTCAAGGCCACCCCGCTGATTCTGGTGGGCGCAGGCATCACGATCGCCTTCCGGACAAATGTGATCAACATCGGCGGAGAGAGCCAGATCATCGCCGGAGCACTTCTCTCCACCGTTGTCGCGCTGAACCTTCCGGATTTGCCCGCCATCCTCCTTGTGCCGGCAGTCCTCATGGCAGGCTTAATCGGAGGCGGAATTGCGGGGGCCATCCCCGGGGCGCTCAAGGCCTACGCCTCCGTAAACGAGATCCTGAGCACGATCATGCTCAACCTTGTGATGGTCCGGTTCATGAACTACCTCCTGAGGGGCCCGCTGATTGACCCCTACGAAATGGAGGCGGGAACCCGAATTCCCCAGACCCAACGGCTTTCCGACAACGCGATGCTCCCCAATCTGATCGACGGCACAAGGCTCCACCTCGGAGTCCCCGTGGCGATCGTGGCCGCAGTTGGTGCATACCTGCTCCTCTGGCGGACCCCGACAGGATTTCGTCTGAGAGCCGTCGGCCATTCGGCCGACGCCGCGCGGGCTGCCGGAATAAACGTCGAACGAAACATCACCCTCGCCCTCGCGTTGTCGGGCTCGCTGGCTGGGATCGCAGGCGCCATCCTCGTCTTCGGCAGCGAGGGCCAGCGCATGGTCACCGACGGATCCGCGACCGGCTTCACCGGAAGTGCAGGTTTCAACGGGATCGTGGCTGCACTGTTCGGAGGACTGCACCCACTCTGGACCGTTCCATCCGCAATATTGTTCGGTGCTCTCCTGACCGGCGCCACCCAACTCCAACGCGTGCTCCAGGTGCCGGCAGCCCTCGCCGTCGCACTCAACGGAATCGTGGTGATCTTCGTTGTCAGCAGCACCCCCGCACGCGCTTGGATCCAGAAGTCGCTCACCGATGCCGGGCTCTTCAACAGGCGCAGCGGCAGCGGGACAAAGGGCCCCGGGCCCTCGCGCGTAGGGGCAGGAGACCTGCCCGACCTGCCCGATTCGTCCGAGAGGAGTGGGGATGTCTGACTTCTTCACCCTCAGTGTCCTCGTAGCCACTGCAGCCTCGGGGATCCGGCTGGCGACTCCGTACCTGCTCGCTTCGCTCGGTGAAACGGTGGGCCAGCGAAGCGGTGTCCTCAACCTGGGAGTGGACGGCGTGATGCTCCTGAGCGCCTTCTTCTCGTACTGGGTCGTGCTCGAGACAGGAAACCTGTGGCTGGCTGTTCTGGTAGGCGTGATCGTTGGACTGGTGATGGGACTCCTCTACGGCTTCATCACCGTGGTCCTGAACGCGACACAAGGCATAAGTGGCATCGGCATCTACATCTTCGGTTTGGGACTCAGCGGCCTGCTCTTCCGGCGTCAAGTGGGCACACCAAAACCGGTCCGGCGTCTGCCAAACGTCGACATTCCGGTGTTGTCTGACATACCTCACCTGGGAGCCGCCCTGTTCCAGAGAAACCTCTTGACCTACCTCGCATTTCTTCTGGTGCCCGCCACCGTTCTCCTGCTGGGAAGGACCACGTTCGGCCTCAACATCCGGTCGGTCGGAGAGAATCCCGGTGCGGCAGACAGCCTCGGTGTTTCCGTCGAGCGAACCCGTTTCGCAGCGATCCTCATCGCCAATTCGATGGCAGGACTCGCGGGTGCGGCCCTGGTTCTCCAACTGGGCATCTTCCAACCGAACCTCACCCAGGGAATGGGCTTCATCGCCGTGGCCCTCGTGTATTTCGGTGCTTGGCGCCCAGTCGGCGTGATGAGTGGTGCACTTCTCTACGGGTTGGTCAACGCCACGGTCCTCCAATGGAAGGCGCTCGGCATCATCCCCGTCAACGGTTCGGACCTGGCGGCTATGGCGCCTGCTGTCCTGACGATCCTCGCCCTCGTCATTCTGGCTCGTCGTGTCAGCGCGCCTGCCGCGCTCACACGGCCGTTCACGAGGCATTGACCAAAAGCTCTGGAAGGCAAACCGACACCATGAGATCAGAGCAAAGGCTCCTGGAGATGAACGGAATCACGAAGGTGTTTCCGGGCGTCGTCGCCAACGACAGCATCGATTTCGATGTCCGCTACGGGGAAGTCCACACGCTGCTCGGAGAGAACGGTGCAGGCAAGAGCACCTTGGTCAAGATTCTCTTCGGCCTCTACCAGAGCGACGAGGGGAGTATCCGCCTTCGCGGCGACGCGACGGAGATCACGTCTCCCTCGGAGGCGATCGCAGCACGGATCGGCATGATCCATCAGCACTTCATGTTGGTGCCTACCTTGACGGTTGCGGAGAACGTTGCCCTCGGAACAGCCTCTACCCGTCGGCCCTTCACCGACCTCGATCTGGTGTCGGAACGCGTTGCCGAGATCTCCAGACAGCATGGGCTGGCTGTCGACCCGTCGGTCGAAGTCCGACGACTGGCCGTAGGTGAGCGTCAGCGGGTCGAGATCGTCAAGGCCCTCTATCGGGATGTCGAACTGCTGGTCCTGGACGAACCGACTGCGGTCCTGACTCCCCAGGAGGTCGACGATCTCTTCGTGATCCTTCGTCGGATGGCGGACAGCGGGCGCGGCCTGATCTTCATCTCGCACAAGCTTCGCGAGGTGATGAGCCTCAGCGACAGGATCACCGTCCTCCGGAACGGTCGAGTTGTCAGAACCACCACTCCAGCGGAGACCAACAGGGAGGAGTTGGCGCAGATGATGGTCGGCAGATCCGTGAACCTGGCTCCCCACAAACCCAAGCGGGAACCCGGTGGAGTTCGTCTGGAGGTGGCGGGCCTGACTGTCCAGGGTGACCGTGGAGGAGTCTCCGTGGATCAGGTCGATCTTCAGGTGCGGTCTGGTGAGATTCTGGGAGTCGCCGGCGTGTCGGGCAACGGACAGCGCGAACTCGCTGAGGCGATCGCAGGTCTGCGCAGCATCGAAGCCGGTGGCATCGTCCGCATCGACGGAATCGACGTCACGGACGAGGACGTCCGTGCCCGACGAGATCGCGGCCTTGGCTTCATCTCCGAGGAACGCATGAAGGACGGTGCCATAGCGGAGTTCACCGTCGGGGAAAATCTGCTGCTCCTGGAACACGGTTCCAAGAAATTCACGAGACGTGGGATGTTCGCCTTCGGTGCGATCAACCAGCACTGCGAGAAGTTGGTCAAAGACTTCGCCGTCAAGACGCCAAGCATTGACACTCCGACATCCAGTCTCTCGGGCGGAAATATCCAGAAGGTGATTCTGGCTCGTGAACTTTCTGCGAAGCCGAAGGTCTTGCTGGCGTGCCAACCGACCCGTGGGGTTGACATCGGTGCAACCGAGTACATCCACAACCTCTTGATCGAGCAACGGGGCCTCGGAACGGCAATGCTCCTCATCTCCGAGGACCTCGACGAGATTCTGGGGCTGGCTGATCGAATCGCAGTGATGTACGAAGGCCGGATCGTGGGAATCGTGCCAACCGGAGAAGCCAGCCGGAGTCGCATAGGACTCATGATGGCTGGAGTTCCAGAGCAAGAGGCTCGGAACGGCCCTTGAGGCAACCGTGGTTGAAACTGGCGAGCGACAGGGGTTTCCCCGAGGTCGCCGACAGCCGCACCAGGGGGGCCGCACCACCTGACACAGCAGCGTCCTGAAGCGCCTGTTCGGCCGATACCGGGCATCAATCCCGACAATCCGCGAACATGGGGTCGTGACCCTCTTCCCCCGGTGGTCCCTGGTGCTGCTCGTCGTGGTCGCCGCCTGCGGCAGCGCTGCCCCGGATCCTCCCGAAGTCGCCCCCACCACGGCCCCGCCCACCACGACCACCCTCGCCCCACCGACGACGGTTACTCCGGTAACCACCACCACTGCCGGTGTTCCCACCACGACCACGACCACCCTCGCCCCACCGACGACGGTTACTCCGGTAACCACCACCACTGCCGGTGTTCCCACCACGACCAGCGGCGACCAGGCAGCCGAGTTGCTGGCGGAGCTTGTCGTCGCCGACGTGGAACCATCACTCGACTACGACCGCGGCGACTGGGGCTCCGGCTGGTCCGACGCCGACAGTGACTGCCAGGACACCCGCCAGGAGGTCCTGATCGAGGAGTCGGTCAGCCCGACGATCCTCGAGGACGGCGGATGCCGGGTCGACATCGGGAGTTGGTACGGGGCGTTCACCGACACCTGGTTCGACGATCCCGGCGACCTCGACATCGACCACTTCGTCCCACTGGCCAACGCACACCGCTCGGGCGGCTGGGCCTGGGACCGGGACACGAAGCGGGCCTACGCCAACGACCTCGAAGACCCCGGCCACCTCATCGCCGTCTCATCATCCGCCAACCGCTCGAAGGGCGCCAGGGGGCCCGAGGATTGGACGCCCAACCACACCGGCTACCTGTGCACCTATGCAACCACCTGGATCCGGATCAAAGTCCGCTGGAGCCTGACGGTCACCCCTGCGGAGCACGACGCCCTCTCCGGGCTGCTGGCCGGCTGCGACGGGTCGGTCACCTTCGACACGACCCCGCCGGCACCCACCTCGACCACCGTTCCTCCGCCATCGACCACCGTCGAGCCGACAGCGACCACCGTTGCCAACGACACGCCCGCCGATCCCGGGAACTCGATGAACTGCTCGGACTTCGCCACCTACGCCGAAGCGAAGGCCTGGTTCGACACCTACTTCCCGGACTACGGGGACGTGGCGCTCCTCGACAACGACGACGACGGTGAGCCGTGTGAGTCGCTGCCCGGGGGACCCTGAGTCGGGACCGGTACCTCAGCCGCCGGCGGCCACCAGGGCCCGTTCAGTCAACACCCGGGCCAGGTGGGCCCGGTAGTCGCCGTCTGCGTTGTTGTCGGTCGGGGGCTCGGTGCCGTCGGCGGCCACGGCGGCGGCGTCGCCTGGCGATGCACCTCCGGCCACGGCGGCCTCGACCCCCGCAGCACGCATCGGCGTGGAACCCATGTTCACGAGCGCCACCCCGGTGCCGCCCTCGGCGACCACCACGCCGACGATGGCCCAGTCCTGGGCCCGCCGGTTGAACTTCTGGTAGCACCAGCCACCGGTCGAGACAGGCACGCGCACCTCGGTGAGCAGTTCGTCGGGGCCGAGCGCCGACTCGAGGAAGCCGGTGAAGAAGTCGGTGGCCGCGATCTCGCGGCTGCCACCGGGGCCGGAGGCCACGAGCGTCCCGCCCAGGGCCAGTACGGCGGCCGGCAGGTCGGACGCCGGATCGGCATGGGCCAGCGAGCCGCCCAGGGTGCCCCGGTGCCGCACGGCCGGGTCGCCGACCTGTGAGGCCACATGGGCGAGTAGCGGACAGGCCGCCACCAGGTCGGCCGAGTGCTCGAGGGTGCTGTGGGTGGTCAGGGCGCCGATGACCACGGTGTCGCCGTCGACGCTGATACCTGTCAGGTCGTCGAGTCGGCCGATGTCGACGAGCACCGACGGTGTGGCGAGGCGCAACCTCATGAGGGGCACCAACGACTGGCCACCAGCCAGCAGCTTGGCCTCGTCACCGACCTCGGCCAGGGCGGCGATCGCCGCCTCGACGGAGTCGACCCGGACGTAGTCGACCGCTGCGGGAATCATGCCGAACCTCCCTGCGCCGCCTCGATGGCTCGTCGGACGGTCATGGGCGACGCCGGCATCGTGATGTCGGTGATCCCCATCGGTCGCAGGGCGTCGACCACGGCGTTCATGACGGCCGGGGTCGAGGCGATGGTGCCTGCCTCGCCGATGCCCTTCACGCCCATCGGGTTGGAGGGCGAAGGCGTGACCGTGTAGTCCAACTTCATGTCGATGCACTCGGCGGCCGACGGCACCAGGTAGTCGGCCAGGTTGGCGGCCCGACACTGCCCGTCGGCATCGTAGGCGGCGTCCTCCCAGAGGGCCTGGGCGATGCCCTGCACGATGCCGCCGTGCAACTGGCCTTCGACGATCAGCGGGTTGATCTGGTTTCCGCAGTCGTCGACCGCTGCGTAGTCGAGCAGTTCGACGGCACCCGTTGCCTCGTCCACCTCGACCACGGCGATGTGCGTGCCGAACGGGAAGACGAAGTTGGACGGGTCGAACGTGACCTGCGCCTGGAGGTTGGGCTCCATCCCGTCGGGAAGGTCGTGGGCGGTGAAGGCGCCGAACGCCACCCCGGCCAACGGGACCACCTGGTCGGGGCTGCCCCGCACGCTGAACGTGCCGCCGGCGAACTCGAGGTCGTCGGCGTTGGCTTCGAGCATGTGGGCGGCGATGGCCCGGGCCTTGTCGATGACCTTCTCGGTCGCCATCCAGATGGCGGTGCCTCCCACGGCCAGCGACCGGGACCCGTAGGTGTCCATGCCGAGCGGCGAGATGGCCGTGTCGGAGTGGAGCACCTCGACGTCGTCGGGGTCGATGCCGAGTTGGTCGGCCACGATCATCGACCAGCAGGTCTCGTGGCCCTGGCCGTGCGGCGTGACACCGGTGACGACCTGGACCTTGCAGGTGGGCAGGATCCGGACGGTCGCCGATTCCCAGCCGCCTGCTCCGTAGTTGAGCGCTGCGAGGGTCCGACTCGGGGCCAGGCCGCACATCTCGACGTACGACGAGATGCCGAGGCCCAGGTGGGTGGTCGCCCCGGCGGCCCGCCGTTCGGCCTGCTCGGCGCGACGGCCGTCCCAGTCGACCAGTTCCTTGGCGCGGTCCAGGGTGGGCTGGTAGTTGCCCGAGTCGAAGGTCAACCCGGCCGGCGAGTCGTAGGGGAACTTCTCCGTCGGGATGAAGTTGCGGGACCGGATCTCGTCCGGACCGACGCCCACGACCACGGCCAGGGCGTCCATCGCCCGCTCGATGGCGTACGTCGCCTCGGGCCGGCCGGCGCCGCGGTAGGCGTCGGTCGGCGTGAGGTTCGTGAACACGCTCTTGCAGGTGAACGAGTAGACGGGCACGTCGTAGAGCCCGTGGTACAGGAACGCCCCGAGCAGCGGCACGCCTGGTGCGACCAGTTGCAGGTAGGCGCCCATGTCGGCCAGCAGGGTGGCCCGCACGGCGGTGAGCTTCCCGTCGGCGTCGGCCGCCAACTCGATGGTCTGGCGCTGGGCGCGGCCATGGATGGTCGACCCGGCTGCCTCGGTGCGTCCCTCGGTCCAACGAACGGGAACGCCGTGGCGTTGGGCAAGGGCCATGCAGATGATCTCCTCGGCATACACGTTGAGCTTGCAACCGAAGCCGCCCCCCACGGAGGGAGCGATGACCCGAACCTTCTGCTCGGGCAGGCCCAGCGTGATCGCCGCCATCACCTTGAGGATGTGCGGGATCTGCGTGGACGAGTAGAGGATCATGTCGCCGTTGTGCGGCGCCGGGACGGCGGCAACGCCGCGGGGCTCCATGGCCGTCGGGATCAGGCGCTGGTGCACGAACGTCTCGGTCACGTGGTGCGCAGCGTCGGCGAACGCCGCCTCGACGGCATCCGGGTCGGGGACGAGGGGCCACACGTAGGACACGTTGGTGCCCTCGGACTCGTGGATCACGATCCGGTCGGTCTCTGCGTCCTCGATGGTGACGACGGCTTCGAGCGGCTCGTAGTCGACGACCACGCCCTCGAGGCCGTCTGCAGCGGCATAGCGGGACTCGGCGACCACGACGGCGACGATGTCGCCCGCGTAGTTGGCCTTGCCCTGGGCGACCGGGTGGTGGGCGGGGTTCTTCATGTCTTCGGTGACGGGCCAGGCACAGGGCAGGGGGGCTGCCCAGGCGTCGGCCAGGTCGTCGCCGGAGTAGACGGCGACCACGCCGTCGATGGCAAGCGCCGCCGATGCGTCGATGCCACCGATGCGGGCATGCGCGTGGGGGCTGCGCACGCAGGCCACCCAGAGGGCGCCCGGGATGTGCAGGTCGTCGATGAACTTGGCCTCGCCGGTCAGCAGGGCCGCATCCTCACGACGGAGGCGGGACTCGCCGACGATGCCGCCGGTGAATGGGGATTCGGTCACGGTCATCTCTGTGCTCCCCTCACTCGCCTGCGGCCAGGACGGCCGCAACGATGTTCTGGTAGCCGGTGCAGCGGCAGAGGTTGCCCTCGAGGCCCTCCCGCACGCCGGCGGCGTCGAGGTCGTCGTATTCGTCGACCAGGGACACGGCGGCCATGACCATGCCGGGTGTGCAGTAGCCGCACTGCAGGGCATGGCACTCGTGGAAGGCCTGCTGCATCGGGTGGAGGCCGTCGGCGCCGGCCAGGCCCTCGATGGTCGTGACGTCGGCGCCGTCGACCTGGGCGGCGAGCAGCGTGCACGACTTGGCCGAGCGGCCGTCGACGAGCACGGTGCAGGCACCGCACGAACTGGTGTCGCACCCCACATTGGTGCCGGTCAGCGCCAGGACGTCGCGTAGGTAGTGCACGAGCAGCGTCCGAGCCTCGACATCAGCGGAACGGACCGTTCCGTTGACGGTGACGGAGACCTCCATCGGTTCCCCCCCTTGGGTCGTCCCGGTGGGACGCCGCGGCGCTGTCGCCGCGCTCAACCGTTCCACCGGTGTCGCGATGATGGCACAGGATCCCGGTGAGGACCACCGGGCCGGGCCGGAGGCGTCAGTCTCGGGCCAGGAGTGCCTGGTAGCGGTCGAGGTCGTCGTCGTCGAATGCCACGAGGACCACCTCGTCGATGTTGGAGGGGTGGTCGTGGCCGAATGCACGGACGGTGTCGACGGCGATCCGGGCCGCCGCCTCCTTCGGATAGCCGTAGGCGCCGGTGGAGATGGCCGGAAACGCCACGCTGCGGGCACCGAGGCCGACCGCCACCTCGAGGGAGCGTCTGTAGCAGGAGGCCAGGAGGCCGGCCTCGCCGTGGCCGCCGCCGCTCCACATGGGACCAACCGTGTGGACGACCCACTGGGCGAGCAGGTCGTGGCCGCCAGTGGGCTTCGCCTCGCCGGTGTCGCAGCCGTCGAGGCCGCGGCATTCGTCGAGCAGGCCGGGGCCGGCAGCGAGGTGGATGGCGCCGTCGACCCCGCGACCGCCGAGTAGGGCCTCGTTGGCGGCATTGACGATGGCGTCCACGGCCAGCGTCGTGATGTCACCCATCCGGGCACTCAGGATCATGTTGGCAGGCTAAGGACGGTCCGAGCCTCGGACCCGGCGTCAGCTCGCCGGGCTGAGCAGGGCGACCATCGCAGCCGAGAGGCGGGCGGCCAGGGCCGGACGGTCGTCGTGGCCGAGCAGCACCGGGTTGTTGAGGCCCTGGCCCAGGACCACCAGGGCATCGGCCATCTCGTCGGTGTCACCGGCACCGATGCGGCCGGCCGCCTGGCCGAGTTCGACGAAGCGCCGGTTCGACTCCCGGGCCTCGGCTTCCCGGTGTCGATAGGCGTCCCGCAGCAGCCGGCTCTCGGGCAGGCGGGCGAGGGCCGAGCGCAGCACGAGCGCCTCCTCGTCGAACACCCCGACCAGGCCATCGACCAGCGCCACCATGACGCACTCGAGGCCCTCGTCCAACAGGTGCTCGACGGTGAGGGCTTCGGCCGTGACCGCCACCAGTCGGAACAGCGCCCGGTCGAGGGCCCCGGCCAGGAGGCCGTCGCGACCCTCGGGGATTCGGTTGTAGACGGTAGCCACCGAGACGCCTGCCAGTCCGGCCACCTGTTCGGTCGTGAAGGAGCCGTCCTCCCGGAGCGCAGCCACGGTTGCGTCAATGAGTGCCTCGCGGGTGCGTTCGGCCCGGGGCGTCATGGTCACGACAGAACTCTAACCATATTCCATTTAATATTGTTGTTTCTAGAAGCAACCTCTAGTCTTGTCAACCATGACCGACCTGCTCGCCGACGCCCGTTCACTCGGCCCCTCGCTCGCCGAGCGATCCGAGGCCATCGAGGCCGCCAGGGACCTCCCCGACGACGTCGTCGCCGACCTGCGCGACGCCGATCTCTTCCGCCTCTTCGTACCCGCCTCCCTTGGCGGCCCCGAGGCCGACGTCCTGACCGGCATCGACACCATCGCCGAGGTCTCGCGCCACGACGGCGGCGCCGGCTGGTCCGTGATGATCGCCGGGACCTCATCGCTCATGGCCGGCTTCCTCGAACACGAGCACGCCCAAACCATCTACGGCTCCCCCGACTCCTGCACGGGCGGGTTCGCCGCACCCATGGGCACCGCCCGCATCGTCGACGGCGGCCTGTCCGTCAGCGGCACATGGGCCTGGGGATCCGGCACCCGCCACTGCACCTGGATCGGCGGCGGAACCCGACTCGTCGACGACGCAGGCCAGCCCATCCGGCGCGACGACGGCCTCTACGCACCGTTCACGTTCTTCCACCTCGACGACGTCGAGTTCCTCGACACATGGCACGTGACCGGCCTCTCCGGATCTGGCTCAGGCGACTACACGGTCACCGATGCATTCGTTCCCGAGGGACGCTGGGTGCAGATCATGACGGCCGAACCCACCCTGGACGGCCCCCTGTGGCAGTTCCCCTTCTACGGGATGCTGGCCTGCGGCATCGCCGCCGTGGCCATCGGGCTCCTCGACGGCGCCGTTTCCAGGTTCGGCGAGTTGGCCTCGACCAAGAAGCCCATGGGCTCCGGCCGCACGCTGGCGGAACGGGCCTCCGGACAGGCCGCCGTGTCGAATGCGGAGGCCACTGCCCGATCGGCCCGGGCGTTCCTCCACGACGTGCTCGGCAACGCCTGGGAGACCGCATCCGGCGGCGACCCACTGACCGTCGAGCACCGGCGCAGCCTGCGCCTCGCCGCCTGCGACGCCTCCCAGCGGTGCGCCGACGCCCTCATCCTGCTCGGCCGCGAGGCCGGTGGCGAGGCCGTCTACCTCCGCGAGCCTCTCCAGCGTGCCGTGCGCGACGGGCAGGTGGCCGCAACCCACGCCATGGTCGCCCCCCGCATCCACGAACTCACCGGCCGACTCGCCCTGGGACTGGACACCGACGTGACGCTGCTGTGAACTCAACGTCGATGGACGCCTCCGACAACTCCTTCGAGTGCCTGCACTTCGAGCGACACGGCGACGTCCTCGTCGTCACGATCGACAAGCCCGACGACCCCCTCAACAAGGTCGACGACCGCCTCCACCACGAACTCACCGCCCTGTTCCCCCGACTCCAGGCAGAACGCGAGGCCCGGGCCGTGCTGCTCACCGGCACCGACTCGGCGTTCTCCGCCGGCGGCGACTTCGACTGGTTCCCACAACTCCAGGAGCCCGGCCGACTCGAGGACCTCCGCCTCGATGCCCGCCAGATGATCTTCGACCTGCTCGACGTGCACCTGCCCGTCGTCTGCGCCGTCACCGGCCACGCCATCGGCCTCGGCGCCAGCATCGCCCTGCTCTGCGACGTGGTCGTGATGGCCGAGACCGCCCGGCTGGCCGACCCGCACGTCCGGGTCGGGATCGTGGCCGGAGACGGCGGCACCATCGCCTGGCCGCTGGCGCTCGGCCCGATGCTCGCCAAGCGCTACCTCCTCACGGGCGACCCCCTGACCGCTGCCGACGCCGAACGCCTCGGCCTCGTCGCACAGACGACCCCGGACGCCGAGTCGTGTCGCGCCGCCGGCCTGGAATGGGCCGAACGCCTCGCCGCCGGGGCACCGCTGGCCGTCCAGTACACCAAGCAGGCGATCAACGCCTGGATCAAGCAGACATCGGGCAGCGCCTTCGAACATGCCAGCGCCCTCGAGATCCTGACCTTCGACAGCGACGACCACGCCGAGGCGCTCTCAGCACTCTCCGAGAAGCGCGAACCGCGATTCACGGGCAGATGACCGAGGGGAACCAGGCCATGGGTGACCAGATCGGACCCGACGGGGAACTGGGCCTCCTCGAAGGCCTCATGACCACCCGGGCGATGCGGCGACTCACCGACGAACCGGTCAGCGACGAGGACCTCTGGACCTGCCTGCGGGCAGCCGTCCAGGCGCCGAGCGGCGGCAACATCCAGCCCTACCAGTTCCTCGTCGTCCGTGACCCGGACCTCCGGCTCGCCCTCGCCGGGATCTACCGCCGCGGCTGGGCCCGCTACGAGCCGGCGATCGCCCCCACGGAGTTCCCGAACGACAAGGTGCGCGAGGGCTGGGAGCGCAACAACCGGGCCACCGTGCACCTGGCGGAGAACCTCGAGCACGCACCAGTCCACGTCCTGGTCCTCATGCCGTCGATCGACATGACCGTGTACGACGACGAGGGACCGATGCCGGTCGGACCCACCCACGCCTCGGTCTACCCCGCGGTCCAGAACCTGATCCTGGCCGCCCGGTCCCTCGGCCTCGGGACGACGATCACCACCCTGCACCGCATCTACGAGGACGAGGTCCGGGACCTACTCGGCATCCCCGAGCGCTACGAGGTGCTGGCCCTCATGCCGCTCGGCCACCCGACCGGAAAGTGGGGTGTGGCCCCCCGCTACCGCGGTGCCGAGAAGATCACCTCCTGGGACCGGTTCGGCGAGAAACGGACCCCGTGACCGCCGGATCCAGCGGTGCCCCCCATCTCCGGGTCGGCGTGTCGATCCCACCCGTCGGCTTCGCCGACCACGCCGAGGCCACCGCATACGTCCATGCCGCAGCCGAGGCGGGCCTCGACCACCTGATCACGTCCGACCACGTCGCCTTCCTCGGTGGTCGCGGCAAGGACGGCCTCACGACCGTGTCCTGGCTGACGGGCCTGCACCCATCGATCGGGGTCTACGTCGGCGTCTACCTGCTGGCCCTCCGCCACCCCGTCACCGTCGCCCGCCAACTCTCCACACTGGCCGAGCACGCTCCCGGACGGGTCACGTTCGGCGTCGGTGTCGGCGGCGAGGACCGCCATGAGATGGAAGCCGTCGGCGTCGACCCAGCCAGCCGTGGCCGCCGGACCGACGAGGCCCTCGACGTGCTGCGCCCACTCCTGGCCGGAGACACCATCGACCACAGTGGCGAGTTCTACGAGGCACCGGACGTGTCCATCAGCCCGGCACCCGATCCCCCGATCCCGGTGACCGTGGGCGGCCGGTCGAACGCCGCCGTTGAACGGGCCGGCCTACGCGGCGACGGCTGGCTGGCCTCCTGGTGCTCGCCGCGGCGATTCGCCGAGGGCGTGGAACTGGCCGAACGGGTCGCCACCGATGCCGGGCGCACGGGGGTGGCGTGGCGGCACGGTTACCAGGTCTGGGTCGGCCTCGGCGACACGCCGGAGGAGGGCGCAGCGCACCTCGGACCTTCGATGGAACGCTTCTACGGGACGCCGTACCCGGCCTTCGAGAAGTACTCGCCGGTCGGCACCCCCGACGACATCGTGGCCTGGCTCCGACCCCTGGCCGAGGCGGGGGCGGTCGACTTCAACATCGCCCCCGTCGCCGGCACCCCCGACGAGGCGCTCGCCGGTGTCGCCGAGGTTCGCCGCCTGCTCGTCGGCTGAGCGCTGCCGGCCGCGTCAGCGGTCCGGGTAGGCGACAGGGACCGGCTCGCCGGCCGAGGGCATGACCTCCTCCGGACCGAACACGGTCAGGTGGTCGTCGGCCTCGAGCACCAGGTCCGGTTCGACCGGTAGCACGACGCCGAACCGGGTCACGGCCGCCACCTCGACCCCGTCGGGGAAGACCAACTCGGCGATCCGGTGCCCGATGAGGCCGGCATCGTGGCCCTCCGGCAACAGGGCGTACTGGCGCACCGAGAGGTCGGGCAGCAGCGCCGTCTTCACCTCCTCCTCGGTCATGGCACGCCCCACCATCCGGGCCCCACTGTGGAGGAATCCGGCCAACTCCCCCGCCAGGCGCAGCGAACGTCCGGGGTTCACCGTCGTGCCGGCCAGGAAGAACAGGGCGTTGACCCGCTCCCCCGACCCGCCCCAGGTGACCGGAATGCTGATTCCGGTCGAGGCCCGCACGATCACGAGAAGGTCGTCGTCGATGGCCTCGAACAGGGCGATGGGCGTGGCAGTCGGGTGGTCGTCGGACGGCTGGATCCACAGCGATCCCGTCTCGAGGAACCTCTCGGTCACGTGCTCGCGGGGGAGGCCGATGCGATCGGCGAGAACCGCCGAGGCCCGGTCGGCCGCCTCGGCGATACCGGTGCCCTCCGGGATGCTCAGCACGGCCGCCCTGGCGACCAGCCCCGTGTAGTCGTCGCCACTGCGGAGCCCGTGCCCCGCCATGGCGGCACTCATCTCGCGGTCGAGGCCGGTGTCGACGTCCTCACCCCACCGTCGGAACACGTTGCGGATGGCACCGGCCCGCTTGGTGCGGCCAGTCGCATACAGGCGGTGCCAGGTCCAACTCAACACCGATACGACAATGACGAAGCCCCAGGCCAACGGGCCCAGGCGGGAGATCAGGACGACCGATACGAGGATGCCGGCGAACTGGGTAACCGGGTAGAGCGGGGTCCGGAAGGCCGGCGCATACGACGCAATCCGAGAGGCCCGGAGCACCAGGACGGCGAGGTTCACGAGCCCGAGGGTGAGTAGGACGAATGCGCTTGCCAGCTTGGCGATGGACTCGGCGTCGAACACCATCACGACCACGGCGATCGCCGCCGACGTCACGACGATGCCAGCCACCGGGGTGCCGCGGCTGCCGACCGCCCCGATGCGGGCCGGCAGCAGCCCGTCTCGGGCCATGGCCATCGGGTAGCGGGCCGCCGCCATGATCCCAGCGTTCACCGCCGAGGCGAAGGCAGCGAGGGCGGCCACCACGATCAGCCACACTCCCACCGACGGGAGCACCGCCTTCGCTGCGGTGTGGATCGGCGCCAGGTCCCCGTGGAGCACCTCGGGTGGCACGACGGCAACCGCGACGAGCACCCCGAGCGTGTAGAGCACCGTGGCGACCAGCAGTGAGAGGGCCATCCCCAGCGGGATGCGCTGTGACGGGTCCTCGACCTCCTCGGCGGCGCTGGCCACCTTCGTCAGCCCTCCGTACGAGACGAACACCAGCCCGACGACCGCGAACACGCCCGATGAACCCGTCGTGAAGAACGGGTCGAGGTTCGAGCCGTCGAAGCCCCGCGACCTGGTCTCCAGCAACCCGGAAACAATGAACCAACCGAGGACGGCAACGACGAACGCCACCAGGCAGAGTTGCAACGAGGCACTCGCCTTCGAGCCGGCGATGTTGACCACCATGAACAGCGTGATGAGCACGAGGGCGAGAGAACGGCTGTCGATGTCGACGATCAGCACCAGGTAGGCGCTCATCCCGACCATGGCGAAGGCGTCCTTGAGCACCAGCGACAACCAGGTGCCGAAGCCGGCCATGGTCCCGACCGACGGGCCGAGGGCCCGTTCGAGGAAGTAGTAGGCGCCACCCGCCTTGGGGAGGGCCGTGGAGAGCTCGGCCACGCTGAGCATGGCGGGCACGGCGAGGACCCCGGCGATCAGGTAGGCCAGGATGGCAGCGGGTCCGGCCTTGGCGGCCGCCAGGCCCGGCAGCAGGAACAGGCCCGACGAGAGCATCGCCCCCGTCGAGAGGGCGAACACGTGGCGCAGGCCCAACGAACGCGTCAGACGGCCGTTCCCCCCGGCTCCCATCGGGACAACCTAGGCGCGCCCGGCAGGGGCCGGGGACCGACCGGCCCCGTGTGCGTCAGATAGAGCCGAGGAAGTCGAGGAGGGCGGCATTGACGCCGGGGGCGTCCTCCTGCTGCATCCAGTGGCCGACATCCGGCAGGATCACCGAGGCGTGCAGGCTCGGCAGGGTCTGCGAATACCGGGAGATGCTCCCCGCCCCCCACATGGTGGGACCATCGACCTCGCCACCGATGAACAGGGACGGTTGCCTGATCGGCGCCCCGTGGAAGGCTCGCAGGTCCTCCCAGTCGAGGTCGACGCAGCGGTAGCGGTTGAGTCCGCCGCTGAACCCGGCCCTTGCAAACTCACCCGCATAGAACGCCAGGTCGTCGGCCGAGAGCCACGGCAGGGGCCCGTCCGGGTACCGGAGGCGGGCCCGAAGTTGCGTGCCCGGGGCGACCCAGGCCATCGGCCGCTCGCCGTCGGACACCGGGGGTGCGTCGCCCGAGGCGCAGTAGTAGAAGCCCTCCAGCCAGCGCGCCGGATCCTCGGCGATCTCGGCCTCGGCCCGGCCCGGTTCCTGGAAGTACTCGATGTAGAACTCCTCGTCGCCACCGATGGCCCGGAACACCTCGGAGGGCCGGTGCTCGTTGCGGGGCTCGTACGTGACGGACAGGAGCGCCACGGCGGTGAAGACGTCCGGCCGGAGTCGGGCGGCCGCCGCGGCGATCGGCGATCCCCAGTCGTGGCCGACGATCACGGCGGTCGACTCGCCCAGTGCCTCGACCACGCCGACGCAGTCGCCGGCCAGGTGGATGATGCGGTAGGCCTCGACCTCCTCGGGCGCTTCGGAAGACCCGTAGCCCCGGACATCGATGGCGGCCGCCCGGTAGCCGGCGGCGGCGAGGGCCACGAGCTGGTGCCGCCACGAGTACCACGACTCGGGGAAGCCGTGGATGAACAGGACGAGGGGCCCCTCGCCCACCTCGGCCACGTGGATGCGCATGCCGTGGGCATCCACGTCGTGGCGGCGAAGGCCGTCGATCTGCATCATGGTGGTCACCCTCCTAGGAGTCGTGGCGCCCCGGATCTTCGACCATGACGCCTCGCACCATCGTGCCGTGCGGAAGGGCCTCGGTCAGCAGCCGGGAACAACCGGATGCCGCAGCCGCCTCGACCACGAGGGCATCCCGGACCGAGAGGCCGTGTTCCTCGGCGGTGTCGGCGGCGGCGAGGACCAGGTCGGTGTCCATGCCGACCACGTGCAGTTCGGCGAGGTCAGCGAGCGCCCGCCTGGCGGTCACCGGCGGCAGGGG